>Ga0209582_1001129_pt1 | contig 13716 bp, 16 predicted proteins | sample KloWWTmetKNB5Kit_FD_187176 | JGI IMG/M metagenome (GOLD analysis project Ga0209582, IMG submission 187176) | Active sludge microbial communities from Klosterneuburg, Austria, studying microevolution and ecology of nitrifiers - Klosterneuburg... | ecosystem: Engineered > WWTP > Aerobic digester >...
GGTGAAGTTTGCACCCATAGAAGCAAGCTGTCGCAATTCTTCCAAAGACTGAATCTCTACAGTCTTACCATTAGCTTTCAAAGGAGCCAGAGCTTCTTTGTATTTAGCTTCATAGTTCACTGCTTCAACAGGAGCAGGAACTTCAGGCTTAACTGCTGCTACTTCAGCACTTGGTTCATCAGCCTTTGGAAGACTAATTGATTCATCTGCCACACCATTATCTTGGTTGGGCAACTCTACAGTTTCCCCAGAAGCAGGAGTTTCTGCTTCTGGCTCCACTGCAGGAGTCTCAACCACTGCCTGAACTTCAGGAGCAGGAGTCTCTACAACAGTCTCTGGAGCTTCAACTACTGGAGCAACAGTTTCCGTAACCTCCGGTGGAGGCTCATTCAAAAAGGCAGCGTCATCAAGAATGGCCATGTCGATTACTCCAGTACGTCAATAATGGCAGTCTCTGCACGGGCATCATCAAGAGCATTATCAATTGATTCCATTTCATTCTCTGCAGCATTGCCCATCTGAATAAGCACAGAAAGGTAACGCTTCAAATGTCCAGCAGCTTGTGCAATAGACAGAGCATCCTTCTGGTTACGTTCAGTCAATGCAGGATCACTAGAGGCGTGTACATAACGAGCACACTCTTTCTCCATAAACTGTTCAGTAATAACTTTACGAAAGTCTGCATTCTGTGTCAAGCGTTGAACTGCTTGACGCATTTCAACAGCTTGTTTCATGGCTTCACGTTGAGTTTCCAGTTGTTGTACAGTGACTTCAGACATGCTGAATGGTCTTTCTTTAAAGGTTAATAAGGAGTATTTGAACCAAGGAAAGCAGAACTCTGTCTCGGTGCATCGTTTAGTTTATCACTAAGTTGGTTAAAGCCAATAGCTGCATCCAAATTAGGTGCTTGTTCACCTTCTTTTCTAGCTGCAGTCAGTGCTTTAGTAATCTGAAGATTCTGATTACCTTCTGCCTGTGCTTTCTGTTTCTCCATATCACGAGCGTGTTTAGTGCCAGTATCTTGCTCAACGTAGTCCAAGTCAATGGCATCTTTCTTAGCCATTGCTTCTGCAGCTTTAGCGTCATTCAACGCAGCTTCAGAATTAATCTTAGCCACTAGAGCACGTTTCTCTTCTACTTCAAGCTTGGCCATCTCCTGTTGTTCAGGTGATGGTTCAGGCTTATATGTACGAAGTTTCTGAGCCAAGTCAGGCATACGCTTCAGATCAGCAATCTCAGCCAATACAGTCAGCATAAGTTCTTGTCCTGCATTTGGTCCAATTGTTTGAAGCATGAAAGACAAGTCTTTTGCTTTGGAATCATCAATCTCAGCAGTGGAAATATCCACTTCAAGATCAAAGTCACCAGCCAGATCATCACGTTTGATTTCTACAAACTCAGTATTAGTGACACGAACAACTTCCTTATCAGACAGGAAGACTGCGTTCATCTTGATAATCTTGTACCCAACATCAGCAATACCCTTGGCCAAGCGACGAAGAATTGCCATCTCACGTTTGGAAGCTGCATCCAATACTCCACGGATACCAGCAGCTACGTCACCATAAGCTTCACCAGAGATACCACCACCAAAAGACTTCACACCAGTAAGTGCTTCTGCTTCTTGGTTCTGTAAGTTCAACATCATCAATGCTGACTGTGGAAGTTCTGGATACTTATGCTCAATCAACCCTGCTTGTGGTGTAACTGTTGGATTGAACTCATAGTCTTGACCACTCTCATAACGCCTACGATTCAATGGGTCCAGCATTCCCTTGGCAAAACCTTGTTGACCATTCGCTGAACGGCCCAACAGATCAATCATTCCACGAGTCACAGCACCCAAGATTGCTTGGTTGTCTTCCAACAACTCAGCATCAGGCTCACCATACAACTCACGTTTGACTGGGAGATACTTGGTAATGACGAAGGGAAGCTTCTTGTCCGGGTATGGATTCTTCTCCATACGGATCATGGTATTACCGACCCAAGTAGCAACAATGCTAGTCAGTTCACCCTTACCATCAATATCGTAGAAACCCCAATACTCATACGCCACAACCTTTTTACGTGGTGCATCTTGGAATTGGAAGTTCGTGGGAGTCTTAGTTGAAAACTCACTGTCAGACAGTGGAGCAGCACCTTCCCAATTCACCTTATCCAAATTGGTATAGCGATCTTTCTCAGCTTCAAGGTCTGCTTTACAAGTCTCAAAGGAGACAACAGCAAACTTGGCCTTGAGAATGTCACCACTGCATGAAGGATCAATCACCACATTGTCTGGACTCATTACCTCTACAGTGGGATGATTGAAAATTACCTTCTCAACTTCAACTTCCTGCTCACCAGTTTGTTGAGCAATGACTGTTTGACCAGTCTCTTCATAGTAGTCAAGGGATGCCTTCAATGCAGGATCAGCTTGTTCCTCATACATACGAGGATCAGACTGTTTAGCTTCCATACCTTGCTGTAAAGCATCTATCTGTTCTTGTGTCTGTACTGGAAAGTACGAGTACACAGGAGCCATTTCTTTGACCATTACAGTCTTACGGCACCAACCCACACGCAAAACAGATGTACCTTCATCTACCGTAGCACGTACAAAATCATCAATAAGATTGACCCTGTTCAACTTGGTTCTGAATTGGTAGTTCAACAGAATCTCATTCTGTTTGGCAGAACGAGAATCTTCAAAGGTTACAGGGTTAGCTTTGTAGAGTTTGTTGGTTCCAAGAAAAGGTTCAGTCAACGCAGCATATCGCCACTCAGCTTGGCGACGAATAAGCTTGGGTTGAACTGAAGAACGTCCCTTCACTTTAGTAGGACGTGCTTTACCCTTGCAATACATCAAGTCATTCCACAGAGCAATCTTAGTCATCTGAGCACTATGTGCACCAGATGCTTGTTCCATGTCGTACTTCAGTTGAGCAATGGATGGTTCCTTCTTCCAAGAAGTAATCTTGGCAGATTGATTTGGGTCCAAAGGAACATTACTAATCACTTGCTTTGGTTCGTCATGGTTGAGGGAATCATCAGTCATTTTGAGAACCTATTACTGTTATTTGTTTGGAGTACTGTTAGCAAGCAGCACATCTTTGTTTTGAGAACCACGACTGGAACCAAAAAAGAAATTCAATACGGCACCAAAGCCAGCACTCAACGAACCAAGGAGAATAAGCAATGCTTGTTGATCAGTGGCTGTTAGCAGGCCCATCATCATGGTAATCAAAATGCCAAAGAATCCAGTCACAATGATCACAGCCAGAATGTCTGGAGTCCTACTTTTCACAGCAATCTGCATTGCACGAGCATCAGCAGTGTTCTGTGTATCCAACTGGTCTTTGGTAATTTCGTTCTGGGCCAAGAATTTGGTGAAGTCAATTTCAGCCAAACGAATGGCTGTCACTTGGTCAGCAGTCATCTTATTGTCAGTCAGTGCTTTGGTCACAGCATCAACTGTCTTGCCTTCAAGACCAAGTTTCTCTGCAATGAATCCAGCAGCAATTCCACCAAAGGGACCCCCCAATGCTGTACCCAACATTGGTACAAGTGTTTTAAGAAATTCCATATTAAGCCACCCTATTCAAGAACCAACCATAGATAAAAGCTTCTTGGCTCGGTTTAGCTTCTGCAAGCTCAATGTACCTTGTACCTTGCAAAGCATTCAACATCCGAACCAAGACAACATGACCATTATCCCCCCGATGAGTCAAGAATGCCTTCAGTGAAGCAAGAGTCATTTGACCAATAGCACCATCAACAGTAATGTCTGGGTAGTATTTACCTTCAGCATTCAGAGTATTAAGTGCTCTCTGTAGAAATTTAGAGGCAGTGCTAACACCCATATTTACACCAGTGTCCAGCAACTCTTCAGCGATGCGTGGACTGTATTCGGCTACTTTATCAAAGCGAGGACTTTCCCAATAACGCTGTTTATAAATAGCGACTGCTGTTGTCTTGGGCAACAAAGTCATTAACCCATCATAGCCAAAAGCACGGGCCACTTGTTCAGTGATCCCATACATAGTTGGTCCACCTTTATCAGCAGGATGGTTAGAAAATCCACCCTCCCTGCCAATCAAAGCTTCAATATAAATGTCGAGGTATATCACTTAACTTCCTTGGTTTGAGCCACAAGAGACTGGATTTTAGTCGTAACTCCCGTAGAGAAGAACAATATAAGAACTGCAACAATAGCTGCAATGACTTTGTGTGTAGCTGTTATCTTGTAGCTCTCCATTACTTTGGCTGCTTCTATACGCACACGGTGATCGTGTACGTTCCTGGATGGATGACCAAGCCGCCGCCTGTGCCGAGCGAATTGATGGCGAACTGGATCGCCGTAGTTACATCAATGCTCGCGGTGCCTGATTTCACATCCGCAATCTGCGCCGCAGTCATGAAGTCAAAGACACTCACACTCTCCCGCAGCTTGCTATGCACATCAGTCGCAACAGCGCCAGCACCGATCTTTGCTACGAGTCTTTGCCGTGGCGTCATTTCGGGCTGACCCCGCTTTTCATCGCAGTCCAGAGCGCGGCAATGGACGCTCCTAGACCGACGATATAGCCCAACGGCTTTGCCAGCTTGCCGATCATCTCCATCGCCCGCATTGCGCCCTTCCAGCTCTCGAACACTTCGAGCATCTCGGCGGTATCGGTTTTAATTCCATTGATCGTCTCGGTGTTCTCGGCCAGCAGCACCTTGGCGCTGGCTTGCTCAATCTGAATCGCGGCGATAGTCTTCACGATCTCATCCATTCGCTTGTCTCCCGCCCTCAGCTCTTGCGCGACGTAGTCGTTAAATTCTTCGGGTGTGCGTGGCATATGGAACCCCATCACTTCCCCTCGTTGATCTCATTGCGCAGCAGCCCAGCCCAGTCGTCACATCCCGAGCCTTTCCACGTTCCACAATCCCGAATGTCTGCGTTTCGGATTGCTTGATAGAGCCCGTGAACGAATTCAATTTGCTCCCCAGAAAAGGTTGATGACTTGAGAAGTTGAAGAAGCGCATTGCGCTGAATTTCGCTATCTAAGATCATGCTATGGTTGCCAGCTTGCGAGTGTTGCCTGCCGCGTCCTTGATGGTGATGTAGCCGTTAACAGCCACGTCGGCGTTGGCCGTCCAAGTCCCAAAGCGCACAACCCCGGTGCCCTTAGAGCCAAGGATCAAGTCAAGGTTGGCCTCCCCTTCGGGATAGATCGACGGTGGGGCTCCTGTGGCGGCTGGGTTGATGCGGACGTAGTTGGCGCGGTGGGTGCCCAAGTACACCGAGCCGGTGCCCTTCGCCTGAACGGCGAAGTCCAAATTGGCCGCCCCCCCTTGAGCGACAATGCGCGGAGCATCGGTAGAGCTGCCTGTCAGAAGCGGCCAAGATGATGTCGATGCGGTGTGCGACACCTCAAGCTGCGGCCCGCCGCTGGTATTGAAGAACCACCCAGCCGCGCCGTTGTTGTCGATACGACCCGTTCCATTGACGGCAATGCGCCCTCCCAGAGAGGCGCTGTTGTCAAAGTAGGCGAAACCAGAAGTCGCCCCTAGCGTGTTGGTGGACAGCGTAACTCCGCTGCCGTGGATGACACCCCCGGTGATGCGCTCTTCGCCATATCGCGTGTTGCTATTGGCGGTGGAACTGTGGTTCTCAATGGTTCCGTTGTCTCGGGCAAGAAAGCCGCTTCCGGTATTGCTACTGGATGTGGCTGAGATTGCCCTCAAATTTGAGTTCGACAGCGAGGCGATGCCCGCGATGGAGCAACCGGAAGCCGAAGCGTTGGAGCAGTCCATCGCGGAGCCGTACTCCGCCTGGAAGCCGTACCCGTACCCGTTGGCGTTGTCGTTCGCGTTGGAGCTGCTCGCGTAGCGGCAGTACACCGTCGAGCCGACAAAGGCCCAGATGCCCACATCACCGGCGTTGTCCACCACCGCATAGTCGCAACTCACGAACGATCCGTTGCGCGCCGCGATGCCGTAGTACCAGTTGTTGGTCTTGACCTTGGGGCCGCAGATGATCGTTGCGCCGTTGTTCGCAAGGACAGCGGCGTTGTTGTTCGCCCGTCCAGCCTTGCTCGCCAGCGTGAATCGAAAGCCGTTGAGATACCCCAGCGTGTTGCCATTGCTCACGATCAGGGCGTCAAACGTCGGCGCGGCGGAAACCGTGATGATGCAGTTGTCGGGGGTTGTCTCGTTACCCACAAGGCGTATCTGGGAGCCTTGCGGGTGGTTGGCGTTGATCCCGCTGGTGAGCGTGTAGGTGCCGTCAGCAACTTGAATCGTCACCGTCGTGCCGGAGGCGATCGTCTTGTTTGCCAGCCAGTTAAACGCATCCTGAATCGTGGCGAACTGAGACGGAACATTGATCGTTATCGTGCCGATGCCATCAGTGTCGCCGTAGTCACCAACACTGACGAGTTCCCGCAGCTTGCTCTGCACAGTCGTCGGCACTGCCTCCGTGCCTTCTTGTTGAAAGCCCACCAGCGATGCGCCAGAGGATGCCGCAAGATCAACAGTTTTAACCCTGTCAACCTGTGCAGTGATCTGGTCAAAATTAGCTTGGTTATCCGCAATCAGCTTGGCAGGAGTACGCACCAAGCCAGCAGAGGTAGATACAGAGCTACCAACACCTGATGCTGGACCATTCACCCACGCATGTACTGTGTTGCTGTCTGTAGCGAATTGAGAGACTTTATCGGTTAGTAGCATAAGTAACTTTCATTAACTAAGTGTTAGTACAGAAGACCTCACCACACCGTCAGAACCTTTGACTTTGAGAGTCAGAGAGGTATCGCTGGTCAGTTCAAAAGTCATATTCCCATTGGCTGCAGGTGTGCTGCTTGCTGCAGGATTAATAACTGGACTTGTCAGTGTTTTGTTGGTCAGAGTTGCCACAGCAGCGCCCATGGCAGCATGCGGCCGATGTCGGACTGGATGGCCGCGAGTTTCTTTGCAAGTTTCTTCGTTGCCATTTCAGTGCCCTCCCACTTTTGAGACAATGCCGGCCCAGAGCGCGGCGCCCAGGCCGACGATCAGTAACCCGACGATTGCGAACATGCCGTGATCAGACGCCCGGCGCAATCGCCGGCCGAAGCGCAGATCGTCCTGGAATTCCGCAACGCTCTCCGGCTTGTCTATATCGACGCCGAGAATTGCAAATACCTTGCGGACAGCCTCGTCGGCGATGGTGCCGGCCTCCGCGCAGCAGTGTTTGTCAGTCATAGGACCCTCGCCATTTCAGCTTCACGGGCACTCTCGCAGTGCCCGTCGCCAAAGCCGGCATCGAGCAGCCAGCGCAGCGTCTTGTACGGCTGTTCGTCCCTGTAACGCCAGCAGCGGCTGCTGATCGTCTCGTCCTCGTCGCCGCCGAAAGCCGTGTTGGCGAGCTGATCGAAGCCGATGCCGATCTTCCAGGCGCGGCGGCTGCCAGCGATGATCGCTGCCAGCATCCAGACATGCGCTACAAGCGCCGCCACGGCGCACAGCAGCCAGATCAGCAGCAGGCCGGCGCGATACCTCACGCCAGAATCTCCGCAGCGCGCCCGGCTCCTATCAGGCCGCCGTATTCCATCGCGTTCAGACCAGCCACGATGCGAGGATCATCGAGACTCACGTCCTGCGCCGACGCGAGATCGTCCATCCAGACCCGAATAGGCACGGACGATTCGGCCGCCGTGGTGATGGCGATCTTTTCAGCGTCCGTGAAACGCGAGCGGAATTCGAGCACAGTAATCGTCAGCTTCAATGCCAGCGCATTGAGAACCAGCAGACCGCCGGCCGGAGGCTGCGGCAGTTGAGCAAATGGATTTGTCATGTCACTTGATCCTCACATATTGACCGATGCAGGTTTGCACCTGCATGCCGATGTAATTCGGCGAAAATGGAATCACCTCGGTGTTTCCTTCCGACTTACCCAAAACGTTGATAAGTATCTTGTCGCTTGCCCACGAAGCACGCGCAGCCGTCGTCGATACCGACGGCGCGTAAATCTGTCCAGCCCCCCAAGTATTGCCGCCGTCGCCGGTCATATAGATTGACCGCCGATTGTTCGGCGCTGAACTCGATGACGCCAATGCGAGCACGAGGCCGGCGCCGTTGGTAGCCAACATCACGCTGGTCATGCCGACGCTGGTCGTGCCGACAAAGTTGACGGTTGAATAGTCGCCACCGGAAATCACGCGCGTCCAGGCGCCAGTCGGATTTGTGGCAGTATAGATGCGGCCGCTCGACATCAGCATCATGAACACAGTTCCGTCGAAAACCACGTCGACCGGGTTGCCATCGGAAGCGAACGGAATCCCGCTGCTTGATGTGCAGTCCGTCCATGTTCCGGAAGGAGTGGTGCAGATGGCAATCTTGCCGACGGTATTGGAGGCCGACGTTCCGACCGCGACGAACCAGTTGCTCGCTCCGCCGAAGGCCATCGCGGCGGCGGGCGCATTGCCGCCGATATTCGGCGCGCTGGTCACCGTCCACGTGCCGGATGGATCGGCATTGTTGATGTAGGCCATCGTTCCAGCACCGCCGGCCATCGTGGCCATCGTGACCCACCAGTTGTTGCCATAGGCCAGCGCACCGACTACCGGAAACGTCGTGAATGTACCGCCGACAGCCGTCCATGTGGTCCCATTGCTCGTGTATTTAGGCCCCGAGTTCGCGGAACTCCACGGCAGCACCGCGTAGCTGGTGCCATTCACCGCCGGTCGCAGCACATCGGCAGCGGAGAATGTTCCGGTACAAGCGGTCCAGGTGCTCGTCGGATCGGTCGCGTACTTCTGCCCGCCAGAACCGCTCGATTCGACATATTGAGACCCGACTTTGCAATAGATGCACTTGAGGCTGCCAACAACACCATCGGGCACGGCGCTGCCGCTGAGGGAATCGCTGCCGTAGACAAAGAGCTGCGGAGCGATGGGGAAAGATGATATATAGTCGAGGGGGTTGTCCTTCAACACGCCGGCGCGCAGCCATTCTGCGCCGACCTGATCGACGAAGTTCTGCTGCGCGTCGATGATGATGGTCTGGCCGCCGATGGGCGTACCACCGGCGCCTAAAAACGAACTCAAGTTGCCTGCACTCATTTAGATTCTCCAATCACCAAGCGTTGCGTCATAAACAAAGCAGCTGTGAAAGTACCGGACGTTCAGGGACAGCGGAGAGCATCCCATGGCAGTTTTACCGTTGGGTAGAAGGGCAACGGGATTGACATCAAACGTCCCATCCACGTCTTGCACCTCGATCTGGTCACCGTCCTGCGGAGAAGCGGGGAGCGTTAAGCTCCAAGCGCCGCCCGTCGTGCTGCACTTGATGTGCTCGCCGGAGTTGCAGGTGTAATTTGCCGACTTTCTTAACCACGAAACGATTGCTGTCAGCGCGACCCAGTTTGTGGGATCGCTTGCGGGATCGGTCGTCCCGGCACCTGCCGTGATCCTGCGATACGTTAAAAAGTTGATCGTGCTATACCGGCAATCCCCAACGGCGTAAGTCGTGCCGCTCACCCAGATGGTCACGCCGGTGGCCGTTGAAGCAGCCGCAGCACTGGCCGCTGCGGCCATGGATGAATCCGAAGCAGCCACCGCACTCGCGGATGCTGCAGTAGCACTGCTTGCTGCTTCACCTGCTTTGGTCGTGGCAATTCCAGCTTGTGTGGTTGCCGTAGTAGCTTGAGTACTTGCTGTTGATGCAGCAGTTGCAGCTTCAGAAGCTTTAGTAGTTGCAATGCCTGCCTGTGTAGTTGCAATACCCGCTTGAGCAGTAGACAAAGCCAGCACACTGGTTGCACCTGCATTAATCACAGCATTCTGATCGGAAATCACCTTAGCAGGGCTGGCAATAGCTGCACCACCCAAAGTCACTGTGCTGCCTGTACCCGTAGCTGGCCCATTAGCCCAAGCATTTGTCATATTGATAACAGCTTGAATTTCAGCTTCATTGTCAGCAATCAACTTCGCAGGTGAAGCCACAGTCCCTGAATCAGTGGTGATGGAATCAGTAACGCCTCCATGCACCCAAGCATTGACCAGATCACTGTCTGCGTCAAACTGAACTACTTTATTTGTTAAGGACATATTTCTCTTTCAATTGAATAAGGTAGTCAGTTCAGTTTGAACCAACGTGTGTAAATCTATTGCTGCAGATTCAGGTTGAATCGTGTCATGGATATTCAAATGAAGACGGTCTACGCCCGCTTCTGTGACTGCATAACCATTATAGAAGCCTTCAAGAATCAACCACAAGCCATAAGCTTCATTGAGTAGCAGTTCTCCCATATTGATGCGGTACATGTCTGATACTTCAGACTGCTTGAAGACAATGCTGGCTATCTCAATGCTCATTCCAATTCTCCACGAATACGGAATTTAAGCTTTGCAGGTGTAGTTTGCTTACGTCCATCTGGCCAAGTTACTTGTACTTCACCATAGTAAGTGCCAACAGTATCCAATACATTAGGAGTACCTGCTGTCCAGTCTAACATTACTTGTCCAAGAGAAGCAACTGGACCCGGAAACATTGGAATCACTGCCTTTACGTCAGCATCGGGACTGGTTGCAAAGTTGAATTGAACTTCAGTACCCAAACGAGACAAATCAAGGAAATCACCTGTATTTGTATCCTTCAATGTCAACAAGAACTGTGGACCAGTGTCATTCTGTACAAGTTCAGTGACTGGGAGGCGTGAAGTCTTTACAGGCTCTTGCTGTGTTACACAGCCTAGCTTTACTGTAGTGATTCCAGAGTCAGGGAAGAATGGTTGAAATGCCATGATTATTTCCATCCACCAAGATTGAAGCGTGTATTGACACCGCTGATGCTTAAGTTTAACGCATCTGCTTCGGTAGTGTCAGCACAAATGCTGTTGAACATAGCCAAATGTCCTTGGGAAACAGTCTGTGACTCTGGTGTGTTCATGTTGAAGTACACCTTGTACGCAATGAAAGCAGTTAGAGCACCATGTAGCGGAGAGGGCAATTCAATCTCTTGGTTCGTGCCATCAAGTATTACATGCTTTGCTTGGTAAGTCACTGCCAACACTTCATTGGAGCGAACCATGTTCACCTGCAATGTCTTAACGGTAGGAGTGTTGACTGACCAGCAGTTGTTTGAATCGTTCAATGGACGTTGACCACCATAGTTGGTGTACACAGCCAAGACTTTAAGTACGTCATCTAAGAATGGCTCATTCACTGTGTCCCGTATGTACGGAGCATCTACCACTGAATTGTCAAAGCCAGTAGTTGAGTACTCAGGTAACAACCTATACAGAGTGTTGCCCTCTTGTAGTTCAACGATACAGCTTTTTTCTTTGAGCACGAACTTTGTGTAAAGTCGTGTCAGAGCCTCGTTAGCAAAGTGCACAATCTGTGGTCGTTTTGCAAGAAGCAACGTACCATCACCAGCACTTGCCATGTGATGATTGGATAGCTCACCATAGGCGAGCATGTTGTAGAGGTCATTGAGTAGCATTTGTCTGAACCTTAAATAATGTAAGAGGCAAGTCCACTAAGAGCTTCCGCTTCCTGTTGTTCTTCCCAGAGGCTGTTCTCATCAGGAGTAACAGGGGCAGATTCAGAAGGTTTCCACGGTGTGAGATAGGAAAGTTGGGAGATTGTATCAATACAATCATCCTTTCCCTTAATACCTGACTTGGTGACAAGTCTCAGTTGTCCCATGAATACCCCCATGATAACGCTTCGCTTCATCTCTTCGGGGAAATATATTTTCCCTAGCTTGAACCAAGGAAGCACCATATTGAATCGGGTAAGCTTATCTCCTTGTGACCGAATACCTGCAGCACCACTCTTCTCTGATGAGGCAAAGTTGAAGTAAGTGTTCCGAGTCATCATCTCAGACTGTATCCACTTGATGAATCCACCTTGTTGACCAGAAACTTCAATACCAACGGACTGAGGTTTGTACATTTGAACCAAGCGAAACAAATCCACCAAGGTCTTGTCCATCGTCTGACGTTCACACACACCATCAACCCAGAACCAATCCCCATTGGAATTGTACGCCCATACACTGATCACTGAGAAGTCTGCAGTCTGTTTGGCTGATGTGGCGAAGTCTGTCGTAATGTAGAAGTTGAACGTACTCTTCTTGGCCAGCAACTTGGCACGCTCGTACCAACGAATCTCTCCTTCCTGCACCAGTCGTTCTTCTTCGGACGTAATACGAAGCATCAACTCTTGGAAGAAGCTGGCCTCTTTGCCTGTCTTCACAGCCATATCATATTGGTTGGACACGTACTTGAAGCTGAACCGATCCTCCCAAGCACCCACGAACTCTTCTTCTGTGCACGGGAACCTCTCACAAACTGGCCACACGTTCACATCCCAAGCACCTGATTCCACAGCCTCAATCAGAATGTCATCCTTGTTGAAAGGTGTGCCATTGAAGATCACCTTGCGTCTTGTTGGATCAAGAGCGTGGTTCACTCCTTTATATACAGTGTCTTTGATTGACTCCATAGCAACCTTAGACTTTGAATCATCATCACTCACCAAGTCATCCAGAACACACAACACTGGCCGTTTACCAAAAATCTTGGTTCCACGGAGTCCAGTGTTGTGAGTACGTACCAATCCTTCTCCTGCAACAAACTGGCGTTGTTCATTATCTACAGCAATACACTGGCTAGGTTCATCAGCAATACGTGTAATGCTAACAATGGCTGCTTTGTCATTCTTGAAAGGAAGTTGTCTAACCAACTTTCTGTGCAAACGAAACAGAGGTTGTAGTGTGCGTACAAGAGTACGATAGTGATTGTCTTTGCCTGTACTAACCCAACGAGCTTCACCTCCCAAAGACCGGACCAACCACATCACACCTTCAACCAGTGGTTTGCTATTGGAAGAGAAAGAAGACTTCCCCTCTTTTGAACAAGAACCATCAGTATCCATCAACCCTTGCAGCAATGCCAAACGCTGCGCTGCAGAACCAAGAAGAAAATCTTCTGGGATTCTTTTGTCATTGCCATGTACAGACAAACCATGAGCAGAAACAAAACGATTTATACCCACAATGGTACGACACACTACGTTGGTATTTCGTTTATCTACGTAAGCCTTGCCAAGTTCATACGGAATCTCTTTGCAGTAAGTTTCCCAATCGTCTTTATGTGCCGTCAACACTACAGGCACATTACCTGAAGATTTACAATTCATAGAACCATCACCTAAAAGCAGACCTACCGTATAAGGGTCAAGCAGTAGATTAGTGTTCTCAGAGAACTGCATAGGCTCAATGTTCTGTACCCAAAGCAAGGGTCGCTTTGATCCATTAAGGTCTTCAGCAAACAAAGGTTGTTCAAGTAACTCAAGTGTAGAGAGGGTGACTTCAGTCAGTGTGTGACTAGAGAACGTCTTCTCTGATTTAAACTCCTTTACCCAAACCTGATTCCAATGATCTTCACTAACTTTGAGTGCTCTGCCGTCATCCAGCGTGAGTTGGTACATAGGCTTGTTAAAAACTTCACTCTTCTGAGTGATTGTTGTAGGCAGTCCATCAGCGCCCAGAATTGCCTGACCGACGCTACAAGCACCAATAGTAGTAACGCCACCATTTGCCAAGTAAAGTGCCGTATCTAAAGCAAGCGCCTTGGCTCCAAACATCTTTACCCCCAACTGCATGTTGTCTCTGTTGGTGAACTCCAGATAATTGTCTGTGAACTTAGCTGATGGAATCCAGTACTGTAGGAACTCACTGTTGTTGTACCTAAACTCA
>Ga0209582_1001130_pt1 | contig 13713 bp, 8 predicted proteins | sample KloWWTmetKNB5Kit_FD_187176 | JGI IMG/M metagenome (GOLD analysis project Ga0209582, IMG submission 187176) | Active sludge microbial communities from Klosterneuburg, Austria, studying microevolution and ecology of nitrifiers - Klosterneuburg... | ecosystem: Engineered > WWTP > Aerobic digester >...
CGAGTCGCCGATACATGCGCTGTGCGGGATTGGCAGGCTCGACGTGCAGAGTGAGGGGGACGGTGCGTCTGGCGGCTTCGTCCTGCAAGGCGCGGATCATGCAGGTGCCGATTCCGCGATTGCGTTCGGTCGCTTGCACGGTGATTTCCATCAGGCGGATTTCCGTGGCCGTCGCGTGCACATAGATCCTGCCGATCGGCTGCCCGCCACGCTCGATGATCAGCAACTCCGCGCCGGCATAGTGCCGGGCGTAGTGATCACGTTGCAGTCGGCATTGGGCATCGAGGAAATCGCGCTTGGCCTTGTCAGGCCAAGGCAACGGGGCGAGTTCGTCATGGCGGACTTCGGCGTAGAGCGCGGTGATGATGTCGAGGTCGTCTTCGGCTTCGACACGCACGCCGAGACTGCCCCCGACTGGCGCAAGCGCTTGCGCCAGCAGCGGCGCAATCGAAGATTTCGTCATCAGGCCGTCAAGGGGCGCACGGTGAAGCGGAGCCAGGCAGCGTTCAGCTCGATGCCGTCGCGCGTCGTGATGAGACCGCTGTCCTCGCCCGGCACGGACAGTGATTCGATATCCGGGACGCCGGCATCCCTGGCAACCACGAGCAGATAGCGACCACTGGCGAGAACCGGGCGCGACGCGCCGAGCAAGGCGGCTGCACATACCCTGGTCGAACCCGAAGTCGCCCCTACATGCTCGGCGCGGAATCCGGCCAGACCAGCCGAATCGGCTTCGAATGAAAATGGCTTGCTCGAAGGCGACGCGGATTGCGGTTGATGACTGGCGACGCGGAAAGGTTTCACCCCTGCACTGGTATCGAACATGGCATCGATCGACAGGACACCAGGATCCACCGGGAAGGCCAGCGCGTCAATCGTGATGCGGACACGCTGCGGGGCATTGCAGGCATCACTGGCGCAGCGCTCGATCGAACGCCAGCGCGCTGTTCCACCCTGCTCCTCCAGCCGCGCGAGTTCCGCTCGCAAGGGATTCTTCTCGGGATTGCCGATTGCCGCGTAAGCGCTGGGCAGAGCCAGTGAACAGGCTGCTCCCGTACCGAGAAGAGCGGTTCTGACAAAATCACGACGTTGCATGGAAATCACCCCTTGACTCAGGTACGTGGCGGGAACACGCCCTGCAGGGCGATGCAGAAGTAGAACGTCAGGTACGGCATCATGTTGTTGTGAGGCTGGTCGCCGCCGGCCGGCGCAAGCGATTCCGGCGCGGCAATTGCATTTGGAGTGTCCTGGTACAAGGTTCCGCTCGTGGACAGGGCCAAGCTGGCATCGCCACTGACAACGTTCGTATCGGCAATGTCGAGCACGTTCGCGCGAAGTTGATGGGAGTGCAGGGGCATTTCCGATTCGTGCAGGGTGACCGTTTCGCTGCCACCGGTTTCGCCGAGATCGTGCAGGCTCAGGCCCGGTCCTTGCCGGGGATGCATCGGCGCGCGCCCCTGCAGATCCGGCAGGGCGAAGTTGGACATGCCGTTGCCACCATAGGTCGTTCCCAGCAAGGAGAACAAGGCGGTGTTCTGCGATATCGGCAGCAACTGACCGTCGCACCAGGCCCAACCTCGCGGAGCGAAGTTGAACGGGAAGATGCGGATTTCCGCGACAAAAGGGTCAGCCACGTCTCTTTCCTCAGGTTGGGCTCGGGAAAATCCCGAACAGGGAAATGATGAAATTCAGGCACAGATAAGGCTGGAAATTGGTATGGGGCTGATTGCCGCCGACGCCTGAAATCGCGGTTGGGCTCATGTTTCCGAGCGGCTGATCATTGATGTAGGGCACGACGTTGAAGGAGTTCGCCAGCGTCGTGTTGCTCGGGCTGAGCTGATCGCCGGCCACTGCCGATCCGAACAATGGATGAGCATGTGCCGGCATCTGGCTGACGGTCAGGGTGATTTCTTCGGCCCCGCCGGTCTCCGCGAGAATGAAACCGTTGCCTTGATGAATCGGCAAGCGTCCACGCAGATCTGGCAAGGCGAAGGTCGACTGCCCATCGCCGCCATAGGTCGTGCCGATCAACTGGAACAGGGTTTCGTTCTCCGAGATCGGCAGCAACTGACCTTCGCAGAACATCCACCCCGCGGGAGCGAAATTTCCGGCGAACATGCGAATCTCGCCTACATAAGGTTGGGCCACGGCAATCTCCTAGGTCGGGCTCGGGAAGATGCCCTGCAGGGCAATGCAGAAACTCAGGGTCAGGAACGGCTGCATGTTCAGATGCGCCTGGCTGCCGCCCGTATTCGTGACGCTGCTCGCCTGCAACGGGGTCAGGTTCTGCGGGCTGTGGTAGGCATTGTTGGCGCCGCCGAGCACGCGCGCGTTGGGACTCGCATTGCCGCCGGTGGCGACCGTCGATACGGCCAGTGCGTGCAGGTGGGTCGGCAATTCCGCGATCGATACGGTATGCGCCTGCTCACCTGCGCGCTCGCCGAGCGTATGGCCCGAGCCGGCATGGATCGGCACGCGCCCCTGCAGATCAGGCAAGCCGAAATTTATCCGGCCATCCCCCCCGAATGTCGTGCCGAGCAGGGAGAACAAGGCCTGATTCTGGTTGATCGGCAACAACTGCCCGTTGCACAACGCCCAACCCCTCGGCGCAAATACGAAACTCATCAGGCGAATTTCGGACAGAAACGGCTCTGCCATGATCAGTCTCCTAGTCGATGGCTGATGGTGCTGAGATTCATGGGCAGGTGACTCCCGTGCCCGAGTAAGTGCCGGTCACGCCATGCGCAAGACCAACCGGCGCCCCGCCCTGGCTGTTGCGCGGAACCAGGTAGGCGTTGATCGTCGCGTCGCTCGCCGCCGCAGGGCCCGCGTAGCCCGGCAGATTGATATTGACGCCGGTGCGTCGGTTGCGGATGCGGAAATCGATGTCGCCGAATCCCGTCGGGGGCACCGCATCCTTGCCGCCCAGGTAGATCTCGTTGGCGAGCGCACCAGCCCCGCCGATATTTGCGCAAGCCTGGTAGGTATCGCCGACGACCGTGCCGATGTTGTAGTGAATCGCGTTCTTCGAGACGCCGAGCGTTCCGGGGGTATTACCCGGTTCGGCGATCAGATTGCCGGTGACATTGGTGTTGACGATGCCGCCCTGGGGCGTGGCGCCGCCGCCAGCGAGAACCTCGATGCCGAAATTGTTGTAGCCACGAATCTGGTTGTTGGTGACGTTCCAGCTCATCGTTCCCTGGCCCACGGTCTGCAGCTTGAGCGCGCTGCCCTCGGCCGAGCCGGAGTTGGGAGTTCCGGCCACGCCGATCGTGTTGTTGGCGAAGGTGCCGGTCAGGGTGCCGGGTCCCTCGCTCTTGACGATCAACACGCCCGGCCCGACCGCGTCACGGAACGAGTTGCCGGTGATGTTCATCGTCACGCTGCTGCCGGCCAGACCGCTGGTGAACAGGGACAGACCGCCGCCGCCCGTTGCGATTGCCGGAAAGTTGTTGGAAAACTCGTTGTTGGTGAGGACAAGGTCGCCGGTTCCGCTTCCGATATGGTTGAACTGGAACAGGTCACCGCGCGCGGACGTGAAGGTGCTGTTCTGCACGGTGACATTGATGATCGCCGTACCGGCCGCCTCGAGGGTGACGCCGTCGTTGCCGTCGCTGAGGCTGTTGGAGCCGATCGTCGTATTGTCGAACGTCAGTCGATTCAAGGATCCCGAGGTATTGACGAGCTTGAAGTTGTCCTCGAATCCGCCACTGATGCCGGAGTTCGTGATGCTCACCGAACCGGTCAGCTCACCGAAGCGCACGCTGCCTTCATCGGCGGCGGCGCTGTTGCCATTTGTACCGTTGATCGCGGTGTTGGCAAGACTGAAGCCGTTGACGGTCTGGCCGCGAATCGCGAAATCGTTGAAATCGTTGAGTTGCATCCACGAGAACGACGGATTGAGCGTGCTGCTCAACGAGATGCCGATATCCTTGTGTTGGATCCTGCCGCCTGATCCGGCAACGGTGTTGCCGGTCACGATCAGTCGGCCGCTTGCGCCGGTGTTGTCGAGGACGATGCCGCTGCCGGCGCTGAACCCCCCAGTACCGGCGCTGACGCTGCGGAAGTTGAGGCCGGCGGCGCCGATTGTCGTATTGGCGACATTGATCGCCGTGGCGATCGTCGTCGCCGCCGTGCTCGCCGTGTGGGTTGCCGAGACGGTGCCGCCCGCGATGGCGGTGAAGGCCGGGTTGATTCCGGTGGAGAGGCTCAACGCACCGGAGAAGTTGATGGTCGCCCCGGAGTTGCTGTTCAACAGGATGCCGGTGCCGCTTTCGGTGATGGTACCGGAGAGCGTCACCGTGTCGCTGCCGCGGTTGGCAATGACGACGGCATTGCCGGTCTTGGATGTGATCGCACCCGGATAGTTGACGTTGCCGTTGCCGCCATCCACGCGCAAGGCGGTGCCCGACGCTGCGTTTGGATCCGTGATTTGTCCGCTCGTGGCGAGGAAGGCGATCGACCCGGGGCCGCCGAACGCGTTCACCAGCGAGATGCCGGTGGTGGTGGAACTTGCGCTTTGCACGTTGCCGAGCGGCAGGCTGACCGAGGCGTTGTTGACATCGATGGCGGGGCCGGCAATGGAGTCAATCGAACCCACGCCGGAATTGACGGCGATGCGGAATCCGCTGCCGGCGGAGGCGTTGAGCGCTCCGGTCGAGCTGACAGCGAGGCCGCTGCCGGCATCATTGACGATATCGAGATCGATGAACGAGAGCTCGCCGATCACGTTCGAGAGCAGCATGCCGCTGGCGCCGACGCCATTGCCGACCGCGCCGATCGTCGTGACACCGCCGCTCACGGGATCGATTGGATTGCCGGGCGTGGCGTCGAAAATCGCGCCGTTGACCATGATTCCCGTGCCGCCGCTGGCGCCGCTGATCGTGTTGTCGTTGAACGCCGTGATGGTCGCCGTGCCGAGCGTGCGGTTGACATCGATGCCGGTGCCGGTCGCGGTAACGGCATTGTTCTGGATCGCGATCCGCTGGGTTCCGGTCGAGCCGAGATTGATATCGAAACCTTCCGCAGCTGCGCCGCGCACGTTGTTGCCGGCAATCGTCACGCCGACATTGTTCGCGCCCGTTGCAGTAACGTCGATCGCGTTCGGGTTGCCCTGCAGGTCGAGGCCGCGGACTTCGACGCCGACACGGTTGCCGGCGCTTGCCGGTATGGAAACGGCATCGGCGGAAGCGGCGTTGATGCGCGGCCGGGTGCCAGCGGCAACCAGGGTGCCGAACGGGGCCACGGCAAGGCCATAGCCTTCGCCCCAGAGTCGCTGACCGTCCTGAAGCACGATGCCGCCGGTGTATGGCGTCGTCGCGGAAATCCCGTTGAAGACGAACAAAATCGCGCCCGCGCCCGAAGCGGTTTGTGCCGCAGCAAGGGTTTCAAAGGCATTGTTCGAGCGGCCGTCGCTGCCGGCTCCCGGGTTGTTCGCATCGACCAGGTTGTCGATGTACCAGATGACCGGGCCGACCGTGATGTTGATCGTGCCGACTACGGTTCCGGGTGTGGGCGTATTGCCGTCGGTAACGGTGAAGGTAAAAGTGTCGGTGCCGGAGAAGCCGGCGGGCGGCACATAACTGAAGGCGCCAGCGGCATCGATCGTGTAGTTGCCGCCATTCGCACTGTTGCCCGTTGCATCAACGACACTGGGCGCCACCGGCCCGTCCGGATCGGTCGGCGCGGACTTGGCCAAGGCGCTTTGCGCATCGCTGATCGAGACCCGGCCCGGAATGGTTGCACCGGCGACCTGCAGCTGCGTATTGCCCGCAGTCGCATATGTGATGGTCGGGTTGGTCAATACCGGCGGCGCATTGCGGTGGGTGATCTCGATGGTGAACGACTGCGCGAGCGAAGCGTTCTGGCCGCCGTTGGCGGTACCGCCATCGTCCAGCACATGCAGGCTGATCGTTGCCAGGGTCGGCGTGCCCGATGGCACGATGGCTGGAGTGAAGCTCAGCACGCCGGTCGCGGAGACACTCGGGCCGGCGGCAAATGCGCTCGCCGCCGAATTGCTGTCGATGACGAAGCTGATGCTCTGTCCGGCTTCGTTGGCCGGACCGGTGAAGATGCCGGTTGCCCAGGGATTGACGGTCACCGCACCGGCGTCGTCGAACAGCGCCTGATCGGCTCCGACGCTGAAGCCCGGGATGTCGTTGACCGCCGTCACGTTGATGACGAAGGTCTGCACGGCCGAGGTGTCGCTGCCGCCATTGGCGGTGCCGCCGTTGTCGGACAAGCTGACTGAAATCGTCGCCGTGCCGTTGGCATTGGCGGCGGCCGTGTAGGTCAGGGTGCCGTTTGCAGCAATGGCCGGGGCGGCACTGAACAGGGCGGCATTGGTATTGCCGGTGATGGCGAAGCTGACGCTCTGTCCCGACTCGTCGGCCGGTCCAGGCGAAATGGCGCTGGCCCAACCCGGCACGCTTTGCGCGCCGGCATCTTCGAGCACGGTCTGGTCGCCGCCCTTGACGAAGCTGGGCGCGTCGTTGACGGCATTGACGGTGATCGTCAGGGTCTGTGCGGCGCTGGTGTTGTTGTTGCTGCCGCTGTCGACGAGCACGACATCGAAGCTGGCCGTGCCGGAGGCGTCCGCAGCAGCGGTAAAGCTCAGGTTGCCCGTCGCCGAAATCGCCGGAGGCACGCTGAAAACGAGGCTGCCGCCGGTCTGCGTGACGGTGAAATTGAGCGTCTGCAAGCCGCCGTCGTTGTCGTTGATGGATGTTGCCCAGTTGGCGATGGCCTGTGCCCCGGCATCCTCGTTGATGCTGACGGCGGCACCGGCGGTGAAGCTCGGCACGGTGTTGACGCCGACCACGCTCACGGTCGAGAAGGCGACATTGCTGTTGCCGGTACCGTCGTTGGCGACGAAACCGACCACCCGCGCAGTCTCGTTTGGCGCGGTCGAGGTATTCAGGTAAGTGACCGTGCGCAATACCGCCTGATAGTTGGCGGTGCTGTCGCTGCCGCTCAGCGCGAGGACGCCGGTGCCGCTGTTGTAGGCCGCCACGATCGATGTGCCCGCAGTGCTTGCCGCGAGGCTTTCGAGTGCGCCATCCAGCAGATTGCTGATGCTGATCGTCGCGCCGGCCAGATTGGTGGAGTCGACATCAGTGAGGCTGAGTGCTGCCGGATCGACAATGGCCACGGCCGGATCGGCTTCGGTGTAGGTCGTGGCGAAATCGTTGCCCGCAGCCGGGCCGTTGAGATCGAGCACCGGCAGATCGTTGACTGCGGTGACCGTGATGACGAAAGTCTGGGTCGGCGAGGTGTCGATGCCGCCGTTCGCGGTGCCGCCGTTGTCGGCCAGCGCCAGGCTGATGGTTGCCGTGCCGTTGGCATCGGCCGCCGGGGTGTAGGTGAGGATGCCCGAGGCCGAGATGGCCGGGGCGACACTGAACAATGCTGGATTGGTGTTGCCGCCGACGTTGAATGTCAGCGTCTGGGTCGACTCGTCAGGCGGACCTGCCGAGATCGCGGTTGCCCAGGAATTGACTGTCTGCGCGCCTGCATCTTCGGCCACCGCCTGGTCCGCGCCCCTGGTGAAGACCGGGGCATCGTTGACCGAAGTGACATTGATGACGAAGGTTTGCGCGGCACTCGTATCAAGGCCACCGTTCGCGGTACCGCCGTTGTCCGCCAGGCTGAGGGTGATCGTCGCGCTGCCGTTCGCATTCGCGGCAGGCGTATAGCTCAGGTTGCCGGTTGCCGAGACGCTTGGCGCAACGCTGAACAAGGTCGGGTTGCTGTTGGCGGTGACGGCAAAGGCGAGCGTTTGCGCGGATTCGTCGACTGGCCCTGCGGAAATTGCCGTGGCCCAGCCGGCAATGGCCTGCGCCGGCGCATCCTCAAGCACCGTCTGATCCGCCCCCTTGAGGAAACTCGGCGCGTCGTTGACGGCCGTCACCGTGATCGTGAAAGTCTGCGACGGCGAAGTATCGACACCGCCATTCGCGGTGCCGCCGTCATCGTGCAGGCTCAACGTCACCGTGGCCGAACCGTTGGCGTTCGCAGCCGGCGTATAGGTCAGCGCTCCGCTCGGAGACACAGCCGGTTGCGCACTGAACAAGGCGTTGTTGTCATTGCTGACGATGAAATCGAGCAGCTGACCGGATTCGTTGGGCGGCCCCGCCGAAATCGCCGTCGCCCACGGATTGATCGTCTGCGCCCCGGCGTCTTCAAGCACGATCTGGTTCGGCCCGGCGCTGAAGCTCGGCGCATCGTTGATGCCGGTGACGGTGATGGTGAAGGTCTGCGCGGCCGAGGTATCGATGCCGCCGTTGGCGGTGCCGCCATCATCGCCGAGGCTGAGCGTGACGAGGGCGCTGCCATTGGCACCGGCGGCGACCGTGTAGGTCAACGCACCGCTCGGCGATACGGCCGGTTGCACGCTGAACAAGGCGTTGTTGTCGTTGCTCACCGCAAAGCTCAGCACCTGTGCGGATTCGTCGGCCGGGCCGGCCGCGATTGCCGTCGCCCAGGGATCGACATTCTGCGCCGCCGCGCCTTCGAGCACGGTCTGGTCCGGCCCCTTGGTGAAGCTCGGCGCATCGTTGACGCTGTTGACGGTGATGGTGAAGGTCTGGGCGGCCGAGGTATCGATGCCGCCATTGGCCGTGCCACCGTTGTCATGCAGGCTGACCGTCACGTTTGCCACGCCGTTGGCATTGGCGGCGGCGGTGTAGGTCAGCGCGCCAGTTGCGGAAATCACCGGTGCCACGCTGAACAGCGCGTTGTTGTCGTTGCTGACGATGAAATCGAGCGCCTGTCCCGCTTCATTGGCCGGGCCGGCAAGGATGGCGCTGGCCCAGGCAGTCACCGATTGCGCGGGCGCATCTTCGTTGATGACCTGATTGGCGCCAGCGTTGAAGGAAGGCACATCGTTGACCGGGGTGATCGTCACGGCAACATTTGCCGCCGCCGAGGTGGCCTGGCCGTCATTGACGCTGAAAGTGAAGCTGTCGCTGCCATTGGCATCGGCATTCGGCGTGTACAGCACGGTGGCCGATTGCGGGCCGGTCGGCGTGATCGCACCGAGACTGCCTTGGGTGGGTGCCGTGACGATGGCAAAACTCAGCGTATCGTTTTCGTTGTCGGTGCCGGTCAGGGTCAGCGTGACCGTCTGGTCTTCAAGCGTGCTGGCACTGCCGGCAAGTGCGGTCGGCGCGTTGTTCTGCAGATTGGTCACGTCGATGCGCATGAACACGCGGTCGTTCTCGATCGCGGCGAAAAACGCGCGCAGGTCGATGGCGCTTTCGCCGCTGCTCGAATCACCCGCCGGATCCGTAGCCAGCGGCGCAACGCCGCTCCAGTCGCCAACCTGACCGTCAACGACGAAATTGGCTGCCAGGGCAATGCCGCTGCACAGGAAAATCATGGCCGCCACGCGCAGCAAGCCACGCCGGCGGGCAATCCGGGCACCCACCAGGACAACCAGCAGCGCCAGCAGGATCAGTGCGGGAATGCCAAGCATGGGAATGGCCAGCGCGGCCAGGCCGAAGCCAATCGGCGGCCCGCCAATCGTGCCGTCGCTGCTGATCAGGACATCCTCGCCAGTCGCGCTCGTCGCCACGACGAAAAACACCAGGGATGGCGCACCCGGTTGCGACAACTGGCTCAAGGCATCGGACAACTCGATGACATCCGAGCCGGCCACGCCGTTGTCGGCACCGACGGCCGAGCTGCCGGCAATCACGGTTTCACCGCCGAATGCGCCGCCCGCGCAGCGGGCGCGGGTGACCTGCACCACTTGTGGGGTCAGGCCGCCGCTGGCGGTGACCCGCAGGCGGACATCGGCGCCGTTGACCAGGCCGACAGTGCAACCGCTGCCGGGATTGGCATCGGCATCCACGTACACCGAATAATCGTAAGTCGACTGCGCAAATGCACCGGGCGCCATGCCAAACAGGCAAAAAGCAGCCAACAAGAGCGCGAAGAGGCCCTTCGACTTCGAATTCATCTGCTGATCCCCTGCTGATCCCGCGTTATCCGGTCCACCCGATTGCTGCGGACGACCGGCAATGGGTCAGCGATGCCGCACGACCCGATTGCGACATTCTGTCACAGTTACGATTGTTTGCGAATCAGCGCGAATACGCACGCGCGATCAAGCACCTGCTGCTGCGCAGACCCGATCGGCGCGAAGTGCCGGCAATCTTCAGCGCCGCGGCGCGCGGGTCAATTCGACGCCATCGACGGTCATGCGCCAGCTGCCGTCGATCTTGCGCGGTGGCGAGGACACCCGGAACGCGGTCGTCATCGGCCCGATGCCGACCTCGAAATCATCGCCATGAAAGGCGTGCAACGGACCATCGATCTTGATCGAGGCGCCTTTGCGCAGGCGTTTGTAGGAAACGCTGCCATCGCGCGTGATCAGCAAACTCATGCCGTCGGCTTCCCAGCGCCCGACATATTCCGCTTTCGCCTGCGGCACCTCGATGCCGCAAGCTGCCAGCAGCACCAGCAACAGGGCGAGGACGACAAGTCGGCCGGCGCGCATCATCGGTCGGGTTCCTGCGCCGGGTTTGCGCGCACGGCCGTAGCCGCGCCAATTGCCGCGTTCGCTTCGGCCAGTGCGGCCGTTGGCAAGGCCTCACGCAACTGCACGACCAGAGCATCCAGAGGCAGTGGCCGACTGAACAGGAAGCCTTGATGGTTGTGGCAACCGAGCGCTTCGAGGCTGGCGCGTTCGGCCGCGGTCTCGACGCCTTCGGCAATCAGGTCAATGTCGAGGGCGCGGCCGAGGGCGATGATGGTGCCGACAATCGCCCGGTTTCCAGCATTGGAATCGAGATCGCGGACAAAGCTCTGGTCGATCTTGATCGACGCCACCGGCAGTCGACTCAGATACGCCAGCGAGGAATAGCCGGTACCGAAATCATCCACGGCAATCTCGACGCCGCGTTCGCGCAACACGGTCATCCGTGACGCGGCCGCATGGTTGTTGCGGATCAAGGTGGACTCGGTCAGCTCAAGGGCAATCCAGTGCGCATCGATGCCGGCCGCGTCGATGTCGGCAAACAGCGCCTCGACAAAATCCGGATGATTGAATTGCACCGCGCTGACATTGATCGATACGCGGCGGAATGCCGACGGCAGGCGGTGCGCGTGCAGGCGGCGGATGTCCGCGCAGGCGCGACGCATGACCCAGCGGCCCAGTTCCAGCATCAGGCCGGTTTCTTCGGCGACCGGGATGAACAGCGCGGGCGAGGGCTGGTCCCGATACGGACTGTGCCAGCGGATCAGCGCTTCGGCGCCCGTGCATTCGCCAGTCCGGTTGTACTGGCCTTGATAGTGCAGCTCGAACTGTTCCGGCGCGGCAAGGGCCAGTTGCAGCTCCTTCTCCAGTTGTCGGCGCAGCTCCAGCCCGGCGGAAAGGCGGCTGTTGTAGTACATCGCGCAGTTGAGGCCGGCGAGCTTGGCTTGATACATCGCCGTATCGGCGCGCCGCAGGATCTGTTCGGCAGCGCCATCCCCATCCGGAAAAATCGCGATGCCGATCGAGGGCGTCACATGCAGGCGGTGCTCACCGGTCTGCAGGGAGTCGGTGAATGCCGCCCGGATCGCCGCCAGCAGGGCGTCGACGCGCACCCTGAGCTGATCTTCATCCGCGGCCACGGCGCCGATCAGCACGACGAACTCGTCGCCGCTGAGCCGACCGACCATTCCATCGTCGCCGACAATTTCTTTCAGGGTGTCGGCAACGGCAACCAGCAGCAGGTCACCGATGGCGTGACCGAGCGTGTCATTGACCATCTTGAAGCGATCGAGATCGAGGAACAGCAGCGCGCCGAAACGGCCCTCGCCGCGCGCCCGCAGCAACTCGGCATCGAGGCGCTGCATCATCTGACGCCGGTTCGGCAACTGGGTCAGATCGTCGTGAAGCAACTGGAACAGGATGGTTTCTTCGGCCTTCCGTCGCGCCGCGACCGATTGCAGCAACGCTTCGTGCTCGATCGAGGCCTGGCAGCTGAGGGCAAGGCGGATCATCAACGGCTTCAGCAGTTCGATGACCGGCGGCTCCAGGGCATTGCCGATGCGTTGCAGGGTCATGACGCCAAAATCGCCGAGGCTAAATGTATAGCAGTGCCGGCCGGCGATCCGCTCGGGGCATTGCAGCGCGGCACAGCTGACCAGGCTTGCGTCAGCCGCGCAGGCTTCCGGCGATATGCACGCCAATGCATTGCGCGGAACACTGAGAAAGTGTTCGAGCCTGCTCCTGGTCGCGTACGCCTGCAGCACAGGCACGCCCTCGGCATCCTGCAGGAAATGAAAATGTACTGATGTCAAACCGAGGCGACGCAAGACGATGCGCGAAAACGTCACCAGCATCGGCTGCAAGCGCAGGCTGCTTCCGATCGCCATGCCCAGCTCGTGCTGGATCGACAGGTATTTGAGCGTGTGGTTCATGGCCGCGAGGATGTCCCGATCAAGGCCACCACGGTCGACTTGTTCATGAGCTCGATCACGCCAGCCCGCGAACTGGAAATTTCACCGAGACTCAAGGCACCGAAAATGTCCTCGCAATCCGCCAGCGTGGATTCGATGACGGCGAGTTCTTCGGTGATTGCGGCACCCAGGAACAGCGCGCGGCTGATGCAATCGAACACCAGGGCCACGCTGGCATTGGCGGCATGCTCGTGCTGTCGGGATTCCCGGCAGGCGGCCAGCGCCGCTTCGCCCGCCGATGCGATCAGGGCCGCAGCGTCGCCCTTGAGCAGAAAGACCGTGGCGTTTTGCGGCAACTCGCCCACGCAGATCAGCGCATCGCCGGCTCGCTTGATCGGATCGCGGACGAGGAAATCTCCGTCCACACCCTCGATCCCCAATGGATAGGTCTTGGCAATGGAAAAGAAATCGGTATCCGCGAATTGCTGCCCGGAGTGCGCTTCAACCTCCTTGCGATAGACCGCGAAGGCGGGCTGGTAGTTGAGTTCGGCGAGGACGTTGCCCTGTGAGCGGGTGACCAGGAAAGGGCCGGACAAGCGTTGCCAGCCATGCGCCACGCCATGCGCAATGGCTCCGGGCAAGGCCACGAGCAAGGCCGCATCCTCAAGCACGCCGGCATTGCACAGCAGACAAGGACGCTGCACGAGATCGCCATGGCCGGCACCGCCACCGACGACGACCGCGTGGCCGCCGACGATGGCATACAGGCATTCGACAAAGGCCTCCAGGTGCGGGCACAAGCCGTCGAACAGGACCATCAGCGATGGCGCGGCTTCAAGCAGGGCAGCCGAGGCCAGCAGCTGCGGCTCGACTGCGGCGCGATCGGACAGGCGCCTGACCACGACGATTTCCAGCCGCTCCGGAAAGCCCATGATCAAGCTGCCATGACGGTGCCATTGCGCACGCTGGACGAGGCCCGGAAAAATTCCGCCGAAGACCGCTACGTCAAGCGACTCGAGCCAGCTCGAGAGCAGCGCCGGATCCCAGTCGTCGGCCTCGCACGCGAGCAGCAGAAAGCTGCGGCATCCCTCGCTGCGCAGGCGCGTGATGGCCGCGTCCAGCGCCGCGATCGAGGCTTCTTCCACCAGCAGCAAACGTCGACCTTCCACCGTCAGCCCTCGTGTGCGTGGATCCGGCGGCACGGTTCGCCCGGTCCATCCCGTGCACTAACCTCACTCCAATACCGCTGCGGTCGTTGCAATGACCGCGTTCCACCTCGTGCGCCCGCATTCACCGGCTGGCTTCCGTCGCGGGTGCAACGCT
>Ga0209582_1001137_pt1 | contig 13637 bp, 6 predicted proteins | sample KloWWTmetKNB5Kit_FD_187176 | JGI IMG/M metagenome (GOLD analysis project Ga0209582, IMG submission 187176) | Active sludge microbial communities from Klosterneuburg, Austria, studying microevolution and ecology of nitrifiers - Klosterneuburg... | ecosystem: Engineered > WWTP > Aerobic digester >...
TGAAGCAGTGAACTATGAAGCTAAATACAAAGAAGCTCTGGCTCCTTTGAAAGCTAATGGTAAGACTGTAGAGATTCAGTCTTTGGAAGAATTGCGACAGCTTGCTTCTATGGGTGCAAACTTCACCCGTAAAATGCAGGACATCGCTCCGCATCGCAAGATTCTTGCTATGCTTGAGAATAACGGTCTACTTGATGAAGCGAAGTTATCTTTCTTCATTGATTTGGACAAAAAGAATCCAGAAGCCCTCAAGAAACTGATTAAAGATTCAGGTGTTGATCCGCTGGATATTGATGTGAGCAGTGAACCAGCTTATCAAGCAGGCAATCACAAGGTTAGTGACAATGAAATTGCGTTTCGTACTGTGTTGGAAGACTTGCAGTCCACTCCAACCGGACAAGAAACTATTTCATTGATTAACTCATCTTGGGATCAAGCCTCAAAGGAAGAGTTGTGGAAAGCTCCAGAGGTAATGGCTACGATTCAACAGCAAAGAGAAAATGGTATCTATGATGCTATCTCCGCTGAAATCAACCGTCAGGCTATGTTGGGCAAGATTCCTGCGGGTACTCCTTTCATTCAGGCTTACTTGAATGTAGGTAATGAAATGAATGCTCGCGGTGCATTTACTAAATTGAATGCGCCAAACAGTACTGGTGTGCAAAATGCGCCAATGCAAACTACTGCCCCTGTTAATGCGCCAGTAGCTACCCGTGTGGTGGCTCCTAAACCGCAAGTGACAAATGGTGCAGCAGCAAGTGCAGCAGCCTCTACACGCCAAACCCAAAAACGTGTGCTCCCAGTCGTTAATCTGCAAAGCATGAGTGACGATGATTTTCTTAAAAATTGGCAAAATCGCTTATAAGGATTGAACAAAATGTTGAACTACAACGCCCCTATCGACGGTACTAAGTCGTCTATTGACGGCTCTGGCTCCGATCAAATGAACTCGTTTTACTGGCTGCGGAAATCTCTGATTGAAGCTCGCCGTGAACAGTTCTTCATGCCTCTGGCTTCTGTCACGAACATGCCGAAGAACTACGGCAAGACCATCAAGGTTTATGAGTATGTGCCTTTGCTGGATGTTCGCAACGTGAATGACCAAGGTATTGACGCATCTGGTGTCACCATTGCCAACGGTAATCTGTATGGTTCGTCCAAAGACATTGGTACGATTTCCAGCAAACTGCCTCTGGTTGGTGAAAACGGTGGTCGTGTAAACCGTGTTGGTTTCACTCGTTTGCAACGTGAAGCTGCTCTGCATAAGTTCGGTTTCTTCTATGAATTCACCCAAGAGTCTATGGACTTTGACAGTGATGACATGCTGAAAGAGCACTTGGCTCGTGAGTTGATGAATGGTGCTACCAAGATCACTGAAGACGTGCTGCAGAAAGACTTGCTGGCTTCGGCTGGTGTGATTCTGTACGCTGGTGCTGCTACTTCCAATGGCACTATCACTGGTGAAGTTGTTCCTGAAGTTGTTGGTGTCTCCCCTGAGATTCCAGCTTCGATCTTGAGCTACAAGAACATCATGCGTCTGTCTTCGACCTTGGACGAGAACCGTACACCGAAGCAAACCACTGTGATTTCTGGTTCGCGTTACATCGACACCAAAGTTATCGGTGCTGGTCGTATTGCTTACATTGGTTCGGAGTTGGCCCCTGTTGTAATGGAAATCAAAGACCCATTCAACAACCCTGCTTTCATCGCTGTTCAGCATTACTCTGATGCTGGTACTGTGTTGAATGGTGAGATTGGTTCTGTCGGTCCTCTGCGCTTTGTGCAAGTTCCTGACATGCTCCATTGGGCTGGTGTTGGTGCTACTGTGGGTACTAACCCCGGTTATCGCACTACTACGGTGCTCGGTACTGAAAAGTACGATGTGTATCCTGTACTGGTTGTTGGTGATCAGTCCTTCACTACTATTGGTTTTCAAACCGATGGTAAGACTGTGAAGTTCACTGTTATGACCAAGATGCCGGGTCGTGAGACTGCTGACCGGAATGATCCTTATGGTGAAACTGGTTTCAGTTCGATCAAGTGGTACTACGGTATTTTGGTTACTCGCCCAGAACGTATCGGTCTGATGAAGTCCGTTGCTCCTATCTAATCAGATAGGTAATTAATAGGAAGGGGAATTCTCCCCTTCCTTTCTTGGTTCCAATAAATAGGTAAACAACATGACAAATGAACAACTCCTTGCAGACCCGGAGAATCAAGTTGAGCAAGAACAACCTGAAGTGGTTGAAGATGAACTTTCCTTGTTGAAGGATCGTGCCAAACTGATGGGAATTAAATTTTCCAATAACATTCGCATTGAATCCCTGCGTGAGAAGATTGCAGCGAAACAAGCAGGTGAAGATGAACCTGCTGATGAACCTGCTGATGAACCAACGAACAAAGTGAATCCTTTGGCTGCTGTCGGTGCTGCACAAGAAGCTCCTGCTGCTAAGAAGATGACTCTGCGTGATTACATGGTCAAAGAACAAATGAAGCTGGTACGCTTGCGTATTCAGAATCTGGACCCAAAAAAGAAAGACCTTCCCGGTGAAGTACTGTGTGTGGCCAATGAATATCTTGGCACTATCAAGAAGTACATTCCCTATGGTGAGGCAAGTGATGATGGTTATCACGTGCCGTTCTGTATTTTCACGGAACTGGAATCACGTCGCTTTCAAAATGTGCGTACCTATACGGACAAGGCTACTGGCCAAATCCGTATTGACTCATCTTGGGTACGTGAGTTCTCGTTGGAAGTATTGCCTCCATTGACCAAAGCTGAACTGGCTCAGTTGGCTAATGCACAGGCTGCTGCTGGAAACAAGTAAACTACTGTGACCCACAATGAACGGCCCTTCAGTTGGGCCGTTCTCTTTTAAGGAATTGATATGAGTAATGGCGCAGAAATCGTAGCAGATGCCTTAATGGACTCTCTGTTAACTGGTGAAACATTCACTGTACCTACAGTTGACTTGAATGATCCTGCATTCAATTTCCCTAGTATTGTGGGAAACCCTCTTTACAACGCAGTATCTGAACTGACAAATGAAGACTTGACCACGCGAACTGTTGGTGGTTCAGGCACTTACGATGCAATCATGGCATCACAGGCTGCTCATCTGAAGGATGAGTTCAACCAAGGTCGTATCACTGGTGCTGAGTACACCAAGGCTTATATTGCCTTGGCTCAAGCTGCTGCTGGCCAAGCTATTCAATTCCTTCTAGGTAAGGATCAAGCTTACTGGGCATCTGTCATTGCTCAAGGTCAGGCATTGACTGCACGAGTTCAACTTGAAACAGCTAAGGCACAACTAGCTATTGCACTCATTGAAGTTAACAACCAACGTGCTACGTTTGCTCTTAATAAGATTCGTCTTGCTACAGAAGATGCTCAATATGGTGTTGTTAAATACACCTTAAGTACTAAGTTACCTGCTGAAGTGGCAATGATTACTTCACAGAAACTTAATGTTGAGAAGACTACTGAAGTTGCTGCTTATAACCTTACTAGCCTCATGCCTGCTCAATTGACTTTGATTAAAGAACAAGGTGAAGTACAACGTGCACAGACTTTGGATACTCGTTCTGATGCTGCTGCTGTATCTGGTTCTGTCAAATCTCAAAAGGATTTGTATGCTCAACAGGTCATCAGTTACCAGCGTAGTTCACAGATAAATGCAGCAAAAGTGTGGGTTGATTCTTGGGTGGCAGATTCTGCTTTGCAAGATTCGCCTACTGTACCTACAGGGTTCACATCGACAAATATTGGATCAGTTTTGACTACCCTTAAAACTACCAATAATCTGTAAGAACCAAGCAGAGGAGTCTCATGTGCTTTGAAGATGAAGAACGAATCACAGTAGGTTCCTCTGCCTACAATTTGGCAGGGGATGTTGCTCGTCGTGGCAATTTCCTTAAGAACAATATTCTTAGTCTAATCTTTTCAGGGGCAAGTAAGAGGGGAATAGGTAATGGAATTGTTGATGCTCACTTAGCAGGTCCAGCAACATCTCTAATTCAATTCTATAAATGGGCAGAGTCTTCAGGATATAACACCCAAGTTGGTAATATGGGGGGTTTGATCTATGGTGCCACTGCTTTATCTGAAGCTGGCTTTCAGTACTTGGTTCCAGTAAAAGTCACTCATTCTCAAAGAGCTATTAGCTCTACTATTGGTGCAATAGATTTGCACCTTATTGCCTTTGAATGGATTCTAAATAATACACCAAACAATCGAGATTTAGCTTTCACTGCTACTCTTGAGAAAATACTGACATTAACAGGCAAAATTCTTATTCACTATACAGTATCAGGAATTGAAGTATCTTTCACTCCTTCGTATAACTTGAATAACAATATGCCATTCTTTTATCTGTACCACGAGGAATGTAAAATAGCTGATTCTGTGGTTACTGATACTGGGTGGGTAACATTAACACCACCAGATACTCCACCATCTAGAGCAAGCTTTGTAGATGGAACCATCTCTGTTGTACAGGATGGGGTTACTGTATCTGCTACAGTAGTAGCGACTGGTTCTCCAGTTACTGTTGTCGAAACTGTTCCACGAACCAGAACGACAACAACGGTCACTACATATTCAAACTCGACACCCACAAGTACAGTAGTTACAACTGATACTTTGGATTTGAGTTTCAATAAGGTCACTGGTACATACACCAAAGTAACTACCGTAACTGCTACACCTACGATTAAAGAATCAGTGACTACCTTGGTTCAAAATGAAGAGTCTTTTTACAACACACTTTATGAAGATACAGAAAGTTCAAGTTCTGAAGTTGTGGGGGGTGTTACTGTTACTACCACAGTAACGGTAAATACACCTTATCTTGAAACTTATTGGGCATACAAACAAGTAACTACCACACTTAAGCAAGATAAATGGCTACCCTATCTATTAAAGATTTATCAAAAAGGAAGTAGTTCTGCCGGAGATGCTTTACTGTTTAATACTCCTGCTGCTGTAGAAAGATTCTTTCCTGTCATCCCACTTCGTAGGGATAACGTAATGGTTGATCTTACTAACTTCCCAACTCAATATGGTTGGAATAGAAAAGCAACTAGAAAAGCTTTTGGCAGTAAGAAGAAGTACAACGATTTAATTGATTCTCTGGCTGACAATCCTTCTCTTGATCAAATTGATCATGCTTGGGTTGTCTTTGGTGTATCTCTCAGTACTAAACAACAGGATGGTATAAAGTATTTGTATGAATTCTTCGAGAATTTAGCTAATAGTACTCCTACTACACCGGATGCTTACAAAAGTCCATCTGCTTATGAAGCTGCATGGGCAGCTTTTGTAATAGCAGCACAGACAACTACTAATGATGAGTTTGGTACAAAGATTCCCGCTCGTCCTATTCCCCCAACAGTACAAGAATATACCTTCGTTAATAATTCTTCAGCAGGAATACAGGATTGGTTATTTAATACAACTATCACAGCTAAAGGTGGCGGTCAAGTTTTAGGTTCTGGCTTTCATGCACGCTCTAATGGCAAAGTAGGTAATGCTTGGTTGTATGCAAAAAGTACAATAACTCTAAGTGTGCCTACTCCTGATAATGAGGGAGGAATGGTTTATAAACCTTCTACTACAACAGTTATTGCTTTTGGCAAACAGATGACTGTATCGAATTGGGTAGAGTATGAGTTCATGGATTTGACGCACATTAATAATGTATATCAAGGAATAACTGCAACTACTTTGGCAACGACTGTTATTGCTAGTACAGATGAAAACTCTAGCTTTATTGTTCCATTACATAAGAACATACTCAAGGATTTAACCTTGATTCGTAGAACACAACTTAGTTTGGAATGCTCATTTCTTGTGGTCAATTACTATGACAAACAAACAATTCCTTGGTATGCGACTGGCTTTTTTCAAATTATTCTTGTTGTTGTCATTATCGTTGTTGCTGTATATACAGGCTACATTGGCCCAGAAGCAGCAGGAGTATTTGGAACCAATGCAGCAGTAGGTGCTGCAGTAGGTTTTTCAGGTACTGCAGCAATTGTTGCTGGCGCTATCATCAATGCTGTTGGTGCTGCTATTGTGGCTGGTCTAATCACTAAGGTTGCAATACGAGTCTTTGGCAGAGAACTTGGACAAGTTGTTGGCTTCATTGCATCAGCACTTGCTATTAACTCACTGAGTTCCAATGGTACATTCAGTTTGGCTGACACTTGGACAGAGATGACCAAGGCAGACAACCTCATCAAGATGTCGATGAGTGGCATCCAGAAGTACGGTGAGTACATGCAGAGTCAAGCAATGATAGTCAATGCTGAAACTCAAGCAATGATGCTGGAAGCCAATACTGCTCTTAATGAAATCAACCGACTGATGAATGAACTGCTTGGTGACACTGGTGTTGATCCCTCAACAATTACTGACGCAATGCGGTATGCTACAGAAAACCCCGAACAGTTCCTCAGCAGAACTACAATGACGGGTACTGAAATAGCTGAAACCTCTATTAAACTTGTGGAAGACTTCCCTGCTCCACAGCTTGCACTCCCTTACCTTGATCAATAAGGACACACATCATGGCTGAATACTCTCTTGTGCCGAATGCACAACAACAAATGGATTTTTGGGGTCAACCTAATTTGAACCTTATGGGTCAAGTTCCCCCTCCACCAATTGTTATGCCTAGTCTGGATATGGGTGGTGGTACTGGTTTGAAAATGCCCGGTGCAGGTGGTTACAACGGTATGGCAAACTGGGGAGTAGGTTCTGCAGGTAATTCCCCTGGTTCAGGCTTTGGGATGAATATGCCTACGTTTGCTCTGGGCCTACAAGGATTGAATTCCCTTGGTTCCTTATATATGGGTGCGAAATCTCTGGACTTAGCTAACCGACAATTCTCGTCTGCCAAGAATATTGCTGATACCAATATGCGGAATCAAACCCAGTCTTACAACGATACGTTGGAAAACAAGCTGCGTCGTATTGGCTCATTCAATGAGACTAGCAAGGAAGAAACTGAAGCTGAAATTGCTCGTCGCAAACTGCCAGCCTACAACGGTTAATTAAGGGAATATCATGGCTCAACTTACATGGCGTGATGTTGCTGGTCCTAATCTGGGTAATCCACAAGACAGTATCAATGCTGCAGCAAGGCTTCTTGCTTCCAGTACTACTGGCTTGTCTGGTGCACTGACACAGTTTGGTGATCAACAAGCTCTGCAGCAATTGGCTGCATATACCGATGCTCAGAAACTGCAGGCAGATATTCAATCTGGTCGATTCAGTACAGCCAATGCTTCTCCTGAAGCTTTGGCTGACATTATGAAACGTCCTGCTAGTTTGATTGAGAACCAAACAAACCAACAACAGGCTGCATATCGTAAAGATTTGAATCCTCTGTTGCTTGCTTCTCAAGGTACTCAGAATGAACAAGCTGGTTTCAATTTAGTGCAAGATCGGGATGCACAAAACTATCTTGAGACAGTCACTCGTCCCAATGCTGCTACAGATCGCACACGGGCCGATGAGTTGTGGTTGCGTAATGACAATAACCGCAAACTCTTGGACACTGCACAAGTTGATGTCAACAAGCGTTTGACTGATGGCTCATTGAATACTGTGAACCAAGCACGCGACTTGCTCAAGTCTGTCAGTGGTGGTCCAAAGGAAGTTACTGCCTTCTACACTCAAGCATTGAGTGGTCGATTCCCAGAACTTACTGCTGCTCCAATCGCACCTCCATTGGCCAGTGGCATTGGTTCCTTTGGTTCAGTACAAGTTCCGGGCACAACTGGTGGTACTGTTCCGGGTGTTGCTGGTACTGCTTCTACTGGTCTGTCTTTTGATCCTGTTGCTCTTGGTAATGCAATCTATGGACAAGAATCTAGCTCTGGTAAAGCTGACACCACGGAGGTGAATTCTCAGAGTGTCACTGGGCCGATGCAGATTCAGCAAGCTACGTTTGAAGGACTGAAAAAGAATGGTGTCATTCCTGCAACTGCAGATTGGAAGAATCCTGCAGACAACAAAGCTGCAGGGTTTGCTCACATTGCTGATCTGGCCAAGAAGTACAAAACACCAGAACAAGTAGCTGCTGTTTATTACAGTGGTCCTGATGCTGTGAATGCAGATGGCACTATCAACCGTGATCGTCGTAATCCTAAAAGACCCAATGATCCAACTGTGGGTCAGTACATTGATCAGGTGATTGGCCGTGTACCAACTACCCAACAACTGGGTAATTCTGCTGCGAGTTCTGCTACTCTGAATAATATGGCAAAGCTTAGTGCTAATACTCCAGAAGTAGAGCGTTGGCAGGCTGCTACAGCCACTCCGGGTAATGGCTCCCTTGCTGATGTTGCCAATGAATTGAAAAAGGGAAGTCTTGCAACTGTTCCCATGAATCGTATTCAGGAGATGTTGGCACAAGTAGCTTCTGCTACCAAGACAACTGGTGATGCTCGTTTGGCAGGTGAGATTCTTAAATCTTCACTGTCTGGTGATTCAACATTCAGGTTTGGTTTTGGCACTGATACTTTCGGCTTCAATCCAGACTTCAATGACAAGCTACTCAAAGAGAACATTGATAAGTACAACAAGCGTTCAACAACCACTGATTCAATTCAAGCTGGTCGTTCCTTGGATCAAGGTACTGCTGCTTTGGCTGAGACTCAGAAACAAGTTGAGGCTCTTAAGGCATACCGTGATGCCAAGAGGATTGAACTTGCCAAGGGGGTGTATGGTGTCACTCAAGATGATGTGACTAAAGCTGATGTTGCTTTGAATCAAGCATTGGGTCAGGCTACGCAGATTCAGTCTGCAATTGAGAGTTTCCGTCCTAAGACGGAGAGTGAAACAAAGCCGCCTGCTGCTAAACCAACAGAGGATGCACCAACGAATGTTTCTGCTCCTATTGCAGCTTCACTTATTGAAGCTGCTGCTAAGAGTGATGTTCCTTTGCGTAGCTTGGGGCGTAATCGTGGGTATGAACTTGATATTCCTGAGACTATTCGTAATCCCTCAGTTCAGTATTACCAACAGATTCCAAACCCACTTTTTGCACAATTGAAATCATTGAAGGGTAAGTCTTTCGCCAGTAGAGCGGAGGCTGAAAAAGCATACAGGGATGCACTGAAATCTTAAGACTTCTTGCTATACTTACCTCTAATAAACCAATGTAGGAATATCCTGTGAACGACATTCTCAATGAAATATTGGCCAATGCTGTCGCCCAGAACCAACAAAGAAATGTCACACAACCTCCTACATTGAGTGCTGTTAAGCAGGCTCAAGTAGCTGAAGCTAGTGCCAACAAGATTGCAAACATGGGTGGTGCAGTTCCCACTGCACAACAGATGTATGCTCCTTTGGTTGGTGTGAAGACTGGTGCAGGTGCAGCAAGTGCTGATCCAATGGAAACAGACATTCGTACTATGGGTACGTCTGATCTAGAACGTAAGTATGGGTATGGCACTGCTGCTCAGATGATTGCTAACCGTGCTACGGCTAACAATTCCATCTTTGCTGACCAAACACAGCAACGTGATTGGAGTCAAACTGCTGCTGATCTAGTCAGTGGTGTTGGTCTTGGTGCTGTCAATTCCATTGGTGGAATTGGTGCAATGGGTCTTGGTCTTGTCAATGCTGATGCTGGACAAGCTGCTGCTACCAAATTGGAAGACTTTGGTAGCTTCGTTCGTGGTACTCAGTCACCTGCATTGCAGCAACGGCGTAATGTATTGGCTGCTGCTGATCAGATGGACAAGCGTGACAATGATCTCCAGTACGAGAAAGACAAAGCTGCTGGTAAAGGAATCACTGCTGACTTGGCCCGTTTTGGTCGTGGTTTTGTAGATGGTATTGCCAATGCTGCTGCTGATCCAATCACTCTTTCTGATGGAATTGCTGAAGGTTCTGGCTCATTTTTGGCCTTGGCTCCTGTCAGTCGTGCTGCCAACGCATCCAAACTTCTGAAGGCTGCTGCTGCTAAAGATGCAGCCATTGTTGCTGGCAAGTCTGCTGATGAAGCCGCACTGATCGCCAAAGGGATCATGGCCAAAGATGGTATGGCTATTCCTGCTGCCATTGGTGCAATGGAAGCTGGTGGTTCCTACCAAAGCACTGTGGCTGAAATCGGCAACATGACCCATGAGCAATTGCTTGCTGGTTCACCTGACTACGCCAAGATGATTGCTGCTGGTGTGTCACCAGAAGAAGCACGTACATCTATTGCCAATAAAGCTGGTCTAACTGCTGCTGCAATTACTGCACCATTCGCTGTGGCTGCTGGTTCACTGGTCAAAGGCTTTGAAGGTAATCCATTGAAGATGGGTGCTGGAAGAGTTGCTGCCATGAATATGGGCAAAGAGACTATTGAAGAAGGTTCCCAAGGTATCACTGGTGCCATTGCTTCCAATTTTGGTATTCAACAGTTTGCAGATAGCAACAAGTCTCTGTCTGAGAATGTGGGTGAACAAGGCGGTCGTGGTGCTTTGTATGGTCTGGGTACTGCTGGTGTTATGGCTGCTCCTAGTGTTCTTGCTGGTTCCATCAAGGATGCTGCTGGTTCTGTAGTTGGTGGTGTTACCAACTATCTAACTGAGCGTGCTGATGCAGTTACTGCAGCGAATGATGCTGCATCTCCTGCTTCCATCAACCGTACAGTTGAGAAGTCTGCTGCTTTGGTTGAAGTAGCTCCTGCACTCAAGACTGAGTTGGAACAGGCATTGGCTCCAGTTGCTGAAGATAGTCCTGAAGTAGCTGCTGCAAAAGCAACTGCTCTAGCTGACTTCCCCGGATTCATTGATGCACTGAACATTCAGCCAACTGAATTGCAGTCACCATTACTACAACCTGTGGCCAATGTCATTGCTGCTGCAAAGACACGTCCAGAAGCAATCACTGCAGTACTCGCAGACATGAAGCAAGAGAAAGACCCTCGTGCTTACTTTGAGAAAGCTGTTGCTCTACAGGCATTGATTGATACTGCATTGGCTGCTACTGACAAACTGGGTGGCATTGATGACACATTGCTTCCTCCAGATGTGAGTAAGCTGTTCCAAAGTGTTGCCAGTATTGGTGATTCCTTAATGCAGTCTCCTGAAGTTATGGGCCACTTGGACAAAGCTTCAAAGTTGCTGAAGACACCTGCTGGTGTCAAGCTCATGAATGAGATGCAACAAACTCCTGAGTCAGCACAGACAATTGTTGCTGCTGCTCAGATTGATCCTACTGCAGTGAATCCTGCTGTTGCTGGTGTGGTTCTGAAGATGGCACAAAGCGGTAAGCTTGTGCTGACTGAAGCTCAGACAAAATCTCTTGAGTCTGCCAAAGGTTTGATGGAATCAGCACAAGCCTTCGATGATGAATTGAAAGCACAGGGTGTTCCAAAGCTGCGTGATATTGTCACCTTTGAGATTAAGACTGAAGATGATCCAAAACTGGATAAGCAAGGTTCCCGTTCTGCATTGCAACATGCTCGTGGTATTGCTGGATTGGCAATTCGTGGTGATATGGCTGGTGCCAAAGCTGCACTTGAAGCTTTTGGCAACTTCGCTATGGGTCAGTCCAACAAGGTGACTGGCATCAACCAACACTATGCTGCTGGTCCAAATGCTCCCCGCGTGACTGTGCAAGTTGCTTCGTACAAGGGTGGAATGACTGACATCAAGACTCCTGTAGGAATTACACCTACAAGTCCCGGTTCACTCAACCATGCCAAGCGTGTGACTGCTGAAGCACGGTTCTTGGCCAAGATGCACAACTTGCTGAATGAGACTTACAACTTGGGTGTGGCTCCACTCCCAATCGTTGAGTTGGATGCTGCCTTATCTTCTGGACGTACTGCTGATGTGGCTGCTGAGTTTACCAATGGTAAACGTGGCTACCCACAACAACAGAAGCTGACACCAGCCCCTGCTGTTGTTCCTACTGTTACCACGGTGGTAACTCCTGCCACGACTACGCCTGCTGCACCTGTGGCCAAAGTGAAGAAGGCACGCAAACCAAAGGCAGTTAAGGAACCAAAACCTCTGAAGATTTCCAAGGCTGTAAAAGCAAGTAAGACAGCCAAACTACAAGAGCGTTTGAATACTGAGAAGCGTCCAAAAATTCTGGAACAGATCAAAGCTGAACTGGAACTTCGTACAAATACTTCAACCCCGGAGACAACAAGTGTCACTCAAACCCCTGAAGCCATCAAAACAGAACCGAACCAAGCGGCCCAAGAAGGAAGCACAGCAGCAGTTGCCGAAGCAACCCCTGCCGAAACAACTGGAACTGCCGTTCAATCAGTAGATACTGCTGTAGCACCAGTTGTTACTCCAGTAGCTGCGCCTACTGCTGTGACTCCTGCTGCACCAGTGATCACGCCAACAATTGTGCCGAATGCTCCCAGTGTTACTGGTCAAGCAATTGTTGCTGCATCGACTACGGTTACTCCACCTGCTGCACCAAAGACAGTGGCTGAAGCCTACCCCACTTTGATAAGCAATGATCGTGGTGTGACTTCGTTGGACAAGGCTTTCAGCCTACGCAAGATTGCTTCTCGTTTCCTTGGTTCGGTATCTCCTGCTGCACTGGTTGAGTCTGTACTGACTTCAACAGAAGCATTGGTGGACTTCCTTGGTAAAGACACAACTAAGCGTTCATTGACACCTGAAGTTGCTGCTTACTATGGTGAGCGTGTGCCTGCAATGGTGGGTGAGTTGGTCAAGCGTATGAACGCTTCCATGAATGCAGCCATTGACATTGTGCCTAAGAGTGGCACAAGTCTTCGTATGCTGTTGGACAAAGGTGAGCCTGTCCATGATTACCTGCGTGGTAAGGCATTGAACATCGTGGAACCAGATGGCAAAGGTGGTTATGCCTATAACCAAGAGCTTGTAGAAGCTGCTGTTCTTGGTTCCTTGAATTGGTTCCAGAACGCAACCAATGCTGGTGTGATTCGTGAAGAAAGTGATATTGCTGCACTGCTTGGTATCAACGAGGAAGATGTGTCTCCTGCGATGCTGGCTGCATTCAACAGTGGTGACCAACTGACTATGTGGGATGTGATTCCACGTATGGCAGCAAACATCACTGAGTTCTGGGGTATGAAAGCCAACAATGACTTTTCACAGTCAGCTACTGTTGGTATTCCTCAAGCAGTGGCTACTGAAGTGCTGACTGCAATGATTGAAATGGGGCTGGTTGAGTACAACAAGATTCGTCCTGAAGGTGCTACACAAGACCTGAATGTGTTCAATCTGGATCACGAGCAATTGGGTACTGGCTATGAAGCCTACCCAACATTCTTGGCTGAGATGGCCAACTCTGAGATTGTGGAACCAATGTATTTTGGTGATGCAACTGTGCCTGTGGCCAAGACACAAATGAATAATGCTGATGTGGCATTGACTGATGACCAGAAGAAAGCAATTGAGCAAGAACAGAAGACTCCGTTCTACTTGAACCAACCAATGCTGGACTTATACAAGCAACTTGGTCTGGACAGTCTGCTTGAAATCTTTGGTGCTGGTGCACTGACTGCTGAAGACAAGAAGCTCTACAACAAGACTCACCTTGAGACAGTGGAAGGTAAGAATCTTTCCATCCTGTCTGCTTATGAGTCATTGCTTGGTCGTGCTACTGAGATGCAGAACAT
>Ga0209582_1001138_pt1 | contig 13624 bp, 8 predicted proteins | sample KloWWTmetKNB5Kit_FD_187176 | JGI IMG/M metagenome (GOLD analysis project Ga0209582, IMG submission 187176) | Active sludge microbial communities from Klosterneuburg, Austria, studying microevolution and ecology of nitrifiers - Klosterneuburg... | ecosystem: Engineered > WWTP > Aerobic digester >...
GGCTGCGACGAACCCCCCGCGCAATATCATTTTGATGGACCACGAACAGTGGCCCTATGGCACGCAGACTGATCGACAGGCCACAGCAGGCAAGTACGTGATCCTCTACAACGAGATTAAAGCGCGGCGGCCAGGGTGGAAGATCGGGTGGTATGCCGACCCGGTACGGAGAAATTTTTGGGCCTCCATTAAGGATCAGGGATCTGTCGAGTTTAAGGCGTGGCGGGCAGAAATGAATGACCTGGCCGCGATCATGGCTCCGTTCACCGACGTGTATATGCCCTCGCTCTACTTTCACTACACGCGAGACACGGCCCCTCAAAATCTTGACTGGGTGACGACCTTCATTATCGCCCATATCAATGAGGCGAAGCGTCTGCGGCGTGTGTATGGGCGTATCGAATCACCCATCTATCCCTACGTCTGGTGGCGACGAGCCGATGATGTGAAGGACCTCGATGCCGACGTGTGGGAAACGATAGTGAGAACGGTACTGGAGCATGCTGACGGCTTGGTGCTGTGGGGCGGATTTAAGACGCTCGCTCCAGCTGGCCCTTTGCCATGGGACGAGAACGCGCCATGGTGGGTGACGATCAAGGCGAGACTGACCGACAAACGACGAACCGGATAGGAGGACAGACGTTTTTCAGGCGGTTCAGTAACCCAAGGAATGCGGGGTAGTTCACATGGTACACGTTCTTTTAGGCGTTCCCTCTGGCGGCTCCGTCAAAACGAAAACGATGTTTTCGATCATCTCCGTCATGGTGCAGAGCACATGCCAACTCACGATCGTCGAACGATCCGGCGCCCTCGGGCCAGATAATCGCAATCACTTGGCGCAAATGGCGCTTGACGGCGAGTACACGCATCTTTTCCTGGTCGACGCCGACATGAGTTTTCCCGGTGATACGCTGAATCGCTTACTTGCGAGAAATAAAGACATCATCGGCGCGGCCTATAACTATCGACAGTTTCCACGCGCGACGGTGGTGAAGATGCGCCGGGCTGACGGCACAATTTACTGCCCGTCGTTTCCGCTTCCGGCCGAGCCGTTCACATGTTTGTCGATAGGATCCGGGTGCAAATTGGTGACAACGTCGGCGCTCGCGCACATGCCGCGTCCGTGGTTTGGATTGGATTTTGATAAAGATGGAATGCTTTCCGTGTCAGACGACGCATGGTTTTGTCAGCAAGCAGCAAGAATAGGAATAGAGACATGGTGTGATCCGACGATCCAAGCGGGTCATATAGGGGAGTGTGAATACTAATAATGGCGAAACAGACGATCGACGTACAACTGACGTGGGAAGATGTGAGCACCGGGAGCGCTGAAGAAATAGGTATCGGCACGCGGGAGGGAGCGTTTTAAATGGCTCAATATGTGAATTTCAATCTCACGTTCAAAGATAACAGTTCTGGAAATCGGGAAGAAGACGGGACTGAAATTCAGATATTTACGGATTCACCGAGCTATAAATGCACGGTTCCTATCGACTATGCGTACGCAAGGCACGGGTGGATGAGGCTGCCGTTTGTCGCGTACGGGGTGACGACAATACCGATTAGCTTGAAAGCCCCCTTGACGTTCGTAGTCGTGCGCGTGAGACAGTTCAACGCGAACGGAAACGGAACGTGGAACGAGCCTGGAGGCGGGGCCGGAGAACGGTTTGAGTTTGTGCAGAGCGCGGGCACGGATGCTCCGAACGCGCCGAGTGAGGTAGGGATGATCGTAGTCGGGACCCCAGTGGGTCCTGTTGAGCCTCCTGTTGACCCCCCGCCCGATCCGCCTCCGGTTGACGGAGGAAGTGTGACGAATTTCTCGATGCCGGGGCAGTTTTCTGGAACACAAGGGGAGAGCGGGTGGGAGTACAAAGATAGTTCCGGGGCGGATTTGACGTTTGATGCGCCCACGTCGGTGTGGCGCCTCGCGTCTCAATCATATCTAAGTATTTGGGGCGGCGCGCATCCAGGCCCCACGCTAGGAGCGATGTACAGATTCACCGTGCCTAACAGTTCTTCGGCGCTCGTTACCGGAACGGTGGGGTTGTATTCGTCTCCGTCAGTTGGAAAGAGTGGAACATTCGTGGTGAAGCACAATGCCACAGTGAAATTCACGCAAATTATGAGCGACACCACTCAATACGCGCTGCAAGATCAAATAGGGGCGGCGTTTGCAGTGACAGCGGGGGATTTCATAGATTTTATTCTCACTTCTAACCAAGTGGATAATTCAAATCTCAGTACACAAACGTCGTTGGCGATTGCGTTAACAAGCGGGGGTTCTCCCACGAATCCAGTTGCAGCGAATATCACGCCCGCGGTGCTCCCCACGAACACTAACACAGTGAATTCAGTAGTGGTGTCATTATCGAGCGCCGCGATCGTCAACGCTACAGTGGTGTTGTCGTCATCGGATGGGGCCGTCGCCACGGTGCCGTCGAGTGTCTTAGTGCCTGCTGGGCAAGCGATAGGCAGGTTCGATATCACGATAGGCGCGGTAGCAGGATCAGCGATCATCACCGCGACCTATAACGGCGGAAGCGCACAATGCTCGGTGGTAGCGTCCAATCCATCGACTGGCGTTCAATGGCCTAATGAGCCGTCGGGCATGATTGTAGTAACCGACACCCCGTTTAGTGATTCGTTACCAGCCGAGTGGTTCAACGTCTACAATACGCAGAGCTACGCATCGCCTAGCGGGGGTGGAACGGCGTTCAGTCCTCCGAGAGCATTTGATGAGTTCATGGCAGCGGGCAGCAATTCTGGCAACGGGCAATGGGGGATCGCGTTTCCGTCGAGCAGTGAGATTTACATGGGGATGTACTGGAGCACGAATGTTGATTTCATGGGGTATGTGAACACAACCAATAAAATGATTTTCTTTCGAGACGCGAATCTCGATAACAGCTTCTTGAATTGGCACGGGGCGCCTGGAGCGGCGAAGCAAATTAAGTGGTATTTTCAAAGCCCATATAGCAATGCGCACATCGTGGGGTGGGACGGTGATGCTACAGGTGTTTCGGGGCGCTTACCTTGCAACGTCAACGGGGCGGCGGCGACAATAGCCGCGGGGTCCGGATGGCACTTCATCGAGTTGTATTTGAAGAAAAGCACTTCATCGACGAGCCGAAACGGCACGGTGAAGTGGTGGGTGGACGGAGTGTTATGCGGAAATTATATCGACTGCAATCTCTGCCCGAACGGAATTAATGAAATGCAGTTAACCGCGGCGTGGGATGGGTCGCCGTCAGGGCGGGATTTGACTAAGGCGTGGCACCACTATTTTGACCACATTAAAATCACGAGGAAAGTGTAAGACATGGTGTATCTGATTCCATACGGAGAGGTGTACGTCCTAACTGGGCTTCAGCTAAAAGACCGAACAACAGGCCAGTTTAAGGTCGCGCCTACGTTGGCAGCAGGAGATTTTAAAATAGAGAAGGACGGTGGCGCGGCGGCGAATTTGGCGACGTTGCCGACGGTCACTCCGGCTGGCGGGAGTTCGGTGTCTGTGTCGTTCAGCGCAACGGAAGTTCAGGCTAAACAAATCGTCCTACGAGCGTCCGATCAGGCCGGGGCTGAATGGGATGACACCGCGGTGTATTTGCTGACTGTTGGGAATCCAAACGCGTTTTTTGAATTCGATTTAAGTTCGGCGTCAGTGGCGTTGTCTCTTGCGTCTCAAGGTGCAGTAACAGGAGGCACGTGGGATGAACTCGTTGACAACCATCAGCTAGCGGCGACGTTCGGCAAGTTAGGGAAAGACACCGGGACCGCGGTTACAGATATTCAAGCGAAGGTCCTAGAGCTTCGTGGGATGCTCGAGGATCTATCGGATGTTATCAGCGGCGCCGGCGGGGCGGTGACGCCGGCGGAAGTGATCGCGCAAACGAGGGTGGCAAATCACGCCTTGCAAAAACTTGGCGCGAATCTCATCACCTCGATGGATGAAGATACACGAGAAGCGCGGACGGTAAAGGCGTGTTATTCGATTCTTCGCGATCGTGAGCTACGCGCGCATTCGTGGAATTTCTCTGTCAAGCGGGCGGTGTTGGCGCCGTCAGCGACCGTTCCCGTGTTCGGGTTTGCGAAAGCATTCCCGCTCCCGGCGGATTGTCTCCGTGTGCTCCCTCCGGCGCGAGATGTAGACTGGTCGGTAGAAAATATCGACGGAGTGTCGCACATTTTAACCAACGAAGGCACGGTGTTGAATCTTCGGTACGTGGCGCGAATCACAGATGAAGCGGCGTTCGATGAGTTATTCGTGGATATGTTGGCTTGCAAAATCGCATGGCATTGTTGTGAGACGATTACACAATCGAATCAGAAAAAAGCCGATGTGATGAACGAGTACCAAGACGCACGGGCCGAAGCCAGACGAATCAACGCGTTTGAACAAGCCTCACCACAAGAGCCTGAGCCTCCGTGGTTGACCGCGAGGCGTACCGGGAATAGCGGACAGAACTGGTTACGTTTCGGGAGTGAAGGATAATGCCGAAGGTTTCGCCCATTCAAAGTTCGTTCTCTACCGGTGAAGTTTCGCCGTTGTTGTACGGGCAGGTTGAGTTCGACAACTACAAGTCCGGGCTGAAGGTGTGTTTGAATCTCATCCCTCTCATCCAAGGGCCGGTAACACGACGGCCAGGGACATACTTTTGCGATGAAGTCAAAGATTCATCAAGGCGCGTCCGGCTTTTGCGATTCAAATACTCGACACAACAAGCGTACATGGTGGAGTTTGGGCACCAGTACATCCGCTTCAAGCGCGGGAATCTGCCGGTCACACTTGCCGCGCAGTCGATCACCGCGGCGACGAAAGCCAATCCGTGCGTTGTGACGTACTCAGGGGCCGATACATTCGTGAACGGGGACCACGTGGATATATCCGGCGTGGTCGGAATGAGCGAACTCAACAACCGTCGGTACCGTATTACAAACTTGAATGCTGGGGCGAACACCTTTGAGTTACAAACGCTGTATAGTGCGAACGTCAGCAGTGTCGGGTTCGGGGCGTACATATCCGGGGGTAGTATCTCAAAAGTCTACGAGATCACATCGCCGTACGATGAAGATCAGTTATTTGAGCTTAAATCTGTGCAATCTGCGGATGTGTTGTTTTTGACACATACCGCGCACACCCCTCGAAAGCTCGCGCGCACGGCCAATACCTCATGGTCACTTACGTCAATGAACAACGCGGTATTGCGGGACGGCCCGTATATGCTGACGAACACGACGGATACGACGTTAACGCCAAGCGCGGCTACGGGTACTGGGGTGACGATAACAGCATCGTCGACGACAGGAATAAACAACAACACAGGTTTTCAAACGACTGACGTCGGGCGGTTGATCCGCATAAAAGAAGGCACCACATGGGGGTATGCGATTATCGCCACGTGGGTATCTTCAACGGTTGTGACGGTGGATATCACTGGGACGTTTACGAACACGAACGCGAAGAAGTTTTGGCGCCTAGGCTTGTACTCGATTACGACCGGGTATCCTGCGGCGGTGGCGTTTTATGAAAATCGGTTAGTCTTTGCGGGGAGCCTATCTGAGCCGTCGCGCATCGATATGTCACGCACAGGCGACTATGAAAACTTCGCACCGACTGATTCGGACGGAGTAGTGGCCGACGATCATGCGATTTCATACACATTGAATAGTGATGAAGTACAAATTATTCGGTGGCTCAAAGGCGACGAAAAAGCACTGATTATCGGCACGATCGACGGCGAATGGGCGATGAGGCCGAGTACCGCCTCAGAAGCCTTGACACCGACAAATGTTTCAGCCAAACCATCAACTGCACGGGGAAGCGCCGATATCCAAGCGATCCGGGCCGGCGACGCTATGCTCTTTGTGCAAACCGCCAAGCGTCAATTGAGAGAATTGGCGTATGTATTTGAGGCGGATAAGTTTAGAACGCCAGATGTGACGGTACTCTCGGAGCACATCACGAAAGGAACTACGCCGGCGCTATCAGGGATTAACGACCTTGATTATCAAAAGCAGCCGAACTCCATGGTGTGGATGACGCGGGAGGATGGGGCGCTCTTGTCGCTCACGTACGAGCGCGATCAAAAAGTACTGGCATGGGCGAGACACGAAATAGGGGGCTTCTCTGATCCTGGGCTGACGACTCCTGCGGCGGTAGAGTCCGTGGCATGTATGCCCAGCGCGGACGGGACACGGGACGAAGTATGGGCGGCGGTGAAGCGTATTATCGGCGGCCGTACGGTGCGGTATATCGAGTATCTGACAAAGACGTGGGAGAAAGGCGACTTGCAAGCCGACGCGGTATACGGGGATTGCGCCTTGACCTACGATGGGCCCGCTGTGTCGACGATTACAGGCTTGTGGCACGTTGTCGGAGAAACGGTGAACGTGCTCGTCGACGGAGCGGCGCATCCGGAGCGTGTGGTAAGTCCTACCGGGACGATCACCCTAACCGCGCCGGCCTCGAAAGTCCAGGTGGGGTATTCCTACAACAGCGACGGACAAATGCTTCGGCAGGATGTAGGCGCAGCGGATGGGACTGCACAAGGGAAATTACAGCGTACACATCGTGTAATCCTTCGTGTTCATGATACACTCGGCCTCAAGACCGGTTCCGGATTTCATCTTACTGGCCCTGGTAAACTGACGGAAACGACGTTTTACCGAGGCACGACACCGGCGGATTCCATGGTGCCACTGTATTCAGGGGATGTGGAAATCACATGGGAAGGGACGTACACCACCGCGAACTATGTGACCTGGAGATTCAACGGGATGTTCCCAGGGACCGTCTTAGCGGTGATGCCTCAATTGCATACGCAAGACCGGTGATTTCGTTTGGTCCGTTTAAGCCCGCGCATCTGTACAATTTGAATGTCCAAGAAGCGCAACGCTGGACCATGGCCTACATCGATCCGTTTATGGCGCAAGCGTTAGAGGGGATGTGGTCGAACACGGTGTTTAAAAACGGGCATCCAATCTGTTGCGGCGGGGTGGTGGCGCAGCGCCCGGATTACGGCATTGTGTGGTCGTTTGTGGGCGCAGATGTGACCGCTGTGGATTTCCTCTCTCTTCACCGACTCGTGAAAACGTTCATAGGATCACTCCCGTTTAGACGTGTAGAAATGCACGTGGACTGCGAATTTACGAACGGGCACCGATGGGCGAAGGCGTTAGGATTCAGCATGGAGGCGGCGCGGATGCGGGGGTTTTTGCTCAATGGCGGGGATGCGTCACTGTACGCACGGATAAAGAGGTAGCCGGTGGCCGATCCAATTACAATTTTCTCAGGCGTGTCGATGTTGGGCGGGATGATCGGCGCCATGGGCGCGCAAGCGCAAGGGCAAAGCGCGGCCGCGGCTCAGCAGTTTAATGCGGATTTGGCCGGGCGCAACGCGACATTAGCTCGAGAATCAGCGGCGACAGATGCGGCGATTCAGGAACGCCAAAGCCGAATGCAATTGGGATCGATCCGCGCGGCCTATGGCGCGTCTGGTGTGACAATGGCCGGGAGTCCGCTGGATGTGCTCGAGATGAGCGTCGCGAACGCAGAACGGGATCGGCAGCAGATCTTGTATCGGGGTGAACTGAAGGCGTTGGGGTATGAGGATACCCGTACGCTAAGCTTGTTTGGCGCTGAATCAGCGAAGAAACAAGCGGAGTTTACTTCATACAGTAGCCTCTTGACAGGCGCCACTGGTGCGGCAAAACTCTTCACAGCTGGGCATACGGCCTCATCCGCCGGCGCACCAGTCGCGATTTCATAGGATACATCATGGCTCAAATTCGGGAGTATCAGCAGCAAGTGGGCGGGGCCTCGGAACTTCCGCTGGCCCAAGTGACACGCCAAGCCTTCGCCTCTGATTTTAGCGGCGCAGCGGACGGTGCGGTGATCGCCGGTCAGTCCGTTCAGCAGGCGGCGGCCGATGCGGTGTCGATCCAGCGTATGATTGAGGATCAAAAAGCACGGAGCGAAGTCACGGACGCCGCGGTAGAACTAGCGCGTTTCAATTCATCGGCGGCGCACGAATTGAAAAACGCGGAGAACACTGGGGCGTTTGACAACGATTCGTACACTGAAGAGTACATGGCGAGGATCAACACGAACCTTGATCTCGTGGGTTCTCGTTTCGAGACGACCGCGGGCCGGCAAGCGTGGACACGCGGGGCCGCTGAAATGAGTGGACACTACTTAATTGCGGCCGGCAATGCGCAAAGCCGTGCGGCGGGTATCAAAGCGGTGTCTCAATATCGCGATTTTGTGGATGCAACCCGCAACACGGTGATGAACGATCCGTTTCAATTCTCTCGCCTGGAGCAAGGGGCCGCGAACGTCATTAATGACCCGAACGGAGTGTTTGCCCACATCCCGGCAGATCAGCGTGACGAACTTGCGCGCACGACAAAAACGGAACTCGCGAAATCAGCGGTCCAAGGCGTAATACGATTAGACCCCCGTATTGCGCTGAATCAGCTCACGGGAGATCAGTGGGACCCGTACCTGGATGCGGATGCGAAACACGCGCTCCAAAACGAAGCCCGAGTGGGGATTGCGGGATTGGATGCGGAGGCGCGGCGACAGGAAGCCGAAGCGGAGCGACAACGGAAGCGAGAGATTGAGCAGACGAACCAGCAAATGGTCGATTTGTATACGTCGAAAAGTCTGACGACTCGGCAAATACTCGACTCCAATTTAAACGCCACGGGTGAAGGATCGAAAGAACACTGGATTAAGATGATTGAGGCGCAGAATAAAGAGCACCGTGAAGCGCCGATTAAGAAAGATCCACGCCTGTTCGTTCAGACCTTGGAAGGTATTCGTAAAGGTACGATTACCTCAGAGACGCAGATTGAAAACTTGTTCGCACAGAGCGCCGATCGAGGGACGGGCGTGACGTGGGAAGATACCAAACAGCTACGCCAAGAGTTGATGGATCTTCGGACACCAGAAGGCGAACGGTTGTCGAAACAACTAGATTCGTTTATGGCGAGTCGAAAGCCGTCGATTGATAAGTCAAATCCGTTAATGGGGAAGATTGATCGAACGGGGTCTGCCAAGTTTTACGACTTCGAGCAAATGGTGCGGTCGAAGATCGATGAGTACAAGAAAGCCGGGAAAGATCCACGCGCGTTATTGAATCCGAATAGTCCGGAGTTCTTAGGCGCGCCGTCAATCGTCAATCAATTCAGGCCCACAATACAAGAGACGGCACAAGCGATGAGCGAGGATTTAAGCCGAGGAATGAAGCCGCCGGAGGCTAAAGCGCCAAGCAAAACACCGGGGATTTTTGAGTGGTTTAAGCGGGGCGAACCGGAAAAGAAACCGGTGCCCCAAGCGCAACCTCAATCTTCGCCCGTTCCAAAAGACAGCACAGAGCAAATGCGAAATGCGGTCAGCGATTTAGAGAAGGCGGTTCGTACGATGCCCGGAACGGCGCCAGCACCGGTAGAACCGCGCAAAGCGGGAGAAACTGCCGCACAGTTTTTAGACCGATGGAATAAGGCGCGCGCTCATGAATGAGACATTACAAAAACAAAAAGCATTGATCGACGCCGGGTACAGCGACGAGGAAATCTCGCAATGGCAAGCCGAGCAACGGCAGGCGTTGAGTGATGCGGGGTTTAATCAGGCTGAGATTGATACAGAGTTCGGCAATCCACCCCTCGATCCCGCTCCCGTGGCGAAAGCGTTTGATGAAAGCTTGAAAAAAGCGACGGCGCCAGAGACACCGGATGGTCAACCGAGGCCGGTGAAGGATTTCAAGGACGCCTTTATGGCGGGCCTCACAGGATCGGTAAGCGGCCTTCTAGTCGAAGGCAAAAAGCCAGATACCGTGCTTTCGGAAGACGCGCCGATGATTTCCCGATTTGCGGCGAACATCGGCGCGCTCGCCGGTGACGCCCCGTTTTATGGCGCGGGAGCACTCGTCGGCGGAAGCGGGGGGCCAGTTACCGCAATGGCCGGAGCGATGGGGCTCACTGAAGGTATTCGCGCCGTCATCATGGATAAGTATGAAAAAGGCGAGGCGTCCACGTTTGGCGAGATCATGGAACGCTCTGCCGATGCACTGATTAAAACAGGCAAAGGCTACGTTGTGGGAGCCGTAACAGGATTAGCCGGCAAGGCTGCTGGATTCCTCCCGATCGCGTCCCCGACCGCCAAAGCCGCAGCTACAGTGGCGTCCGAAGTGACCGCAATGGTCACAGCGAGCAAGGCACTTGAGGGCGAGGTACCGACCGCAAACGACTTCATCGACGCGGCGGTTGTGGTGGGAGGCGTCAAAGGTGCAGTCAAAGCGGCGGGTAAGGTGCGAGAGATTTACGCCAAAACCGGCGTGAAGCCTGATGATCTGGTGGCAGACATGGAGCGAGATGTCACCATCGGGCAAGACATGTTGTCGGAAAACGTGGCGATTCCGCGCACGTACGGAAAGGTCACGGCTACATTTGAGTCTCCAGAGCGCGGGGTTGTACCGGTTGAGGAAGTAAAGCCGTCAAAAACGGTCGATGAACAAATCAAAGATGTGGCCGATGAACTCGGTCAACCTGTTCCTGAGCCCAAACCGCTCACACTAAAGGACGCGCAACAGAAAATCTTGTCAAAAATCTCCATCGGTGAACACACGGATAAAGAGCCGATGACGTGGCAAAAGCTGTATACGAACGTGGTGGATAATCTTAATCCGTTCCGTGAAGCGGTAAAGCAAGCCACGAAGAACAAAGAAGAACTGCCTACAGTGGATGACCCGTATCAATTGGCGCGACTGACGCGAGGGGTGTTCGGCAAGGCCACGCAGTTCCTAGAGTATGGCACGTATGACTTTAAGACTTACGACAATAACGGCGCGAGTCTCAAAGCCATTTTGCAGAAAGGCGCGGGCAGGGATTTGCCGGAAATTACGAGCCCTGAGAAGGTCGATCTCAACGGCTTCCGCGCCTACATCGCGTCACGCCGAACGGTGGAGCTCGCCGCGCGCGGGATTGAACCGGGGTTTGATGTTGAAGCCGCGAAGGTCGTGGTGAAGGAAGGGAAGCACTTTGAGGCTGTTGCACGGGAACTCACGAACTACCAGAACCGATTGACGAAGTATTTGAAAGACGCCGGTGTGATCTCAGAAGACGCCCACAAAGCGATGATGGACGCTAACAAAGAGTATGTGCCGTTCTTTCGCGTGATGGACGACGAATCAGGAGGGTTTGGATTTAACAGGGGCGGGGGTGGTTCGCCGATTAAAAAGATCAAGGGGTCAGATCGCCACACCATCGACCCGATCGAGTCCGTCATTAAGAATACCTACCTGTATGTGGCGATGGCCGAACACAATGCGGTAGGTCTGAAGTTCATTGAGATGGCGAACAAGTCAGGGGCGCCAGAGACGTTTTATAGAAAGGTTCCTCAGAAGATACAAGCGACGACATTGCGAGAAAACGAAATCAAGGCGCTATTTGATGAGTTCGTGACGGTTCGCAAACAAACCTCAACCGAACGAACAACTGCGACGAAATCAGCCAGTGAATCGAAGTCTGAAACCATTGGGGGAGAAGACGCGGCCCCGCAATCGAAACAAGGAAAGATAGTGCGGGATCGAGTGTTTGAAGCGCTTTCAGCGAGGGGCTTCAGTAAAGGCGAAGCCGAGCAGATGATTGCGCGTTTAGAGGCGAAGTCAGGGGGTGGCACCACAACGACGGAATCAAAAACCACGGTTGAAACGCTCATTAAAGAGATTGAGAAAACCGAATACATTCCTGAAATTGATATTCGCCTCCCCCACGAAGTGGCGACAATTTTCCGCGCGATCAAAGAACCCTTGCGAGATAACGAAATCGCGGTGTTCGAGAACGGGAAGCGCAACGTGTATGAAGTGGATAAGGATCTTGCAGAGGCGTTCAAAGCGGCGGATGGAGAAACCGCCGGGCTATTGATGAAAGTATTTACACTCCCCGCCCGAACACTTCGCGCCGGCGCGGTACTGTCACCGGATTTCATCTTCCGGAACATCATTCGTGACCAACAGATGGCGTTTTTGCTGTCAAAAGCCGGGTACATCCCGATGTTGGATTTCATGAGGGGTTTGGCATCCCTGGCTAAAAAAGATACAGACTTCCAAAACTTCTTAAAATCAGGCGGCGCGAACGCCACGATCGTGGCGATGGATCGGCAGTATCTTCAAGACCATATGAAGTCGCTACTTGCGAATAAGACGGTGATGGAGAAATCATGGAACGTGGTGAAGAGCCCCCTTCACATCTTACAAATCCTCACAGAACTCGCGGAGAACTCGACCCGCCTTGGAGAGTTTAAGCGCGTATCTGGGGGGCTTACTGAAAAAGCAGCGATTCAAGAAGGTGGATTCGCGGCGCGAGAACTCACTGACTTTGCGCGCCACGGGGCCAAAACCCGCGCGCTTAGTATGCTCTCCGCGTTTTGGAACGCGAGTCTACAAGGCGAGGACAGGATGTACCGTGGCCTTGCCGAAAAACCGTTTGAAACCTCGGCGAAGGCTTTCGCTGCAATTACGCTCCCATCCATTCTCCTGTGGTTGAACAACAAGGATGATCCGCGATGGAAAGATATTCCACGTTGGCAAAAAGATACGATGTGGATCGTGATGACGAAGGACCACATTTACAGAATTCCGAAAGCGCACTCGGCCGGCATCTTGTTCGGGAGCATTCCAGAGCGAATGTTAGAGGCGTGGTCGGAAGAAAACCCCAAGGCGTTTAAAGATTTGGAAGCGTCGATCCTTTCCAACTTCATCCCTGTGCCGATGCCCACGACACCGGCGCCGGTGGTCGAACAGTTCGCCAATCGATCGACGTTCACCGATCAACCGCTGATCCCGTCGGATGTGGAAGGGCTACTCCCTGAATACCAATATACGCAGTACACTACAGAACTGGCGAAACAACTCGGCGCTACAATGGCCGCGTTCCCTGGGATGCGGGATCGATCGCTAGAACGAGGGCCAATTGCGGGTGTGGCGCGTGCATTAACTTCCCCTATCTTAATTGAAAATTATGTACGCGCATGGACTGGTGGACTCGGCATGTACGTGCTGCAAACGGCAGACAAAGCACTTCGGGAAGCCGGTGTGTTGCCCGATCCTATTAAACCGTTGTCTACTTTAGACGACATTCCGATTGTGAAAGCCTTTACGATCAGGTATCCAACCGCAACCGCGCAGTCGATTCAAGATTTTAACGACCAGTATTTCAAAGAAAAGCGGTACTATGACTCGTGGATTCGGAAACTCGAAGATTCAGATGTAGCCGCAGCCGCGCGAATTCGAGCGATGGCGCCTGCTGCATGGGACGAAGCCGCGGACTTAAGAAGAGTAATTGGAGACTTAGGTAAATACATTCGAGACGTATATGGGAATCCTCAGTTCAGCGAAAGTGACAAACAGCAATTGATCGATACGGCATATTTCCAAATGATAAATCTGAGTAGGGCTGGTACACAGATGATGCAGGACGTTCACGATGCAATGGATGGAGCCATAGAAAAATGACCATTTCTAACCGACTCAACCGCACCACACTCTTAGGTAACGGGATCAGTACCGGCGTCCCCATCACCTTTCCATTTCACAGTGCCGATGACCTGGTAGTTATCGAAACA
>Ga0209582_1001143_pt1 | contig 13608 bp, 16 predicted proteins | sample KloWWTmetKNB5Kit_FD_187176 | JGI IMG/M metagenome (GOLD analysis project Ga0209582, IMG submission 187176) | Active sludge microbial communities from Klosterneuburg, Austria, studying microevolution and ecology of nitrifiers - Klosterneuburg... | ecosystem: Engineered > WWTP > Aerobic digester >...
TGCACCATCGTACGCCGCTAGTGTGCGGATAGCGCATTGCATCATTCACACCATTCCTATCGTAAGCGTGGACACACCCTGACTGCCATCCATTTTCGTGCGCCGTATAAACATGCACTCGCTTGAGCATCGCAGTTTCTTCTAACCAAGGATCAAGCAGAATGGAACAAAAAGTTCCTGTTGCATATCTCAAACTATCTTGTAATGAAACAAAATGAAATGAGGGGTAAGCCTCGTACCTGACCACTACCGCCCTTGCCAAGCCTTCATGTCTTTCGAAGGTGGTTTCGTCAAGGACCGCGGTCACTTCAAACTCCCCAAGTTCATTCACTTCCGCGAACCTCACCGCGGCCTCACTGCTTGAGAAAGCATGAATGATACCCGCATGCCCAAACTTGGGCATGCTCAACATATAAATCGTTTTCATGATGGAACAAAATTAACTATTGTCAGAACGACACAGAGTGAACCCTAGATAATCAACGAAACAGGTCACTTTGGGGATTCATCAACTGCGAAGTTCCACGAATCCGTGGCACCGTGAATAGACTTTCAGGAATGAATTACTTTGAAGGATAGCGCATTGTGCCGCTCAAACATGAAACAGTATGCTTCACCACATCACCTTCAAGTAACAGCGGCCCTAAATCGAATGTATACCTCATCAACGGGTTGTGAATGTCCTTAATGAACCACTCACCCACGTTTGCAATCTTCATATTACGTCGGTCATTCAGACTAGGCGTCCATTCAGTGCGTTTTCCATCATCGCTAACGGTGGATTCAAATAGTACATCACCAACTGCACCTGCATAGAGATCTAGAATATTGACTAGGTCGAATGCCCATTGATCAGATTGTGGTTTACGCTTCGTACGGACCTCGACTGACCCCATTTCGTGTGAAACATGTACGTCCAAGGCATGTGTAACTGCATCCTTGATGTCCTCAAGCTGATCGCTATTGTTGAACATTGGGTCGGAATCACTAACCCAAAGAACTGAACTTCGTTCTGTACAAACAGCACCTGCGATCGCACCGAGAAGACTTGTAAGACCTACCATCTTTACATACTCCATTGCCTTCCAATCATGCTTATGATTCATCAGGCCCTTCTTTTTCAAATCAACGACAATTTGTACATTCGGATCAATCATGCTAGGTGGTGTACGAACAACTACGGCAACCCCACGCAACATCGCAGCAGATTTCATTGTAGGCCATATTGCTGCCCAATTTTCTTGAGTCGGCTTCAGATCCTTGTAGTGTAGTCCATGCATACCCAACGCATGGTGATTGCGAATTTCCTCATTGCGTAATCGCCATTCATCCAAACTTTGCATATCCGTACAAAGCATGGCATCGACCACGTAACCGTTCTTAAAGCTCGAATCCGAAGAAAAGACAAGTTCTTCACCACGTAAGCTATGCGGGCCATTGGCGCGAATTTGTTGGGATATGGTATTAAACCATGGGAAAGGTTTGTATTCAGACATTAACAACTTTGTAAACCACATCAGAGTCCTACGACTATGGAACCCCAAAGTGGATTGCAATGTACTCACTAACGATGTTTAGCCAGCCGCAATCCCGCACCTGCATAACTTAGCACCTGTAGTTCAAATAAGTCATGAGCAAGAAGAAGGTCGTCGGGTCCTTCCCTTTGAAGGGTGGAGAAATTGTAACTGTTGGTCTGAATGTGCTTTTGTGGGAGGAAGATGGCATCCACTATGCCTTCTCCCCTGCGCTTGACATCAATGGCTACGCAAAGTCCGAGCAAGCTGCGAAACAGTCTTTCGAGGTGATGCTGCAAGAGTTCTTGGAATACGCCCACAACAAGAGCACCCTATTCAAAGAACTAGAACGGCTTGGCTGGACCGTGAACAAGAAGAAGAAGCGGGTAAAAGCACCGAACCATCAGGAATTGCTGGCCGATAACGAAGACTACCGAGAGATCGCGAACCGTGCTGGGGTCAAGAACTTCCCACGCGAGGTGGCGTTTGCGCTGTAGGCCATGTCAACACGGAAGCTCAGTAACATTCCGTTGGCCGAGTTCCAGTCGTTCCTCGAATTGGCCGGATGCAAATACATCCACACCAAAGGAGGCCATGAGAAGTGGACACGCTCCGATCTGTTCCGCCCCATTATTCTTCAGTCGCACATCAACCCTGTTCCGGAGCGAATAGCGCGCAACTTGATCAAGTTGCTCGGCATTTCGCGCGATGACTACCACGCGGTCATGGACGGACAGAAGAAGGTAAAGAAAGAGAAAGAGCGATATGTTGTGATGAAAGCTGATGCCTAAACCTCGGCAGGGTCAACCCAACTCATCACTCAACGACAAATCTCCACAGTCGTCTCCCGAAGGGGACCCTGCGCCTTGATATGACCAGTTATGTGCTGAACAGGGCATGCGTGGCAAATCGACCAACTACACCGAGATCTTCCCCTCTACTCCCCCATCATTCGTCTTGGCACCAGAGAGCGCAGCGATCGCGATCTTGATGCCGGCCATGAGCTTCCCGTCCTTCGTATCCCAGTAGTAGCCGCTTTCCGGCACCACTTTCAATACCCGCAGGTCCGGGTTCTCCACGCCGTTCTCTACCCATGCGTTGGCGAAGGGGCTCCATAACTCCTTCTTCAATTCCATGTCATTCAGGAACTCCGCACGGCCATGGATGGTCAAGAACTCCTGATGGCCCGGATCGGAAAAGTGCAGGTCCGTGCGTGCATCCTTTTGCAGTTCGTCATACTTGTGCGAGGCGGTCAAGGTGAGGAACAGGAAATTCCCTTGGTCGTCAACCTTGCCGGTGGACATCGGACGACTGTTGTTCGGGTACTTGTCCACTTCGGTCACCATCATACAGGTGCGTTGATGGTCCACGATCTCCTTGAACTTTTCGATGGCCTCACGGCCCAGCAATGTTTTCTCTTTTCCCATTTTTGTGTTGTTATGGAACCTGTAGGTCCCTTTAGAGAACAGATCGCATCAAACAAGGTTCGGACTTCCGCTAGTGATGCTCGAGAGGATCCCCAAACACGCTGGAAGGATCATTAAACACCCTTCGCAAGCAAAGTCGGCAATGAACTTCCGCGTTGCTCCCTTGGTGGTGAAGAGCCCATAGATCTTCACACCGCTGTCCTCCAGTTTTCCTGCCGCGTAGAAGGTCTCCGGCACGGTACCGCCGTTCCCATATTCAACCTCCACCTCGGTGAGACGCGCATCATCATCTTTTGCATTCATGAAGCGGCGCAATGCATTCGCCTTGTCGAAGAAAACAGGGAGTGGTTCTTCAGGGAGGAAGGCTGTGGGGGTGATGATGTAAGCGGGCAAGGTCATGGGTTCGTTGTTCAGGGGTCCGGGACGACACCAATAAGTTGCATGCCAAAACACTACTGTATTGAAGCCGTGCCACTTAGCTGAACGCATCGGGTTCATGGGGTGGGATATCTTTTCTCAGTGTGGTCAAATGGTGTGGAAGTCGATGTACTCGGAAACTGGATCTAGCGACCCACAACTTGTCCCCCGCGTCCCCTTGTACAAGCTCCTTACGCCACACCTCCTTCAAGGTATCTTGGAAAAGCCGGTCCAGCCGGGCGGTATCGGCATCGGTGGCGACAGAGGGCGTGGGCGGGTTCTCGGCGTAGTGCGCCAAGCGCTGTTCGATCCATTGGTGCAGCAAGGGGTCGCGGGGGGCACTGCCCATTTCGCCACCGCTCATCTTATCACGGAGCAGCCGGTCCACGGCTTCGCGCACCGGTCCGGTGGGCAGTTGTGCATCAAGCAAGTGGTGGAACTCCATGGGGGCCATGGTGCCGGTGTTGGCAATCCAGTCGCAGGCCAACAGCGGGCGTAAAACGTAGAGGTATTTCTTCAGACGCACCTGCTCGCCAGTAAGGTAGTTGGCATAGTTGCGCTTGCCCATGCTCAGGTAATGGTAGCTCACTGACACCTGCCGGAAGAAGTCCGTGGAGAACTGCCGAAGCTGGGCCGCTGCGGTGTACTGTTCCGTGTACAACAAGGGGCTTCGCAACCACTCCAGCAAGGGCGGATTGCTCTTACGGAAAAGCTGCAAGGCCTTGCGCAAGTCCCAACCGGCAAGGTCGATGTCCATCGGCAGCATGGCCTCGATCACATCGCGCTTCGCATCAATACTTAAGTACCACTCCGGGCGGTGTACATAAATGAAGCGAACATCCCAATCGCTGTCCGGGCTGGCGAAGCCCCATGCGCGGCTGCCGCTCTCCACTGCAAGCAGCACTTTCACATCATGCGAGCGCTCGGCCTCTATCAGCGCACGCTGTATGGCCGTGGTAATTATTTCAGGTATGGTGGGGTGTGGCATGGAGCGAAGCTAATTGGGAATGGTGCCATTGGCGCACTTCTCATTTCGCTGGGCTTGAAGCGCCTGCCTATGAACTTGCTCAAGAGTCCACGAAGACCCTGTGAAAGTGTAAGCAAGGGAATAATCCGTTGGAATATCATATTTTCACTGGCGCATGGATTCAAACTACTTCCCGCGTATGCTGGAGATCAGCAGCCGATATGTGCCTCAATCTATTGATGGTCTACTCTACAAGTTCCGATCACAGGGGAAATGGTTAGAGCACACTTTGCGCAGCAAAACGCTCTATTTCGCTACGGTCTCTGAATGGAACGATCCTTGGGATGTCCAAACCACTATAGACACATCATGCACTTTTGACGAGTTGTTGGCATACCATCAGCGCATTCTTCCAAAGGAGCATGTCCATGCAGCTCATGAGTATACTCAAAAGTACATCGATGATCCGGTCAATCTGCATTATGATATCAATGAACTGTGGAGCAAAATAGCCAGTCAAGCGGGTCTTTGTGCGTTTGCTGGTGGATGGAAACATGTATTGCTTTGGTCATACTATGCCGAAGGACATACAGGAGTTGCCCTCGGATTCGCGCCACTTAACGATATTGAACTATTCAATTGTATCTATCCGATGAGATATGAGAAGCATCCACCCAACAAATACTTCGAACATCCTGAACAGACGTTTGTCGACCTAATGTTGGTCAAGTCTGAGGTTTGGAAACATGAAGACGAACGTCGAGCTTGGCACGACCCTCCAGGAGTTCATCCATTCAAAAAGGAAGCATTAGTTGAGATCACTTTTGGGGCAAGTTGTCAGGATCTATATGTAAAACACATTATTGATATATGCGTTGATTCGGGCTTTAATCACCTCCAGTTTTATAAGGCACACAAGGTCCCAGGTAAGTATGAATTGAATCGACACACCATTTGATGATCACCATGCCCCAACCACGGAGAAATTCCATTTCGGGGTTGTTCTACCCCACCGCCACCGGCGGCCCCAACTTATCCAGCCCACGGCGCATGGCCACTTTGATCAGGCCAGCTTTGCTGTTGACATTGAAGCGTTTGCGGAGATCCGTGCTGTACTTCTTAATGGTGCGTTCGCTCTTGCCTGTGCGCTGGGCTATTCCGGCGTAGGTGAGTTCTTCGGGCACCAGCAGCCACCGGAGGAATTCCTGATGGCAAAGGGAGATGGGCTTACCATCGTCCACCATCTCTGGCTCAAGGCTGGGGCGCAGGTAGTACCGCAAGGCCAGTGTAAAAGTCCGCATTGCAGGTTCAGGCCGAAAGGGTGCTGCGGCCGTCGCTGCATTTACAGTAGATGAAGACGGAGTAGACCTCGACAGACCTGATCAGCGTCTAGTAAATGTTGATCAGGGTCCAGCGAAACCTGATCAGGGTTCGGGAAATATTGATCAGGGTTCCGCAAACCATGATCAACGTTTGGCAATTGTTGATCAGGGTTCAGCAAAACATGATCATGTTCTGGCAATTGTTGATCAGGCTTCAGCAGATGTTGATCATGGTCCGACAAATCTTGATCAGCGTTCTACGAACCTTGATCAGGGTTTGGCAATTGTTGATCAGGCTTCAGCAAAACATGATCATGTTCTGGTAATTGTTGATCAAGGTTCAGCGAACCTCGATCATGGCCCGGCAAATGTTGATCAGGGTTCAGCAAACTTTGATCATGGTTCGGCAAGTGTTGATCAACTTTCAACTGACCCTGATCAGGGTCAGCGCAATACTGATCAACATCTGATGCATTCCGTGCTCAAAACCCAAACTGCCGGTTATCGTCACCTGATGATCCACCAACTTGTTCCATCGTTCACCTTGAAACCCAAAGGACCGAACCAGTGTATAAGGGTCGTGTTGCAATTTTTCGACTTACAAATACTACTCAATACCATGGAAAGGTTCAAGGTAAAGACAGGAACGAATGCCCTTAGCTCATCGGCCGTGCTTGAAAGGGGTCGGACTATCGCGCAGATGCTGGAAGGCAATGCGGCGTACCACTCCTTGCAAGCAATGCTGCCGAACTTCAGTATTCTCCTGGATAATTTGGAAGCGGCCAACAATACGGTCCTCTTCAATGGGGGTAAGGTCGCCTTCGAGGCCAAACGCTTGGCGGATCAAGCTGTTCGTGGGGCCATCTCCGACTTCGCCGGGTATGTACAAGGGATCAGCAGTGGCGACAAAGCCCTGATCCTGAGCGCGGGTTTCGATGTCGTGAAGGAACGCACGCCAGCACCATCCCCCGCCGCTCCCAGTGAGCTGATGGTACGGCGCACGGACCAGATCGGGATCCTGAAGCTGCGATGGAAGAAGGTACCCGCAGGCAAGCTCTATTATGTGGAGATGCAGATGGAGGGCGGTCTTTGGGAACGGGTTGCGACCACCACGCGCGCGACGCAGGTAATGGAAAACTTGCTAACGGGCGTGCGTTACACGTTCCGGGTGCAAGCCATCACCAGCGCTGGCATCAGCCAAATGAGCGAAGAGGTGAGCAACATCGCCGCCTAACGCAAGACAATTAGCAAAGGCCACCGCACCATTGTACGATGGATGCGGGCCGCTGCTTTTAAGCGCATACTTGATACGAAAAGCCCCGGCCCTTTTGCCGGGGTTTTTCGTTCAATGCCTCTGGTTCCAATGCCAAAGTCGCACGCAGACGCCCTACCCGCACACAGGAGCGCATAGCGCAGACCCAGATAGCATAACCGTTGTCGCGCGGTAAGTTTGTCACAGATGAGTGATAAAGAGGATTACGAGATCAGGAAGTTAAGGGCCGAAGTGCGTGACGCGGAGCGCCCATGGTTGCTCCGCCACTTTCCCGGAGTTGCCACTTTCGTTGTGGCAGCAGCTTCAATCGGTCTGGGATTCTATACCGGCCTTTTCGATGCTCAGCATGCTACACTGGAACTACAGAAAGAGCGCTTGCAGAAAGACATCCACGAATTTCAAGCTACCAAGGAAGGCCTGGAATCTGCTGTCGACTCTTTGCGTAAGGAGACGGTGGTTGCCCGTAAGACAATGGCATCATTGCAGGATCAGGTCTTAAATGCCCGGATTGAAAAGGTCCGTTCTGATGCTGCACTTCGACCCATTTCCGAACGTGCACAGTATTACGCGCAGGAAGTTGAAAGAGCAAAGAAATTGCATTCGCAACAGAAGGGAGTAATAACTGCGGAGTTGGAGGCGGAGTTTGGCAGCACTGTCGCGCTCAAGAAACAGATGTTGGCCCAAAATCAGCGTATGAGGGCAATGGAAAGGGATACAGCGCTCTTATCAAAACGAGTTAAGGTTCTATTGAACAACCCTTTCATTCCGGAGCGGAAGGAGCAGGATTTTCTCGCTTGGTACCATGACCGAATGAAGACTTGGGAGGACTTTTTCAAAGATAGTAAGTACGATGCAATACTGAGGCAACACGATTCAAGCGACATTTATTTCGATAGCATCGGACGTAGGCTTATGCTCGACCGTAAAACGAAGTAGATTTTGAACCAACGAAGAGTTGCCAGCTGTCATGGATCTGTGTGCAGTGGTCGCATGCGGTTACTTGAGCACGGCCTTGCCGCAGGGTCGTCCGCCATCGTTTCGCACAAGCCTCCGGAGCGCGGGTAGAGCACTGTGCCGGTTTGGGTCACCCTGCTTAGGGTCTAAAAAGATGGGAGTCGTTTTTGCCTCTAGATGCGAGACTATATTACGGATCAAGAAAACTGTCATATGACCTGGCCACCAAGTACGGATACCGTTCAGCTCTTAAGTCTGCCACTCGAAATTGTAGGGCTCTTCTTCGCGGCTCTTGAGATATATCGGCCGAAACATGCTCGTGCACTAGAGGCGATATTTGATTTCCTTGGTGAAGGGATCTTTCATCTAATACTTGGAAAGCAGTATAGGGACACAATAGCCAAGCAGGGCGTTTTTGCCTTCATACTTGGACAAATTGTTCTGTTGGCGGTTTCGACTGCCGCGTGCTACTACCTCTGGAATTATTTCCGCAGCTCTGGATTTTCTCCAACGGCTCTGGTGACAATAGCTCTCTTATGCAGTGCCATAGTTGGTGTCATCCTAGGCCTTGGTCGTGGTGGCTCCATAGTCAAGGTTGTGTTCACCGTATTGGGTGTTGTCCTGTATTCTCCTATGTATGTAGTTGGTCTAGCTGTCATGATCGTGTTGAAACCAGTGGAGTGGTTGTTTGCTTTGTTCAATTGGATGACCAATGGCTATGCAACTGGTGGTCTTGGTCTATCGTTTACGATGGTTGGTCTTCTTGGAGAAGCATACCAAGTTTCTGCGATTGATATCAACACTGAATATGAGTGGCTCTATTGGGGTGGTGTGCTGGCTTTTGTCTTTTCATTAGCAATGCTGTATGTCATCTCCAGATGGGTTGTCCTAGGGAGTAAGGGAACGGACTTGTCCGGCTTTAATGACTTTGTGCGGAAGCATTTGGGCCTTCCTCCGAAAGATTGATAGCTGTGCACCTCCGCAAGTGCTCCGTCTTCGGTACCCTGTGGCTTTGAGACCGAACTACAGCGAGATCCGTTTGATAACTTCGTTTCCATGTCCACGTGGAAACTCTTGGTCATGTGCATGGTGGCAGACCACGGATCGAAGATCCACGGGAGCGTGGGGTAATCGAATGAGCTAAGGTTGCCAAGGAAGCTTCTTGTTCTTCCCGAACGTATCTGACAAAGAATCCACATCCAACCAGCGCGGTCGAGGGTAGTGGTGTTCTTCTAGATAAGCTAGGTATGCTGCTTCCTCCGGAAAACCTTCTTCGGTCTTCATGTATACATCGATCACGAACCAAGCGGTAGGGCTCATTGTTGAGCCAATGTTCGTTGTATCGCGATCGAACTCGGTGATCGAGCCGCATCGCAAGTAAATGATGCTATCCTCGATAGCAACTCGCTTAACTAACTGGGTTCCCCCTAAAGTCGGATCTTTGAATTCGAACAGCCAAGAGTTCTGCGGGATCTCTGGGTCGACCAATCTTACCTCGTATGGTTCAAGTAGTGGCAGCCGTACCCAGTCCCACCCCCCCGCTCTGGCATAGAAGTCCTGCTTCTGTTTGCCATTTGACCCGCATGCTGAACAGGCCACCAGCAACAGAAACAAGTACGCTTTCAAGTGCACGCCTTTGCGAGTTCTCAGCTCGTGCATTTTGTAGTTGCAGCTCATCATACAAAGTTCGTAGATGCCTATCGCAGTTCGGCGGGTGCAATTAAACTTGGTCATTTGATGTACCGCACCTTTGCATCATGATCCCCTTCTCCATCCTAGACCTCGCCCCCATTGCGCAAGGCTCTTCCGCTTCACAGGCGTTCAAGAACAGCGTGGCCTTGGCGCAGGAAGCCGAACGACTGGGTTTCCATCGGTTCTGGTTGGCGGAGCACCATGGTATGGACGGTATAGCAAGTGCGGCCACGGCAGTGGTGATCGGTCATGTGGCGGGTGCCACCAAGACCATTCGCGTGGGTGCCGGTGGGGTCATGCTGCCCAACCACAGTCCGTTGGTGATCGCGGAGCAATTCGGCACGCTGGCGAGCATGTATCCGGGCCGCATCGACCTTGGCCTGGGCCGTGCACCGGGCACCGACCAACGCACCGCGCGGGCCTTGCGCCGCGACCTGAACGCCAACGCCGAGCAGTTCCCGCAAGATGTGCAGGAACTGCAACACTACTTCGCACCCGCGCAACCGGGGCAAACCATCAAGGCGGTACCCGGCGAAGGGTTGGAGGTGCCGATCTGGTTGTTAGGGTCCAGTCTTTTCAGTGCACAATTGGCCGCGCTGCTGGGCTTGCCGTTCGCCTTCGCATCGCACTTCGCACCGGACCACATGGCGCAAGCCATCAGCTTGTACCGCGAGCGCTTCACACCAAGCAAGCAATTGGCCGAACCGTATGCCATGCTCACGGTGAACGTGTTCGCTGCCGACACGGACGCCGAAGCCAAGCGGCTCTTCACCAGCATGCAGGTGCAATTCATCAACTTGATCCGCGGTGTGCCCGGTCGTGTGCAACCACCGCTGGACGACATCGAGACCTATTGGCGGCCGGAGGAAAAGGCCATGATCCAACGTTCCTTGGCGCGCTCGTTCGTAGGCACAGCAGCCACGATCCAGCCGAAGCTCCAGGAATTCATTACCACCTACACACCTGATGAACTGATGGTGAGCGGCCACTTCTTCGAGCCAGAAGCGCGGTTGAATTCGTTGCGGATAACGGCGGAGGTGAGGGATCTGTTGGCCTAGGCGGTGTGCCGTTGTTGCACATTATCCAATGGATCGGGGCAAGAATACACGATCCCGATCCGGGCGTTTGGAAGTGAACTTCTGCTGCATCTTGGGTACAGCGGGCGATGCGGACGGAGGCCATCATTCTGGCAGTGATCTTGTGGCGGACCGGCCTAACTCGGTACAATGGACCGCAAACAATTCATCCTCCGCTCGCTGCAGTTCTCAGTCGGAAGTTTTCTGGCCGCACCGCTGCTAGCGGAACAAACCCAACGAACAATGTCAGAACCAATGATCGACGGTAACCCCACGAAGGTCACGACCTTCGCATTCGGACAAGTGAAGTTGCCTTACGCCTATGATGCACTGGAGCCCCACATCGACGCCAAGACGATGGAGATCCATTACACGAAACACCATGCGGCATACGTAAAGAAAGTGACCCAGGCCATGGCGGATGAGAACATCACAGCCGGTTCGGCCAAGGAGTTCTTCGCCAAAGTGAGCACCTACAGCGCCAACGCCCGGAACAACGGTGGCGGAGCATGGAACCACAACCTCTATTGGGAGGTGATGAAGCCGAACGGTGGAGGGGAACCCACGGGTAAGCTCCTGGATGCCATCAACGGCGCCTTCGGAAGTGTGGCCGAATTCAAGACCCGTTTTACCGAAATGGGAATGAAGCGCTTCGGCAGCGGCTGGGCATGGCTGGTGACGAACAATGGCAAACTGGATGTGGGTTCAACACCCAACCAGGACAATCCACTCATGGACGTTGGTGAATTCCACGGCACGCCTCTCTTGGGCATGGACGTTTGGGAACACGCCTACTACCTGAAGTACCAGAACAAGCGCGATGAGTACATCCAGAATTGGTGGAACGTGGTGAACTGGGATGCCGTGGCACAACGCCTTGGATAAGTAAAGGGTACCTAAAGGCCATTCAATTTGAAAGCCTCCGCAGAAATGTGGAGGCTTTCTATTTGGACAAATGTGTTCTTCACGGCCCCAAGGTCTATCATTGGTATGGCAACATCCCTCACCCCTCACACCAACACCACACTAAACCGATAGATGAACATCCGTTCCGGAGAATCCGGAAACAACCGGTTCACGCTGCTGCTGCGTTCGCAGGTCCACGGTACGTTTTGGCGCCAGTTCCAGAGCCAGTCGGCTTGGAACTCGATGGTGTCACGGTCTTCGATCCGGTACATGGGGCGTAGCAACAGGTTCTGGAACAGGATGCGCTCGATGGTGGCCACTTGGTATTCGTAGGCTTGGTCCACGGTGATGTAGGCGAACTTGTCCGGACGCACCACCTCGGCGGCGCGTTGCACTGGGCAGAGCTGTTGGATACGGTCCAGGGTATTGGCCCATTCAGCTTGCACAGCTGCGAAGGAGACCACGTTGTGGGATAGGGAATGGTTGAGCATGTCAGCTATTTCGTCAGGGTGTGGACGGTAATATAGGCAGCGCACGGAGAAGTTCCATGGACGAGATCGGGTTCAATTAGCGGGGAATTTTCAACCACGAACAGTGAGCCGTCGCTGCTTTTATTCCACACTTAGGACCGGATAGCACCTTATCCAGAGAACGGCACGACCTTCGCGTGCGGCCATCGGCGTAACGTGCAGCCACCACCGAACAGTACACCCACCCATGACCGAATCGAACACTGGCTCCAATACCCGTGTGGCTTTGCCACGTTTCGTGCTGATCACCATTTTCCTTATCGGACTTCTGGCCCTATTGGCTGTTGTTATCCTTGCTCGCCCACTGCTGTTGCCCTTGAGCTTCTCGTTGCTCTTGGCCATGTTGCTGAACCCGGTGGTCCAGTGGTGCGGGCGGCGCGGTATCAACAAGGCGTTTTCCATCGGTATCGCTGTGTTCATCTCGGTAGCGGCCATAGGTGGTTTGGGCTATTTCATCGTAACCCAAGCCATGAAATTCGGGGACGATCTGCCCAAAATGGAGAAGGCCTTGGACAAGACGTGGACGAAAGGTGAGCGCTGGGTGCAGAAAGCATTCGATATGCGGAGCAAGGAGGTGGATGAAGTGATCGAGGATGTGAAAAAGGACAATGCACAGAACGGTGGATCCTTCGTTGGCCGGACTTTGACCACAGTGGGGGCCCTGTTGGCCTACCTCTTCCTGTTGCCGGTCTTCACCTTCCTGTTCTTGTTCTACAAGTCCCTGCTCGTGGATTTCCTGAGGCAGCTCTTTCCGGAACGGGACCATGGGATCCTCCAAGATGTGTTGACCGGCACCCGGGGTGTGGTGCAGAGCTATTTGGTGGGACTGTTCTTCCAATCCATGATCGTTGCTACGCTGAACTGGGTAGGGTTGACGGCGATCGGGGTCCCGTATGCGCTGATGCTCGCCGTAATGGGTGCCTTGTTGAACCTTATCCCTTACATCGGGATGATCATAGCGACCCTTGTGCCGATGGCAGTGGCGTTGTCATTTCAGGACCCAACAGCCGCCTTGTGGGTGTTCGTCCTATACTCAGCCGTGCAGTTCCTGGATAACAATTTCATCGTTCCGCTTGTGGTCGCTTCACGTGTGGAATTGAACGCGCTTGTTTCGATCCTTGCCGTGATGGTAGGTGGCCTTATATGGGGAGCGCCCGGTATGTTCCTCGCCATTCCGTTCACCGCCATCCTGAAGGTGATCAGCGATAACGTTCCCGATATGAAACCTCTTGGCTTCCTTTTGGGAACCACCCAACACGATGATCACCATCGGTTGTTCCGTGTTAGAAAGGCGAAGTTGGTGAAGAAGGGTTTGGCACCATGAGCTGAACATGAAACCATGATCCGTGGATGCATGTTCAACGGGACCAGACCAAGCAGAACGTAATGTACCTATTGACTTGGGTGGAGTTGTATGACGGAAGTGCGAGATATTGACCAGATGGCAAATTTCGTAGTTCACGTCGAGCAATGGACGAATTGGCACGAGACGAAGCACTCGCGCAGACCCTAGCCTTACAACTTGGTTGT
>Ga0209582_1001145_pt1 | contig 13603 bp, 7 predicted proteins | sample KloWWTmetKNB5Kit_FD_187176 | JGI IMG/M metagenome (GOLD analysis project Ga0209582, IMG submission 187176) | Active sludge microbial communities from Klosterneuburg, Austria, studying microevolution and ecology of nitrifiers - Klosterneuburg... | ecosystem: Engineered > WWTP > Aerobic digester >...
GCTCGGCGGGATCTTCATCCTCATCGTCGGCATGATCTATCTTGAATCGCGGCGCCGTCGTGCAGCGCGAAATGGCGAGGGTTATGGCGACAACCTGCTCAACGAGCCGGTTGCGTTCGCCGGTGACAAACTTGCCCACCCGTTGATCGCGATCCTGCCGCTGCTGCTGGTCGGCGTCGCCAACTTTCTGCTCACGCGCTGGATTCCCGGGTTCTACGGCGAAACCCAATCGTTTGTTCCCTCGGTGATCGGGTCACCGGCACCGATCGTGCAGGAAGTCTCGAAGATCGCCGCAATCTGGGCCGTGCAAGGTGCCTTGCTGATCGGCATCGTCTGCGTGTTCGTCTTTGCCTGGCGCAATGTCATGGCAAGCTTTGCCGAGGGCAGCAAGAATGCGATCAGTGGCTCCCTGCTGGCTTCGATGAACACCGCTTCCGAATATGGATTCGGTGCGGTGATCGCGGCCTTGCCCGGATTTCTCGCTGTCGCCACGGCACTGAAAGCGATTCCGAACCCCTTGGTCAATGAAGCGGTTTCCGTCACCGCCCTGGCGGGCATCACCGGCTCGGCATCGGGCGGCATGAGCATCGCCCTGGCAGCGATGGCCGACAGCTTCATTGCAAATGCCAATGCCGCCGGCATTCCGATGGAAGTCCTGCACCGCGTCGCCTCGATGGCGTCCGGTGGCATGGACACGCTGCCGCACAATGGCGCTGTAATCACCTTGCTTGCGGTCACCGGCCTCAGCCATCGCCAGAGCTACAAGGACATTTTCGCCATCACCCTGATCAAGACCACCTCGGTCTTCGTCATCATCGGCCTGTTCTATCTGACCGGCTGGGTTTGAGCCGAAGCCATCGCCCAGGCACCCATTGCCGGCGCGCAGGATCACCGCGTATTCATGAACGGACGGCCCGGCGATCGCGCGACGCCGCAGTCGATCACGCCTTGCGTTGATTTCCACCAGGGCCGCGCCCGCCGCCTTCGACGATGACGTGCGGTGCATGGCCCAATCCAGCGCGTGGCCATCGCCGACAACTGCTCGGCAACTGCTCCTGCGTTGCTCTCGGCCCTTGTTCCCGACAGGGCTCTACCGCCTCCATCCTTGGAGGCGTACCTCCTGCATCCGTGCAGTCGTCCTGCGTTGTCGGCATACAGGCCATCCATGGCCATAAAAAAGGGTATCCGGATCGAGCTGTGGGATTGCTCGTCATACAGTATGCTGATCTAGCTTTCTATTTCGGATTCTAGTGTTGGCTCAGTCAGTGAATGTGTTGGAGTAAATCTCGGACTTCACTGTGGGGCTGCGCATTACCGATTTGCTGCAGTTATCTAGCCTCAAGACGGTATCGGTTATTTCGCAAGACGACGCGTACGTCGTCGTCGCTGAGGGGCGGATGGTCCCGAAAGCGTGTCCCGATTGCCGATCTGGCCGGCTGTACGGCCACGGGACCAACGGGCAGACTTATCGCGATACGCCGATCCACGGCAAGACGGTCCAGATCACGGTGAACCGCAGGCGATATCGGTGCCAGAATTGCGGCAAGACGCTGTTCGATCCGATCCCAGACTTAGACGCCAAGCGGCTTGCCACCAGCCGCTTGATTGCCTACGTGCGAGCCAACTGCTTCCAGGAGCCGTTTGCCGTCGTCGCTCGCCGCGTGGCAATGGACGAGAAGACAGTTCGCCAGATTTTCGGAGATTACGTCGAGGAACTGGAATCGACGATTCGCTTCGTGACGCCGCGCATTCTTGGCATCGGCGAGATCAAGATCATCGGCGACTATCGCGCCATGATCACGAACATTGAGCACCATACCCTGTTTGACATGCGGGAGAGCCGCAAGAAGCCGGAGCCGCTCGCCTACTTCAAGACGCTGCGCGACAAGGACCGGGTCGAGTGGGTGGCGATGGACATGTACCACGTCTATCGGCAAGTGGTTCAGGCTACGTTGCCGCAGGCGCGTAGTACCACCCGAGCAGAAGCCGGTGTTCAAGGATTTGCTTTCCGCAATGACAAACTGGTCGAACGAAATCTTCTCCTTCTTCGAGCAACCGATCACCAATGCCTATACTGAATCCGTCAATAGTCTGGCCAAGGGGATGAATCGCATGGGACGTGGCTACAGCTTCGATGTGATCCGGGCACGCATGCTTTACGACCCCAAGGCGCGCAAGATGGGATCGGTTCAGGTGGCCGAACCCGTTCGGACTTCAGATGCCGGAAATCATGTCGAGTTCATGACGGCGAACTCGATGAGTCGACCTGTGAGGATGCATCGGCGCACCATCGAGTATGGGGCGCATATCCCAACCTTGGTCAAGCTGCTCGATTCTGGGTACTTCGAGCAGCCAGGCACAAATGAGACGCCGTGATGCGCTGGGTAGGCTCGCTCTCAATCAAGGAGACGAAGATGAAACGCGTGTACTTCAAGGGTGTAGCAGCCTTCATTTTTGCATTATATGTGCAGATCGCTCATGGGTTCGTTGACCCGCCGGTCATTTTGCCGGTTGATCCTGTCGCAGGGCAGGCGCTGTCTGTCAGTGTCCGATCGGGTATTTGCGACGGCTTCTTTTCGAACGAGCCAGCGCAGGTCATTCGCACGGGCAACTCGGTTCGTGTCGTGCTTGAAGGCGTCCACGAGGAAGATCCGCTTCACTGCATCATGCCTGACTACACGAGCGTCTATCCGATCGGCTCTTTCGAGGCGGGCTCCTATACGTTCCAGATTGACAGGCACTATGTACCATTTGGCGGGACCAGCACCACGGAGACGCTACGCACGCTACAGGTTGTCGTCGCTGGAACGCCGAATGTTCCCCTTCCAGCGATTGGCCCCATGGCGGCGCTTGCCGTTGTGCTCGCCTTGTTCTTTGCCGCCGCATTCCGACTGCGGCGGCACCATGTCTCCTTGATCGTGATGCCGTTTCTTGCGCTGCTGCCGTTGTTCAGTAATGCGCAGGAGCCGGACCGCTACATCAAGGTACTTGTGTCAATCGAGCCCGGCGCTCCGACCGCGTACGACCTGGTTCACTACCTTGACTTCTCGCCCCCAGCCGGGCCTCCACCCCTGGAGGCATTCAGCGCCATACCGCCGGCGGGAGTGAGCTACTTGCTGCCGTTGCGCGCGTCTGGCGATTTTCTGGCCTACCTGGAGGCCAATCCGGAATCCGTGCGCGCCCGTCTCGAGCGCTATGTGCTTGTCGCTTATACCGCCCAGACGGACTATGAAGCGGCCCTTCAGTCACTTCGATCCGACCCGTACGTAATGGCGGCCTATCCGTCGTTGGAAGTTGAATTCTCGTCCGCGTCGCTTATCGATTTCGGGATTGAGGATCAAGCGCACCTGGGATCTGGTTTGCAGGGAATCCCGGCGCAGTACGGGTGGGATTCCCTCAACATCGGTGCAGCGTGGGAACTCGCTGGCGGCTACGCCATGATCGGAAGCGCCGACTCAGGCTTGGCCGTTGCGCATCCCGCACTGCGACAGTTCTCGGCGACAGGTCAGTACCTGGGAGGGAACTTCATTCCAGCGTCTTCGCTTGATCTTGGAGACGGACCGGGTTTCTACGACGCCGATGTTAACGAAGTGACGCCCATGCCGTTGCCTGTGAATTCTCCGTGCAATCCGAATGGCCTTCCTGCCGTTGAAACGTCAAGAGCCGGACACGGAAGCCATGTGGCCGGTTTACAGGCTGCAAATGGCGCGAGTGGGCTCGGTGTGAAGGGCACCTGCAAGCATTGCGGGATAGCGATGTGGAGATTGCCAGGAATCCAATGCATTGGTGGGCTGGTTCTTCCTCGTGCAAATTCCGATGTGCTCGAACCAGCGCTCATTCACATGACGGATACAGGTTCACAAGTTGTTAATCTCAGCCTTGGAGTTCAACGATCGCCGCAATCGCCGGAGACCGAATGGTGTCCAACGCATCTCAATGACCCATGGTGCCTGGGGTTGGCTCATGCGGAATTCCGAGGTGCGGTGATTGTCGCATCGTCGGGGAATCATCGTGATCGCTTGCAGTTTCCGGCAATGGAGTCGAGTGTGATCGCGGCCGGAGGCTTCGATAGCAATCACGCATTGTGGGACGACTCGCCGGGCAGTACGACGTTTTGCCCGAACCCGCCGAGCAGCCTGGAGTGCGGTTCCAACTACACGAAGAACCTGGGTGAGGCGCGGCAGGAGTTGATGGCGTCGGCTAAATCCGCCTTTTCTACGGTGTATCCCGGTAAAGACTATTCAATAGTCTCTGAGTGCGGCGACTCGTTTGGCACTCCCATGAGCGACGGGTTGGGCCTATGCACGGGAACATCAATGTCAGCGCCACAGATAGCTGGTGTCGTTGGGATCCTCCGCTCCATCAATCCTCTCGTGATTGCGGGCAAGCCGGTCCTGCAGTTCGGAGACGTGGTGGGCATTCGCACGGTTCTTGCGCAGACCACAGTGGAAGCACAGAACGGTCAGCCGTGGACGCAGACCTTTGGGCATGGTCAGCCAGACGCAGCGGCGGCAGCTGCCCGCATGCTCGGAAAAGTCCAGGAGCGGACCGTCAAGAATCGAGCTACGCCGTTGTTTCGGATGTACAGCGCGAACTCGAAGGATCACGCCGATACCACGTCGCCACAAGGCACGCTCGCCTTGCTCATCAACCAAGAGTCAGCCTATCAGCCTCAAGGTTCGTTTGTGCCCGGTTATGCCAATTTTCCCACCGAGCCGGGCACGACGCCGCTGGCAGCACCTCGCGCTTCGATCTACGTGCTGACCACGGAGTACAAGCCGCGCCCCGAATGGCCGGCGCTCGTGCCTCTTTACCAAATGGATCGGTCACGAAACTATCCGATCGGGTGCACGCCGCAGACGCCAGGCTGCAACACTGCGAATCGTGATTTCATCTTGGTCACGACGACGGCGAATATCGAGCAGGCGTATGCGGACGGGTACAAGCTGCGCAATATCCAAGGCTACATCTACCAGCCGTGTACCGTGGAACCCGCCTGCATCCCGCCCGGTGCCGAGAAAGTCTATCGCGCGTGCAAGGTCGCGGACGATGACTGTGCAACGTTCCTCGAAAGTGAGCGCACGACGTTTGAGGCAGTGGGCTACACGGCAGCCTATCCGAGCGGCAGCAACAAAGTACTGGGCTATGCCTATCCCTATGCCGACAATGATCCCCCGCGCTTCCCGGGTGGTCCGGTAGGCGACGGAATGGTCGACGGATTCGAGCGCGTGATCGGCACCAAGATCGACTCCTGGGATTCCGACGGAGACGTCATAGGCGACGCAGAGGAGTTTTCGATGGTCGGCGTCGCCGTAAGCGACCCATGCAGTGGCACGAGTGGCCGCAACTGTCCAGCAGATGTGATTTTCCAGAACGGGTTCCAGTAGCAAAGCTATCGATCATCGTCTTCACGAGTAGGATCCGGCGACGTGTCAGAGCTTAATGAGTCATGGTACTCGTGCACCGCCTCACCACGCGGCGGTTCGTAGTGAAAACAGGAACCGGCACGACAAACCGCCCCAATACCTGACGTCAATCCATTCCCACACGAATTCCGCTGCGCAGATCGACTCGCCGCATCTGAGTTCCACCAACGACTGCGAAAACCCCGAGTTGCGATCGAGCGCCTGCCCCACAGTCGAATCCGATTGCCCATAAAAAAAGCGAACCGCGATTGCTCGCGGTTCGCTTGCTCCTGCAGCCAGGATTACGGTGTCGCTTCGAAGCCGTTGGCGAAGATCACGTCGCTCCCGGCCGTGCAACCCTGGACTGTGACATCGTCGATTACAAAGCCATCCGGGGCCCGTCCGGCCGATGAATCGGTGCCCATGCGGAAGCGAAAGTTCACGGTCTGCCCGGCATAGGCATCAAGGCTGACAACATAGCGCTGCCAGGCCTGCGGATCACCGCACCAGGCGTTGAGGCCGGCCAGCGGATTGCTGAACCCCGTGCTGATCGGGCCCTGGTACTGGCCGATCAGCAGTTCGGCATTGCCGATCTGCGTCCACGTGCTGCCGGCATTGGTCGAAATCTCGAGGATTGCGCCGTCAAAACAGCCGCCCGTGCGATCTTCGATCGATTGGCGATTCCAGAACAGCAGGCTCAGCGGCGTTTGCCCGGTCGGCAGGGTCATGGTTGGCGAGACCAGTCTCTGATCGGAAACCGAGGTTGCATCCTGGGCCAGGAAGGCCTTGGTTCCGCTGTGCGGATTGACGCTCGTCACCGCCCATGTGTTTTGCGTTCCCGAACTGGTCCAGGCGGAATTGTCGCCCTCGAAATCCGTCGAGTAGGCATTCTGCGCGGTCGAACCCAGTGAACAATCGCCGGGAAGCGGCAGTGTCGAGAACGAGAAAATGGAACTTGCCAGGGTGTCACCGCACTCATTCTGGGCGGCAACCCGCCAGTAGTACTGCGTGGCACTGTTCAGGCTGGTACCCACTACCAGCGAAGTTGTCGTCGAACTTCCCGTGTAGACGATATTGCTGAAGCCGGCATCGGTGGCAATCTCGACCTGGTAGCTGGACGCCTGCCCGGCTGCCGTCCAGCTCAAGGTCGGACTCAAGGCCACATTTGTCGCCGCATCGACGGGGGCGCTCAGGCCAAAGCTGGCCGGACTGGCGGTGAACAGGTCAAGGGCAATGCTGCGCGTCTTGACCTCGGCCGCAGCGGTGCCGGTGACGTTGACGGTGTAGGAGCCCGCCGCCGCACTGCCCAGATTGCCGAGAGTCAGCGTGCTGTTGCCCGGCAATGGAACCGGATTGATCGAGAAGCCGGTTGTCGTGCCGACCGGGTTGTTGGTCGCCGCAAGAGTGACCGGCGTGCTGAAACCGAGAATCGAACCGAGCGAAAGATTGAACGCTGCCGACGAGGTCGTCGCCGTACACACCTTGGCCACAACCGGATCGATCGCCATGGTGAACGTGGGCGTCTGCGCACAGTTGTTGCAGACCAGGGCGAAATCCTGGTCGGTGGTGTCGCCGACATTCGGCACACCATCGCCGGCAATGTTCAGCGCCTTGACGCGGATCGTCACGGTATCGTCGGCACCCGAAGGCAGGAACACCGCCTCGTAGTTGTTCTTGTTGTCAGCCGTGCCGCCCGACACGCTCCACTGGCCGGTAAAGCGATTGCCCAGATAGGTGGTGGCACCGACATCGACTTCCAGATCGAGATTATTGACCTGCGGACTGGTGCCGATCGCGCCGGCGGCATCGGTATAGGCCAGCGTGACCCGCAGCGGTTTGGCCGGATCGGCCACGGCACCGATCCAGGTCCAGACCTCGCCGGTATTGCCGAGCACCCGGGTCTGGTTCAGGACGAAGGTCGGCGTGCTGCCGAACATGTCGCCAAGGTTGGGCATGCCGTAACCCTGTTTGTTGCTGGGCAGGGTGTCATTGGCAGCAACGCCGGTGAGATAGGTCGGGAATGCCATCAGCCAGGCTTTCATCAGCGCCGGTGACGGTGGCGACGCACTGCCGCCATCGAACGACAGCGCGCCTTGGTCGTTTGCGATCCACCAGTAAGCCAGCGAGGCGACACCGGAAACGGCCGGCGTGGAATGGCTGGTTCCCGACGATGCCGCATACGTGGCATTGCCAACAGGCCGTGCACCATCGCAGGTACTCGAACCCGCCGTCGGATTGGCGCGGGTACCGGTGATATGCGTACCGGGGGCGATGACTTCGGGCTTGACGCGCCCGCCGGGTGAAGGTCCGCGCGAAGAGAAATCAATGACATCCATGGCATTGTCCGCGCCGCTTGGGCCGATCCCGCAGCCATCCGTCCAGTTGCCATTTTCGTCCGTCGGCCGCTGATTTTCGGAAGCACCGACCGTGATCATGTTCTTGCCGTTGCCGGGTGTGCCGACCGTGCCCGCGCCCGAGCCATTGTTTCCGGCGGCGAATACGGTGATCAGTTCCTGATTGCCGGGAACACCGAGATCAGCGTCGCGGGTACCGACGTCATAGGCTTGCGAGCTGTCGTCGTATTGCGATGCGCAACTCGCGCAACCCCAGGAGTTCGACGAGATGCGGGCACCGGCGGTGTAGCTCTGCTTGATGGTGCCGGTATCGGTATTGCCGCAGGCGCTTTCATCGAAGGTGCCGCTGGAATTGAAGATGCGCGTACCGCCAATGCGTCCGTATGGGTTCATGCCGAGACCGCGCTGGTACTCGCCGGGGAAACGTGCGCCGGGCGTGCTCGCATTCGTGCGCAGGTCGTAGCCAAGTGCGATATTGGCGTTGATGTGGCCGTGTCCTCCGACCGTCCCGTTTGCCGCGGCGCTGCCGCAGGTCTGATTGTAGATCACGCGGGAGGGATTGCTGGTGTCGCCAAGAGCATGCAAGGTCGGGTCACCGCTGTTGGTCGTGCGATTGCCAATGCCGTCATCGGTGATGTCGACGATGGGATAGGCCGCCGGACTGTTCGGAAAGCCGAGCGAATCAAGCCAGGGCAGATAACCCGGGCCCACCGGCCCGGCCTGGCCCGCCGCAAAATAGCCGCGGATGATCTGTGACTGCACTTCATCGTTCAGCGTGCGCGGATGGACTTCACCGATCCAGTACACATCCGGCATTTCGATGATCTGCCGGACCTGGTCCAGAGTGACATTGAATCTTGCGTTCTCGTAGGCAAGGATCGACGACCAGTCGCTGTCCGGCTTCAGGCCCATGGCCTCGAGTGCATGCCGCGCCGATTGTCCGGAATGACGGTAAACCTGCACGGTGACCGGCACCGGCGTCGATGCCGCTTCGCCCGCCTGCAGGCGCTCGAACAACGAGCTGCCCAGCTTGACGAATGAAGGCAGCGGCTTGCTGAACTGCAGCATGGCCCTGGCATCGGCCATTTGCGCAAGCTGCGCGCGCGAGGCATTGTCGGCCCACACCAAGTAACCGTTGCTCTCCACGTAGTGCACCGGCACCGCACCGGTCGCACGGACCTGATCCAGCCATTCCTGCTTCAGCGGACCGACAAACTGGATGATCTGCAAAGCCGACCCGTTTGGCTCCTTCAGCGAGAAGCCGGCCGGCGCGACCCAAGGCGATTGTTGGGTATCCAGGCGCAGGCGGTCGAACTGCAGGACATCAGCCTCGTTCAGCGCCTGCACGCCCGCGACATTGCGCGGCAGCGCGGCGAGGTTGCCGCGATAAAGTGAAAATGATCCGTAATCGGCGATGCGTTCGTAGCCGGCAGGCACTGGCACGCCGGCCGGAATGACGATCTTTCCGCTATCGGCCGCATATGCAGCCGAACACGTCGCTGCAATGGCCACAGCAAGCAATGAAACTTTATTCATTTGAACTCCCCGGTTGAAAAAACCAAATCGGCACCAACTGGCCAATCGAGACATGCTGGCGCAGTGCTGCCGCCGACCATCCGCTGACCACCCACGCAAAGTCCAGCGGGCCGAAGCCCTGTTGCAGGACAACAGGCCGGTCACGCAAAACCGCCGTCCACAGCCTCCAGTTCATCGTGGCGGGTCCATCCTGATGGGCTCGGCAAACCTTGCGCAAGGCAATAGCGCGAACGCCTTGATTGTGACAGCAGGATACATGCTGCAATCAGTCGCGGGGCGGAATCGAGATCCACCGATGGTTGGAAAGCATTGCGGGATTGGTCGAGCGACTCGCTGCAATCCTGGCGATGACGTGCAACGAGTGAAAGCTGCGGACAAAGAAAAAGCGGGCCGAAGCCCGCTTTTTCGTGTGCGCCTGAAGTCGCGAAGGATCAGGGCGTGACGCCCTCGCCTTCCTCGACGGCCTTCATCGACAGGCGGATACGGCCCTGCTTGTCGACTTCGAGCACCTTGACCTTGACGGTGTCGCCTTCCTTGAGCTTGTCGGAAACCTTCTCGACGCGCTCGTTGGAGATCTGCGAGACATGCACGAGACCGTCCTTGCCGGGCAGGATGGTTACGAAGGCACCGAAATCCATGAGCTTGGCAACCTTGCCTTCGTAGATGCGACCCGGCTCGACGTCGGAGACGATCATCTCGATGCGCTTCTTGGCTTCTTCCGCGGCAGCGCGGTTGACCGAGGCAATGACGATGGTGCCGTCATCGGTGATGTCGATCGTGGTACCGGTCTCCTCGGTGATTGAACGGATCACGGAACCGCCCTTGCCGATGACTTCGCGAATCTTGTCCGGATGGATGCGCATGGTCAGCAGGCGCGGTGCGAACTCGCTCATCTCGGTGCGCGCGGCGCCGAGTGCCTTGTTCATCTCTCCGAGGATGTGCAGGCGACCTTGCTTGGCCTGGGCCAGGGCAACCTTCATGATCTCTTCGGTGATGCCGTCGATCTTGATGTCCATCTGCAATGCGCTGATGCCATCGGCGCTGCCAGCGACCTTGAAATCCATGTCGCCCAGATGATCTTCGTCACCCAGGATGTCCGAAAGCACGACGAAATCGTTGCCTTCCTTTACCAGACCCATGGCGATGCCGGCCACCGGTGCCTTCAACGGCACGCCGGCATCCATCATTGCCAGCGACGACCCGCAGACCGAGGCCATCGATGACGAACCATTCGACTCGGTGATTTCCGAGACGACGCGGATCACGTACGGGAATTCCTCGATCGACGGCTTGACCGCGAGCACGCCGCGCTTGGCCAGGCGACCGTGACCGATCTCGCGGCGCTTCGGGCCCATCATGCGGCCAGCTTCGCCGACCGAGTATGGAGGGAAGTTGTAATGGAACAGGAACGGATCCTTCGATTCGCCTTCGACGGCATCGATGATCTGCGCATCGCGGCCGGTACCGAGGGTGACCGTGACCAGCGCCTGGGTTTCACCACGGGTGAACAATGCGGAGCCATGCGTGCGCGGCAGGACGCCGGTGCGGATGGTGATGCCGCGGACATCATCGAGATTGCGGCCATCGATGCGCTTCCTGGTGGCCAGCACCGAGGCACGCAGGGTGGTGTATTCGAGTTCCGAGAATTCCTTGGACAAGTCGGCGCTGGCCCAGCCATTGGCTTCTGCATCGGCCTTGAGCCCGGCGACAACATCCTTCTTCAGGGCGTTGATTGCGTCACGACGCTCGATCTTGTCGACCACGGCATAGGCCGTTGCCAGGCGATCGCCGACGGCGCTCCTGATCGCATCGACAATGGCCGGATTGCGTTCCGGAGCCGTCCACGAGAACGATTTCCGACCGACTTCGGCCACGAATTCGTTGATCGCCTGGATTGCCTGCTTGGCCGCGTTGTGGCCAAAGACGACGGCACCGAGCATGACATCTTCGCTGAGCAGCTTGGCTTCGGATTCGACCATCAATACCGCATTGGCGGTACCGGCGACGACCAGTTCAAGCTCCGAAGTTTTCAGTTCGGTCGCGGTCGGCATCAGGATGTATTTGCCATTCGCGTAACCAACCTTGGCGGCACCGATCGGGCCGTTGAACGGCAGACCGGACAGGGCCAGGGCGGCGGAGGCACCGAGCAGGGCCGGAATGTCGCCGTCGATATCCGGATTCATCGACATGACGGTGGCGATGATCTGCACTTCGTTGCGGAAGAACTCGGGAAACAGCGGACGGATCGGGCGATCGATCAGGCGCGAGGTCAGGGTTTCCTTCTCGGTCTGGCGTCCTTCACGCTTGAAGAAGCCACCGGGAATGCGACCACCGGCATAGAACTTCTCCTGGTAGTCGACGGTGAGCGGGAAAAAATCCTGGCCTTCACGAGCCGACTTGGCACCGACTGCGGTGACCAGCACGACGGTGTCGCCAATGCGGACGATGACGGCACCGCTGGCCTGGCGAGCGATTTCGCCCGTCTCCAGCGTGACCTGATGATTGCCGTACTGGAATGTCTTGGTTACTTTCGCCACGTTATTGTCCTGGGTCCTTTGTCACAAGCGTGCCCGACTCGGGCAACCCTGCTTCATTTGAAGAGTGCGACCAGGGAGGGCCGCTCTGATATCGCGTGCTGCGCCTGACATGGCATTCGCACGTGGCGAAGGCATGCGGCACTCACTCACGGATGAACGCTTGAGTTACCTGCGCAGACCGAGGCGTTCGATAAGGGTCTTGTAACGATCGTTGTCCTTGCTCTTCAGATAGTTGAGCAGGCGACGGCGCTGGTTGACCATCTTCAGCAGGCCGCGACGCGAATGATGATCCTTGTCGTGATCGGCGAAATGCTTGGACAGATGCTCGATGCGGGCCGAGAGCAATGCCACCTGGACTTCCGGCGAACCGGTGTCGTTGGCAACACGGCCATAATCGGCGATGATCTTGCTGGTTGTTTCTACGTTGAGCGACATGATGAAAACCCTTATGGAACGAGGGCGAGGCTTGGGAACAATCACCAGCCGGTGACGGTTACCAAACCCCGCGTTGAAGTTTTTGGCCGGGAAAGCTGCCCATTTTAGCTGGCAAAGGCGCATCGCAACAAGTTCTGCCGACAAAGTTCGCCCAAAAGCCGGCGCATCAGTCCAGATTGAAGCCGCGCAACACCCGCAAAAGCCCGTCTGATCCCGTTTCCGCCACCGCCAGCAGGGAACCCGTGCTGGATCTGGCCAGGCAGATTCCAGGCGAAGCGGAAACCTGAACGGCCTGACCCTGACGAAGCCTGGTGCTGTCGGTCTCGTCGAGGATCGTTTCCGGATAGCCGATCAGCCCTGCCTCGATGGGCAACAGCAGGCTGTCGAGCGCCTCGCCACCCGCGGCCGCTGCCTCTTCCAGTTCGGCCAGCGTGTGCATCCGCGGCGTACGAAACGGTTCCACCCAAAGTCGGCGCAAGGCGGTTACATGCGCACCACAGCCGAGTGCTTCGCCCAGATCGCGCACCAGGCTGCGCACGTAGGTGCCGGAGCCGCATTCGACATGCAGGCGCAGGCGATCGCCCTGGCGCTCAAGCAGGTCCAACCGATGCACCTCGACCTCGCGCGCGTCGATCTCGATGTCCTCGCCACGACGGGCGCGCTGGTAAAGGCGCTCGCCGCCGCGCTTGAGGGCCGAGTAGATGGGCGGAACCTGCTTGATCGTGCCACGCAACGGTGCCAGCGCGCTTTCGATCATCCGCTCGCCGATCTCCGGGACTGGCCGCGTCTCGATGACCTTGCCCGCGGCATCGGCACTGTCCGTACTCACGCCAAGCAGGCATTCGGTCACATACGCCTTGCTCGATCCGATCAGCAGCCCGGCGATCTTGGTCGCCTCGCCAAAGCACAAGGGCAAGAGGCCGGTGGCCAGCGGATCGAGGCTGCCGGTATGTCCGCCCTTGGCCGCCCGATACAACAAGCGGGCCTTCTGCAAGGCCTGGTTTGAACTCAAGCCCTGCGGCTTGTCGAGCAGGAGGATGCCGTCGACATCACGCCATTGGATCCTTGCCGCGCGCCGCACGACGATCAGTCTTCTTTCGGCGCGTTCTCACGCAGCAACTGTTCGATGCGCTCGCCGTTGTCCACGGAGTCATCGTAGTGGAAGCGGATTTCCGGCACGCGACGCATCTTCAACGTCCGCGAAAGCTCGCGACGGAATTCGAATGCCATTTCGTTCAAGGCCTTGACCGCGGCTTTCGATTCCCCGGAGACCAGCGTGGTGACAAACACCTTGGCCAGGTCCAGGTCCCGGGTCACCTCGACATCGGACACGCTC
>Ga0209582_1001149_pt1 | contig 13567 bp, 7 predicted proteins | sample KloWWTmetKNB5Kit_FD_187176 | JGI IMG/M metagenome (GOLD analysis project Ga0209582, IMG submission 187176) | Active sludge microbial communities from Klosterneuburg, Austria, studying microevolution and ecology of nitrifiers - Klosterneuburg... | ecosystem: Engineered > WWTP > Aerobic digester >...
AATTTCAACAAATTCAGCTTTTTCATGCATTTCAGCGATAGTCCCGCAGCCCAGATAACCCATACTGGAACGAACGCCTCCCATCAATTGATGGATTACCCCGGAAATGCTGCCTTTAAAAGGAACACGCCCCTCCACACCTTCGGGCACCAGCTTGTCATTATTTTTCTGTTCTTTTTCTTGGAAATAACGATCGCTGGATCCTTGCTGCATGGCCGACAGGGAGCCCATACCACGATAACTTTTATAAGAGCGTCCTTGAAATAATTCAATTTCCCCAGGCGCCTCGGTCGTTCCGGCAAATAATCCACCTAGCATCACCACATCAGCACCGGCTGCCAGTGCCTTGGCAATATCGCCTGAGTAGCGGATGCCGCCATCGGCAATAGTCGGTACACCACTACCCTTCAATGCTTCGGATACGTTGTGGATAGCGGTAATTTGCGGAATACCAACGCCCGCAACTATGCGCGTTGTACAAATGGAACCCGGACCGATACCAATTTTCACCGCATCGACACCATGATCCACCATGGCTCTGGCGGCGGAAGCGGTCGCCACATTGCCACCAATCACCTGCACCGAGGGAAGATGTTTTTTTATCCAGGCAATACGATCCAGGACGCTTTGTGAATGGCCATGCGCGGTGTCAACAACAATGACATCAACGCCTGCTTCAACCAGAGCGGTCGCCCGTTCTTCACTGCCCTCGCCGACTCCAATGGCCGCGCCAACGCGCAAACTTTCTTGCGCATCTTTGCTGGCCAATGGATATTCAGAGGTTTTAATGATGTCCTTAACCGTAATCAGACCACATAATTCAAATTGATCATTGACGACCAGCACACGCTCCAGCCGGTGTTTGTGCAGCAGCGCCAATACTTCCTGACGCGGGGTATCTTCTTTGACCGTCACCAAGCGCTTCTTGGGCGTCATAATATGCTTGATCGCTTGATCGAGATTGGTTTCAAAGCGCAGATCCCGGTTAGTCACGATACCGACCACTTTTTTACCGTCTACGACGGGCAATCCGGATATCTTGTATCGACGAATTAACTCAAGCACTTCGCGCACGGTCATATTGGGATGAATAGTGATAGGATCTTTCACCACTCCGCTTTCAAAGCGCTTGACCTGAGCAACGTGAGCTGCTTGAGCCTCAATCGACATATTTTTATGGATGATGCCAATACCACCTTCCTGAGCCAGGGCAATCGCCAATGGGGCTTCGGTCACCGTATCCATCGCTGCCGAAACCAATGGGATATTGAGTGTAATCGTGCGCGTTAATTGTGTCGCCAGACTGACATCGCGGGGCAAAACCGTCGAATGAGCCGGAATAAGGAGAACATCATCAAAGGTGAGTGCTTTTTGAATCAATTGCATGATAACAATCCTTTGCAAAGCGACATTATAGCTAAATCAATGGCAAATTTCGCCTTAATTCGACTTAGAATTCACCATATTTATGATTATTATGGTGTAATGGGATGAATCCTTAAATTGGCTAAACGAGATACCGATGAATCCCCAATCTCTCATTCTGCGGAGCATTCGATGAAAAATTTTGTTTTTACAGGATTAATATTGTTATTCAGTGTAACAGCCCAGGCTCAAATTTATAAATGGGTGGATGAAAATGGCAAAACGCAGTATACCGACCAGCCGCCCCCACCGAATGTAGCCACGGATGTCAAGGGATTAAATATCAAATCGGCACCGATGTCGGGAAATAGTCAAACGGGAAAAACCAAGAATCTTTCCGAAGAAAGGTTGGAGTTTGACAAACGCCGACAGCAAACCAAAGAAAACGAAGCCAATCAGCAAGCAAAAGCTGAGGAAAACAAAAAGAAATGTATTGACGCCCAAGGTCGACTTAGAATATATACCGATACTCCTCGACTAACCATACCTGATGGCGCTGGCGGGATCACTTACCTGGACGATGACGCGCGTCAAAGGAAAATTGATGACGCAAAAAAACAGATTACAACCTATTGTAAATAAAACAACGACTCTCCAAACAAATGACCGCATTCTTTCGCATCTTCAGCATAACTGTTGTTACTTTTTTGTTGATCGATAGTTCAGTCGCCTATGAGTCACCGGTCTCTGACTCAGCGCAAGAAAGCATCGTAAATCATGAATCGGTGCCTAGTAGGCATGCAGCGAATTCTGGCATGTTTTGGCAAATTCTGCCCGGCGAAAATATCCATCAGATCGCAAGCCTGATGTTTCCTGACCAACCAACGGTTCGCGACAGTTTCATTCGAGCAGTCATTCGCACCAATCCTGAGCTTTTCCCTGATGGCATTTATCAACCGCTACCGACTGGCACAACGATCTTTATCCCCGATTTAAGAACTATCAACACTTATTCAAGATCACCATCAAAAGCACAGAAGCCCAGTAAAGCGGATAACATAGTTGACAATCAATTACCGGAAACATCAGAAGACAGTAGTCCCTCAAACCTGACAAACAACCAATCCGAATGGCAATGGCTCATCAGATTACAACAGTTAGCTGAGAATGAGCTACATGAATTAAGTATATTGATCAAACGCATCGAATCTCTCGAATTGCGCTTCGATGATATTTATCCCAGACTTTTAGCTTTAATCCAAGTGTTCCATGAGCCGGTCACCGATGACGCCCTCCCCCAGCAACCAGACAACAATCAACAGCCTGACAATCCGATACTGCCTGATGCGAACAACATTACTTTGACGGAAAATCAGCCCACTTTCGATACCGTATTTGTTATTGGGATATTACTGACAGCATTGATTGTGCTCACCATGTTGTGGAGCTACCGCAAGATAAAGGAAAGATTCCTGCAATCAACGGATACCACCGTGTTCCCGGAAACTGCCGATTCTCATCCTTTTGATGATTTTGCTGCGCACCAGGAAAATTCGTCAACCGAACCTCCCGATCGCTTGACAAATGACTATGAGCAATTGGCAGTTACAGCCAGATCGATTGCACAGCAGCATGGATCTGAAGCAGCTATACAATTCCTACAAAAACAATTATCCATCTACCGGTTGGATATACCAGGTTGGATATTATTATTCGAGCTACTTTTCAACTCAGGCAGCAAAACAGATTTTAAAAAGAATGCCCGTCGTTTCAAAAGATTGGGAGAATTCCCTGATATCTGGGCGCAGATCCAGATCTTGGGAAATCGACTAGAGCCTGATGAGCCGCTTTACTTTGATGAACAGAAACGCAAGGACAGGTTTTTTCCAGATTTATCAAATTCCAGCTAATTCAATAGCCTCGAGCAATCATCCTATCTCGCGTTCATATCACCACAATATCCGCGTTAGTCAGGCTCAGATCAGCGCCAATTATTGCAACCCTCGCTGCGGCTCCGCTGCCATTGCCATCGGCATCGTATAACAATATACCTGTCACTTTGTTGTATACGATAAAATCATTGGCATCCAGCGCTTTCGTTCCCACTCTGAATTGATCGCTGGCTAATATCCCAGGTGTGGTTAAGGCGGCAAATACCGAGTTTTCAAGCTGGATGGTATCCGTGGGCACATCAAAATCGGTAATCGTGTCAGCTTGACCGCCTGTAGTAAACCGAAACACATCATACCCGGTCCCACCGGTCAGCACATCATTACCGGCACCACCATTGAGGATATCATTTCCACCCCCTCCATTTAACTGGTTGTTGACTGAGTTTCCAATCATGCTGTTAGCCATAGCGTTGCCAGTACCATTGATAGCCGCCCCACCAATCAGTAACAGATTCTCAACATTAGTTGGCAATGTGTAAGTGACACTGCTATTGATAGAATCGGTACCCTCATTAGAGTACTCGATAACGGTGTCGCCGACGTTATCAACCACATAACTGTCATACCCCAATCTACCGCTCATCGTATCTGCACCCGCTTTACCGTCAAGTGTATCGTTGCCATCTCCACCATTCAAAAGATTGGCAGCCGCATTGCCTACTAATGTGTTTGCCAGATCGTTACCTATGCCGTTAATCGCCAGCAAACCCGTGAGTACGAGATTTTCAACATTAGCCGGTAATGTATAAGTTATGCTGCTGCTGACTTGATCAATACCTTGATTCGCGTATTCATGAACGACATCCCCTGCATGATTAACGAAAAAAGTATCATTACCCAATCCGCCAATCATGTTATCCGCACCTTCCTTGCCATTGAGTGTGTCGTTACCATCCTCGCCATTCAAGACATTGTCTTTAAAATTACCGATTAGATTGTCGTTGAAATCACTGCCAATCAAATTCTCGATATTGGTTAAAGTATCCAATCCGGCGCCAACGGTATCTTGCCTGGTGGTGATAGCAAGCGACACATTGACTGCATTGTCGGCAGAAAGATAACTGACGGTATCGTGAATAGACGTTGCACCAGTAAGAACATCATGCCCCGCCGTGCCCAGCAAAAACACTGCAGAATAATCATTCATAAAAAACAACATGTTGCCGAGCCTCCCACCAATGAAGGCATCCAAATCTCCATCACTGTCAATATCTGCAAAAGCCGGACTGGCATTGCTTTCGACGTCATTTAAGCCAAATGGATTGAACGCAGCTGTCGCGAAAATTGGACTATTGACTGTACCTGTATTTTTAAAATATAACGTATCACCATCCACATTTCCCACGAATGCATCCTGGTCTCCATCGTCATCGGTATCAACCAGGGTAATGCTAGCAAAAACACCGCCCGCATCACTCAACCCAAACGGATTCATAAGCGCAGAGGCAAAAACCGGCGCACTGATTGTTCCGGTATTTCTGAAAAATAGTATATTGCCATCAGAGTTACTAACGAAGGCGTCCAAGTCAGCGTCGCCATCGATATCAACCAAGCTGGGATCAGCATAAGAACCCACGTCGCTTAACCCAAACGGATTGATGGTGGCTGGAGCAAATACCGGAGCACTGACAGTCCCCGTATTTCTAGAAAAAATGATCTTGCCGTCAGAATTACCTACAAAAACATCTAAATCGGCATCACCATCGATATCCACAAAGGCGGAATTGATATAAAACCCTGCATTAGTCAATCCAAACGGATTGATAATGGCCGCAGCAAAGATTGGATTGCTGGCAGTGCCCAAATTCTTGTAAAAAAAGGTGTTACCAAATCCTTCACCCACGAAAGCGTCCAAGTCCCCATCATTGTCGATATCTGCAAAGCTGGGCGCTGCCAAAGTGCCGACATCGCTAAAGCCAAGTGGATTAGTTGGAACCATACTAAATACTTGATTCATCATTTTATTACCCTCAATTTATAAATTTAATGTGATGCGCCACACCCCTCTCTCAGTTTTAATGTCATTAGCTGCAATGGGTTGTTGGCGATAAATCGATAACACTTAAAAGCTGACATTCACCTAACATAACAGTGCCTACCTGCAGTCGATATCCCACTGCTTCAGGGTCGACCAAATCACTTTCGACTGACACACCCTGTGTCATCAACGTTGCACTGCAAGTTAATCAGTCAGTGCTCATGAGCACCTATATCATTGTTTAATCAAACGAAAGACACACCGATAGGATACGAGAACGGATAATCGAGATCTTGATATTTAGCAACAAACAGGCAAATTAACCAATGATGAAAAACCTAAATAGGTCAGGCACTTCCTTCGATTGACTCGATTCTGTATGCTCCAGTTGCGTGGCCATACTATCTTCTCGTTGAAGAGAAGAAGATATTTGGTGATTAATGTCAGCTCCGAAAAGCTTAAGACGTTTGATGAACGAACATTAGGTGAGGAAAATACGAGACATAAAATCATACTGACCAAGCAATTCTAAAATGCACTAGCTTCTATCGAGTCACCTAGAATTTTCTAATTCCTGAATCACAAATATCTAATCACATGACTAAATCACAACAATATCGGCATTGGTCATATTCAAACCAACACCTATCATGGCAATAGTCACCATAGCACCAACACCATTACCATTCGCATCATAAGACAATGCACCCGTAATATTGTTGTACACGATAAAATCATTGCTATCCGCCGCTTGTGCGCCAATCCTGAATTGGGCAGCTGCCAAAGTGCCAGTTGTCGTTAGTTTGGTAAATATTGCATTCTCAAGCTGGATAGTATCATTGACAACATTATAGTCAGTGACTGTATCAATTTGCCCGGTTGTCGTGAATCTGAAGATATCGTTACCTATCCCCCCCGTTAGACTGTCAATACCGATACCCCCATTGATCGTGTCATTTCCCGCGCCTCCATTTAACTGATTATTGGCTGCGTTCCCAGTAATCGTATTGATCAGGCCATTTCCTGTACCGTTAATAGGGGATGCACCCGTTAACGTAAGATTCTCTACATTGGCTGGCAACGTATAAGTCACACTGCTATTAACCGTATCAGTCCCCTCATTCAGATTCTCAGTAACGACATCGCCCACAACATTTACAACAAAACTGTCATTACCCAATCCGCCTATCATGCTATCTGATCCAACGCCGCCATCGAGCGTATCGTTCCCTGCTCTGCCATTTAAGCTATTATTTTTGGTATTGCCTATCAAATTATCGTTGAAACTGCTTCCTACCAAATTTTCTATATTAATCAGAGTATCTAATCCTGCGCCTCCTGTATTCTGTTGAACACCGATCGCCAGGGAAACTGTGATTGGTGCGGTTGCTGAAGCGTACGTTACCGTATCGTTGTTTGAAGGTGTACCCGTCAAAACATCGTTCCCTGGTTTGCTGACTAATAACTGACCATTGTTTACGAAATAACGCGTATTTCCACTAAATTCGCCCACAAAAGCATCCAAATCACCGTCAGCATCGATGTCCACAAAAGCAGGACTGGCAGAATAGCCCACCTTGCTCAAACCAAACGGATTAGTGCTGGCAGCAGCAAACACCGGATTACTGACTGTCCCATTGTTTCTAAAAAATAAGGTGTTGCCAACACTATTGCCTATCAAGGCATCTAAATCACCATCGCCATCGATATCCACAAAGCTGGGACTAGCAGCGATACCCACATCAGTCAAGCCAAACGGATTAGTGCTGGCAGTAGCAAACACCGGATTACTTGCAGTTCCTGTATTTCTAAAAAACAATGTATTACCTTGGTATCCCCCCACAAAAGCATCCAAATCACCATCATTGTCAATATCTACAAAGACTGGACTAACAAAATCACCCACATCAATCAAACCAAACGGATTAATAGTGGCCGCGGCAAATACTGGATTGCTGGTAGTTCCTATATTTCTGGAAAAAAAAATGCTGCCGGTGAATTCGCCCACGAAAGCATCTAAATCACCATCGTTATCGATGTCTACAAAACTCGGACTCGCAGAGTAACTCACATCCGTCAAGCCAAACGGATTAAAAACGGCAGCAGCAAACACGGGACTATTCACAGTTCCAGTATTTCTAAAAAACAATATATCGCCATCGCCATTACCCGATAAAGCGTCTAAATCGCCATCACCGTCAATGTCTACAAAAGTAGGGCTGGCTGCAGTTCTCACATCACTCAAGCCAAATGGATTGGTGGAAGTTAAAGTAAAAATTGGATTTGGCATATTAAAGATTCTCTAAAAATAAAGATGGATTGCTTACGTAATCATTGGGCATAAGCAGTCGAATGATCCATAAATTGCTATCTGTATTCATACAATTACATCAAATGTAACTGAGAAAGGACGTCTAGCACATGCGTAATGATAATCCTACATGATGAAGTTGATCTTTCCTATAAAACATCACAAAAGAAAAACCAGCCTTTTAATCTTCTATCGATGCGAATACATACAATAATTCAATGTATTACAGTGGATTTTTAGCAGTTTTACAGACTCAACATTGATAACATCATAAAACAAAAAGTTCTTTAGTCCAAATGATAGATCAACTGAAATTGAACAAGTTCCTCAAACCAGACCTAGTGTCAAAAGCGCACAAAGCAAATTACCGACTTGAGTCAACTCAAATTTACGTCAAATATGCACTGAAGAATCGGGGAATGATCACATTGACCTATCTAATTGGTTCTATTGATGAAATTTTTCTTTGCTAGCCAAGTAATAAGCCTATCAAGATGCCATGTCGGCAACCTTTTCATTTTACAAACTCTGGTCTCTATAAAATGAACCAAGCACGAGCTCCAAATCGTCAATAGCAACGAAGTTATCGACTGTCAAGCCAGTCGGACTGACTACCAAACTAGACCTCATTCCACCATTGCATGTAGTTTTCCCGGCGTTGAATAAACCCATATTGCACGGCAATTCTTGGTGTATCCAGGTTTCAATATAAGAATTCATGGAGAGTTGAATGAACTGCCTGAAAATAATTTTGTCATTCATTTCCAGGCAGCTGACTTCCTCTAATTAGATGACAACAATATCTGTATTGGTCATGCCTAAACCAACCCCTATTGTTGCTATCTGTATCGCAGCAGTTGCCCCGCTGCCATCGGCATCATATAGCAATGCGCCCGTCGTATTATTGTAGACAACATAGTCATTTGCATCCAACGCCTGCGTGCCGATATTGAACTGGTCGGCAGCCAGCGTACCGGTTGTGGTTAATGCAGCAAACACACCATTTTCCAACTGGATAGTGTCATTGACAACATTATAGTCATTGATCTTATCAACGTTACCGATGGTAGTGAATTTGAAGATATCGTTACCTGCTCCGCCAAACAGCACATCATTCCCCGCTTTACCATCCAGCATATCGTTACCCGCACCGCCTCTTAATAGATTAGCAGCCGCATTGCCTGTAATAATGTTATTTAGACCATTACCCGTTCCATTAATAGAGGATGCCCCGATCAGCGTAAGATTTTCCACATTGGCAGGTAGCGTATAGTCCACACTGCTGCTGACTTTGTCGTTACCCGCATTCAGTTTTTCTGTGACAATATCCCCTACATCATCAACCATATAACTGTCATTCCCTGAGCCACCGGCTAGGGTATCAGCATTGGTTCCACCATCCAGTGTGTCATTACCACCACCACCCTCCAGAGAGTTAGCAAAATCATTTCCCGTCAGAATGTCGTTATATTTGCTGCCCTGAACATTCTCAATGTCTTGCAGCATATCATTACCCGCGCCTCCGGAAGCAGTGCCTGTGGCAAGATTGACCGTTACTGCTGAAGCTGCCTCACTATAGCTGGCCCAATCGTCGCCCCAATCAAAGCCTTTACCTCCACCACCACCTCCTCCAATCAATATATCGTCACCCAAACCACCTGCTAACCAATCATCGCCCCAACCTCCATCCAGAGTATTGTTATTAGCATCCCCTGTCAGGGTATCGTTACCCTCGCCACCAGTAACACCGTCGATTCCACTTAGCGTGTCATTGCCACTTTCTCCAGAAGCTGTGCCAGCGGCAAGATTGACCGTCACTCCTGAAAATGTATTAGTGTAATCGGCCCAATCAAAACCTTTACCACTTCCACCGGTCAATACATCATCCCCCCAACCGCCAGTCAGCGTATCACTGCCATCGCCGCCCACTAACGTATCATTTCCATCGGCGCCATTCAAAAAATTGTTATTAGCATCGCCCACCAGAATATCGTTGTGGTTGCTACCTTGGATAGCTTCAATACCACTCAGTATATCGTTGCCATCTCCACCAGAAGCGGTGCCGGTAGCAAGATTAACCGTTACCGATGAAACTGCATTGAAGTAATTAACCCAATCACTATCATCTCCCCAATCACTCTCTCCACCTTTCAGTATGTCACTACCCAATCCTCCGATCAGCGTATCGTTGCCATTAGCGCTCCCCACTAACGAATCATTTCCATTACCACCATCCAACGTATTATAAAAACTATTACCAATTATCAGAGTGTCATTGCCGTCACCACCTATGAGCGTAGTATCAAAACCATCGCCGCCCATTAACGTATCATTACCTTTACCACCATCCAGAAAACTACCGTCAGTACCGCCTCCTATCAAAGTATCATTGAAATTGCTGCCAGTAACTCCTTCAATTCCGGTCAACAAATCGTTTCCACCGCCTCCAGAGGAAGTGCCCGTTGCAAGATTGACCGTCACTGCTGAGGCTGCGTCAGAGTAATCAGCAACATCAAAACCCCACTGATCCCCTCCTGTCAATATATCATTACCCAAACCGCCTCTCAGCGTGTCACTGCCATCGCCACCCAGTAATGAATCATTTCCTTTATTACCAGTCAGCGTATTGTTATTGGCATCACCGACCAAAGTATCATTCAAGCTACTACCTGAAACCCCTTCAATTCCAATGAGCGTATCGTTACCATCTCCTCCAGAAGAAGCCCCTGTAGCGAGATTGACAGTCACCGCTGAAGTTGCGCCATCGTAATGGGCAACATCCACACTCCAGCCTTCCCCACCTATTAATACATCATTCCCTAGCCCACCGGTTAGATCATCAGAAACATCATCCAAGCCAATCAGTGTATCGTTTCCGTTTGTACCCATATAAGTAGTCATCGTATTTCCTTTAGGTTAATGGTGTTCTAAAAACACTTAAATGTAATATTTTGTTCGATGCAATGTTCCGATAAGTAGCTAATTGTTAGAAAATACTCATAAAATCACCTCCTTAAGTTATTAAATTCAAAGAAGCGCCTCAAGCAGGCCGCAATGTAATATCCCGCCCAAGCAACCGCTTTGACACCCGGACGATGACTGGATTTTCGCGGAAAACATCCTCGGTCAATCCATTTTCATAACAATCCAACCACTCTCGTGTCTTTGGATCACGCAGATGATGGCGACGAAATCCTTCTTGGATGAATCCTATGGCTTGTGTACTTTTTTGCGAATGTGGATTATTTGCGAGAACCAATGAAGTTAATTTATGCAACCCAATTTGATTGAATGCAAAATCAAGCACTAACAACATCGTTATGGCGGAAGCTCGCTGACGATCTTCGTGATCTGGAATTCCAATGAGTAATTCAGCGCGCCGATGTGCAATTTGAATATCTACTAAACTCGCCAATCCGATCGGTTTTAAATTACAACCGTTTAACGATATTGCAAATGGGTCTGCACCTTCTTCTTTCTTGATGATCCGATGCATAGTTCTTGATTGTGCAACCGAAAATTCATTATTTCTGAGCGCAGAAAGAATCGATTCTGGACTGTGGCTTTTGCGTCCCATTGGAAGAAGTTGCTGCATAAATTCCTCATTCGCATAACATTGCTGCAAGAATGGAAAATCACTCTCATTGGGTATTGCCAAGCGAAGTTTGCTGCATGCAATGGGTGAATTCCATCGCCGATCTACAATAAATAATCTATCCAATAAAAGCGGGTGATAGGGGAATTTAGCCAATCCCTGCAAAATGTAATCGCGGGCACGGCCAAAATCTTTTTTACGGAATTGCTCATCAACCAAAGTCATCCAGTAAACAAGATTTGATTCGGCTGATGTTTCTACAGAACTTTTCTCATCAAGTCTTAACATAATCAAACTCACTTTTAGTGTTATTTTTCAGAAGAATACTTCAGCAAGATGAATAAAAGATGAATGAGTTTTCTATTATGCAATTTGCAGTAATCTGCCGGAATCGTTAGAAATTTTTACAAAACCCTACTTTTGCGCCTCGAATAAGGCTATAGAATCGTAGTGAAATCTGCTGTGAGAAAAATCACAGCCACTGCTAGATTGATGAAATAATTGATGAAAAGAGAAATATTGCAAAGTTTCCTTGCGTAAAAAACAACTGCGCAAATAAAGCGAATGATGATGGGTAAAGACAGAGAAGTGAGTAAGAATCGATCCTGCTAATAATAACTATCAGTATTAATTGAAAAGAGTCATCCAAATTCTTGTTGAATTAATAACATAGCAAACGAAGATACCACTTCTCAAAATTCAACAACAAATTCAGGCGACTACACGCAGACTTCTTGATCAAGAATTACCGATCTGAAAGTCTACGTATTTCATTCATCCTAACTATTACAAGCCAACCCAGCTTATCTTCGTTAGCACACCACCTCTTTCCAAGTAATACAAAGTGCCATCAGGTGCGACCTGAATATCTACCAAGAAGCCGATTCCCGACGCAAAGGCTTGTGTTTTAAACGTTGCGATATCATATCTACGAATCCATCCGGAACAAAAATCACCATAAAAATAATCGTTGATATAATCATTCGGGAATTGTTCCATAATCGGATTATAAAAAGAACCGCCAACGATTGCGCAACCTGTAGCGCCAGTGCCGACATGTGGATAAGCTATAATTGGATTTCGATAGGCAGGATTGGAGCTTCTACCCTCAACGATAGGCCAACCGTAATTTACGCCTGCTACGCCTCGATTAACCTCTTCCCAAGCATCCTGACCAACATCGTTAATATGAATACGCCCGGTACCGGGCTGCACACTCAAGGTATAAGGATTGCGCAAACCTAATGCCCAAATCGCTCGGTTAATACCGGTTGCGGTTTGATAAAATGGATTATCGGTCGGAATGCTGCCGTTTTTATTAATGCGAAGAACCTTTCCTTTAAGATTGGCCAAGTTCTGCGCATTACTCGGCAAACCATTATCGCCTACTGCAATATAGAGTTTTCCGTCTTTTCCGAACTGGATGGATCCGCCATTATGCAGTTTCAAAGTACTCAGCGCCTGGATATCGAATATAATCTCCTCACTTCCCGGCACGACAACATTACCACTTGCGGTAAAGCGACTAATCCGATTGTGGATGACTGGGTTCTTGCTGGTGTAATAAACATAAACCCATTGATTACTCAGGAAATCCGGATCAAACGCGATGCCCAACAACCCGCGTTCCCCAGTACTGTCGACCTTGGTTGTAATGTTAAGGAACGCTTGGGTTAACAGTTGCCCTTCATCGACAATTCTTATGCGTCCGGCTTGTTCTGCAATAAAAATACGTCCATCAGGAGCAATCGCCATTCTGGTTGGCGCAATGATATTCTGCGCAACGATAGTTTCTTTAAATCCTGCCGGAACGGCAGCTTGAATGGTCACCGGTAACATCGACAACATTACCGCCGCTACCCATCCCAAACTGGCACGGAACTTACGAGTAAAGTCGCCTTGAGTGCTTGCAGGCTGAAGAGAAAAATAATTCTTAAATTGATATTGATTTAAAAGCATAGTTTTTTCCTTGCTGAAACGGTAAGAAAAGGTGGGGTAAGTGTAGGAAAAGTAGACATTCATTTTTTCCAAAAAAGAATCTACTGGAAATAAGCTATGTAGTCAAACACACAAACATCAATCAAAGCAGTCTTTGATATTGCTTCAAAGTGTTTGCAATCAAGTAAATTTGTAAAATTACAGACCAGCTCTAGTTGCCAAGATTGGACCAGACGCTAAGCTGCTCACCCTTAAAGAAATGAGCAGCAGCCTAAGCGTTATACTGGTTTCACGACATGCATTGATGATTGATCAAATCCTTACTTACTTTAACAGGCCAATGGAATGGACTCCTCCCACTCGACGGCATCGCAATGTGCCAAGCTAAAGATTTTAGCAATCAAAGAGGGGGAGGAGATTATGAATAT
>Ga0209582_1001153_pt1 | contig 13537 bp, 10 predicted proteins | sample KloWWTmetKNB5Kit_FD_187176 | JGI IMG/M metagenome (GOLD analysis project Ga0209582, IMG submission 187176) | Active sludge microbial communities from Klosterneuburg, Austria, studying microevolution and ecology of nitrifiers - Klosterneuburg... | ecosystem: Engineered > WWTP > Aerobic digester >...
TTTACCAAAATCTGGATAAATGTGACCGAATTCTGGAATTTTAATGCCGCTGGTTTTAATCATGATTACCTTGTGTCGAAGATTTGACCCTTTGATTATGCAAGACAACATAGCGATTTGTCGCTGACTACTCATGCACTTGAAATATAGAAATGCTATATTGTCTGGTGATTTTCACCTGTTGTAAAAAAGGAGCTTTTGTACATAGCAGCAGCTCTTTTTTTATTTTATCCAATCCAATAATATAAAAGGTTTAAATTATATTCGCTGGGTTCAATACCTGCAATCTCATACATTAATTCCATTTTGTAAATATGGATTTAACTTAAAACACCATATCATTTTAATATCTATCTTTGTGCAGGATAAAAATATTATTATTTTTAAAATATCCATTAAACCTTTTGTCATTTTTGATATCCAATAGATAAATATTTCAAAACCTAACGATATGGCCACACTAAACAAATATGCAGGTCCATGGAGCAGATATCTTGCCGCTCACTTATTGCGTCGTACAACTTATGGAGTGAATTATGACACTTTAGTCAAATTCGGAAATTACACTCTAGACCAGTGTCTGGATCATTTGTTGCAGCCGCTGGGTGACCCGCCGCCGCCGATCAACTATACAAGTACCGAAGATCCTAATACACCTATTGGCGATACTTGGGTAGATAAAGGTACCACATCAGGGACTATTGATGCATATAGAATTCCTTCAATTCGCAGTTGGACTTTTGACCTGATGTTGAAAGGAGATGCTAATATTCGTGAAAAGATGACGATGTTTTGGCATAATCATTTTGTGACAGCGGATATAAACGATCCAAGATATAATTATATATATATCAGCTTGTTGCGCAAAAATGCTTTAGGCAATTTTAAACAACTGACCAAAGATATCACCATCGATCCAGCTATGCTCAACTATCTCAATGGTAGAGACAATACGGGCCAAGCACCAAATGAAAATTATGCTCGCGAATTGATGGAGTTATTTACCCTTGGCAAAGGTCCTTTGGCTGGTCCGGGAGATTATACAACTTATACAGAAGATGACATCAAAGAGATGGCGCGAGTGCTGACAGGTTGGATTGATGTACGCAATACATTACCTATTCGTGCTGAGTATAGGGCTGGACGTCATGATATTAGATCAAAAACGCTTTCACACAGATTCGGCAATGTGACTATCAACAATGCAGGCGCTGAAGAATACAAGAATCTTATTGACATAATATTTCAAAAAGATGAAGTTGCCACTTTCATAGCAACAAAATTATACAGATGGTTTGTCCACTCTAATATTGATGAAACTATACACAATGATGTTATCATCCCAATGGGTAAAATCATTAGAGATAATAATTATGAAATTTTGCCTGGACTCAGAGCACTTTTAGCAAGTGAGCATTTTTATGATGAATGTATCATCGGTACAATGGTCAAAAATCCAATTGATTTTATTTTAAACCCAATTAATCAATTTAGTGCTTCATTGCCTACAGACAATGTCCAAAGGGTTAATTTTAATAGTAGGCAAATTTATCCAAAAACAGTCGAGATGCAGATGGCCATTTTTATGGCACCATCAGTAGCCGGTTGGCAACCATATTATCAAGAGCCTTCATATTACCGATTGTGGCTAAATGCCACATCACTTCCATACAGAAAAGGTTTTACTGATTTACTGGCATCAAATACTTACAAATTTGGTGATTTTAGAGTTTTACTAAATCCAATAAATACAGTAGATAAATTTGTAAAGCCGGATGATGTTGATTTTGTATTGACAGAAATAGCCTTGATATTATTTTCAAAACCATTGGCCGAAAATCAAAAGACAATCCTTATCCTTATCTTAAATTTAGGTAATACAGGAACATGGCAGACAGCGTACACATTGTATAAAAACAATCCATCAGAAGCTAATAAAGCTGTTGTGGTCAATAGATTGCGCAATTTATTGGTATATATGATGCGTATGCCTGAATACCATTTAAGTTAATCAAATCCACCATTTTATTAAGTCATATTAAATAAAAGAAAATGAAACGCAGACAATTTTTGCAATCAGGATCTCTCGTATCTCTGCCTATATTTTTAGGTGGCTTAGATGTAGCAGCAATGTCAAGTTCAGCCATGTTTAATTTTTTGAGCAACTCTGACGATCGTGTTCTGGTCTTGATCCAGCTGAATGGTGGTAATGACGGACTCAATATGGTCATACCTTTGGACCAGTATGATGGCCTTAGTAAGGTAAGACCTACTTTGATGTTGCCAGAAACATCTGTACTGAAAATGACTGACAAAACAGGCTTGCATCCATCAATGACAGGTCTAAAAAGACTATTTGATGATGAAAAGATGGCTGTAGTCCAGTCTGTGGGATATCCAAATCAAAACCGTTCACATTTCAGATCTACAGATATTTGGACATCTGGGTCTGATGCTGATAAATATATAACCACGGGTTGGCTAGGACGATATCTAGACCAGAAATATCCTGGATTTCCTTCTGCATATCCAAACACCGATTGCCCAGATCCATTTGCTATTACCCTTGGTAGTTTGGTTTCTGAAACATGTCAAGGACCTTCGACCAACTTCAGTTTTACCTTATTGAATGAAACTTCTGTGAAATTGGTAGAAGAGACTGTAGCGGCTCCAGTTGATAATTCTTGCTACAGTCAGGAAGTGGATTTCGTTCGCAATACAATAAAACAATCCAATGCATATGCTACTACGGTTTTGAGTGCATTTTCCAAAGGAAACAACATAGCAACTTACCCAGATGGAAATCTTGCTGCACAACTTAAAGTCATTGCGCAGTTGATATCTGGTGGTTTGGGTACGAAGATTTATGTAGCCAATATTGGTGGATTTGATACACATGCAAATCAGGTGCAATTGGGAGAAACCGACGTATTAGCAAATAGAAATCATGCTGTATTATTAAAAGATGTTTCAGATGCGATCACTGCATTTACGGATGATCTCAAAGAGCTTGGTATTCATGAACGCGTAGTTGGTATGACTTTTTCAGAATTTGGAAGACAAATAAAAGCCAACAATAGTTTGGGTACTGACCATGGTACTGCGGCACCTTTGATCGTCTTCGGTGATTGTGTACAGAAGGGTATCTACGGTGACAATCCAGAGATAACAGAAAACATAGCGCCGCAAGAAGGTGTACCTATGCAATATGATTTCAGGTCTGTTTATGCTAGTTTATTGATAGATTGGATGGGCGCTTCTGAGGCTGATATTCGCAATGTGCTTTATAGCGATTTCCAAAAAATACCATTTATCAAAGATTGTAGTGATACAACATCGGTTGACAAGATGGCTCAAGGAATCGAAGCGACACTTTCACCAAATCCATGTGTTGATTTTACGCGATTGAACTTTACAAATCATGGATCACATGTAAGAATTATGGTGTTGAATGCACTAGGAGCTCAACTGGACATCATTGTTGATAAAACTTTGTCTCAGAATGAACATATGATAAATATACCTGTAAGCAATTATCCATCTGGTTCTTATTTTGTACGTATTGCCATTGACAATGCAGTGAAAACATTGAAGTTTGTAAAGATTTAATATTCCATTAAGTATATACCATCAGGATATTCTGCCCCAATCTCGATTTTTTATTCTGAGTTTTGCTACTTGGTTTTTTATATTGATGTGAATGTCTCTTTCTAGATTTGGGTCGTCATCGATAATGCGTAAAGCTATATTTCTAGCAGCGTCCATGATCGTTTTGTCTTGACCTATTTGAAGGAGCTTGAAGTCCAAAACACCGCTTTGTCTTGTACCTTGAATATCTCCTGGACCTCTGAGTCTTAAGTCTGCTTCTGCAATTTCAAAACCATTATTCGTCCTGACCATAGTCGCAATGCGTTCTTTGCCTTCTTTGCTGAGTTTATAATCACTCATGAGAATGCAATACGATTGGTCCGCACCACGTCCTACACGACCGCGCAGCTGATGTAATTGAGACAATCCAAATCTCTCCGTATTTTCGATAATCATCACCGATGCATTGGGTACATTGACACCTACTTCGATTACCGTAGTGGCGACCATGATTTGCGTCGTTTTGTTGATAAATCGCTGCATTTCCCAATCTTTATCTTTGGCTTTCATCCTACCGTGGACTACACTGATTTGGTAATCGGGCAATGGAAAATACTGGAGCAATCTTTCGTATCCATCTTGCAGATTTTGCAGATCGAGCTTTTCGGACTCTTCGATGAGTGGATAGACGACATAGATTTGCCTGCCTTTTGCTATCTCGCTATGCATAAATTGCAATAGTTGTGGCCTTGCAGATTCGTATTTGTGAATGGTTTGTATCTCTTTTCTACCTGGTGGCAACTCATCTATGACCGATACATCCAGATCCCCATAAATGGTCATTGCCAATGTCCTAGGTATCGGAGTAGCTGTCATGACCAATACATGTGGTGCCAGATCATTATTCTTTTTCCACAAACTTGCTCGTTGCGCTACGCCAAATCGGTGTTGCTCATCTACTATAGCTAATCCAAGCTGCTGGAAAATAATATTGGGTTCGATAAGTGCATGCGTGCCTACTATGATATTTATCTTGCCATCGCGGAGATCTTGGATTATTTTCTCCCTTTTTTTGCCTTTGATACTTCCAGAAAGAAACGCGACTTCAACAGGCATATCTACCACTAGCTGACTTACATTATCAAAATGTTGCTGTGCAAGTATTTCTGTGGGTGCCATGATGCATGCCTGAAATCCATTGTCTATAGCAATCAACATGCACAATAAGGCCACTATGGTCTTACCGCTACCTACATCGCCTTGCAACAATCGGTTCATTTGCGTATTGGTGCCCATGTCTGACCTGATTTCACGTATCACATTTTTTTGTGCCTTAGTGAGTTCGAATGGAAGTTTTGTATTGTAAAATGTATTGAATAATGGCCCTATCGTGGTAAATGGCGCACTTTTGAATTTATGTTTACGGTAGATCTTGCTTTGCAAAAGCCGGATTTGCACATAAAAGAACTCTTCAAATTTTATCCTGTTGGTTGCTAGTTGTTTTTGATTTTCATTTTCTGGAAAGTGTATCCACTGGATAGACTGCATGCTGGTACAGATTCTCAATTTGTCTATTACATATTGTGGCAGTGTCTCTTTGATGTCTGCTTCTGTGATCGTCTGTAGAATAGATTTTATTACCTTACGGCGAAATTTGCTGTCTAGTCCTTTCGCATCCATTTTTTCGGTACTAGGGTACACTGGGTCAAATGTCCGTGATAAGTTGGTTCCAGCATCACTGAGCAACTCCATTTCTGGATGTGCCATGGTCTTTTTGCCGCCAAATATGCTTACTTTACCAAAAATAATATAATCCTGACCAGGTGTAAGGGTCTGATCTATCCACGTAACACCTTGAAACCAAACAAGTTCCAAAAATCCACTGCTATCCTTAAACATGGCTTGGATTCGGTTACGGTTGTTTTTGCCTTTTATTTTTTCCAAAGAGATCAATGTGCCTTTCAGCTGTATGTTGTCGCCGTCAGCGTGTAAATCCTTGATAGCATGGAAAGTAGTGCGATCTATATACCTGAATGGATAGGTAAACAACAAATCATAGACAGTGTGGATATTCAGTTCTTTTCTGAAAGTCTCACCACGTGATGGACCTATGCCCTTGACATATTCTATAGGTGTGTCGAGTATATTTTGTGGTATAGACAAAGTTTGATTAAAGTGGATTTAATTTGCAAAAATAGAAGAAAAATATCCAAATTTGCAGGATCGAAGTAAATAAAGTAAACTAGCGAATCTATATCATTTTATTAATTTAAAATAGAATACATGCTTTCCATCACAAAAACCAATTCTCAAAATCTAGATTTCCTAAAACTAGTCGAAGCGCTTGACAAAGAGTTGGCCATTAGAAATGGAGATGCTAATGATTTTTTTGCCCAATATAATAAAGTGGATTTTATAAATTATGTCATAGTAGCTTATAATAATGATATCCCTGTAGGTTGTGGTGCAATTAAAGAATATGATGATACTACAATGGAGATCAAACGAATGTATGTAAGCCAAGAGATGCGTGGACATGGCATCGCTCATAAAATTTTAAGCGCATTGGAAGATTGGGCACATGACTTGGGATTTACGCGCTGCATTTTAGAAACAGGTGATGACATGTTGCCAGCTGTCTCCTTGTACAAGAAGTGTAGTTATATAAAGATACCCAATTATGGACAGTATATTGATGTGACTGATAGTGTGTGTTTCGAAAAGTATATTTGAATATTTACATCCACAGCAATCTATCATGTTACAAAATGTACAGATAAAATCGTACCTTTGTCCTTCCAAAATCAATATTAATGGACGGTAAGCGACAATTACAAATAGGAGAGCTGATAAAAAGAAGCTTTGCACCTGTGTTTCACGAGCAAGGTCCATATATATATGGCACCGCTTTTGTGACAGTCACTGCCGTTAAGGTTACACCAGATCTTGCACAGGCGAAAATTTATCTTAGCATTTACAATGCTGAGGATAAGGATCTGATTTTAAAGAAAATTGTCAATCACACCCATGTATTGAAGCAAGCGCTTGCTGCTAGGATCAAACATCAGATGAGAAGGATTCCACAAATTTTCTTTTATTTTGACGAGACCATTGACGAAATGTACAAGGTCGATGCTATGTTCAAAAACTTAAAGACGATGTATCCGCCATCTGTCCAAGAAGAGGAGTAATACACTACAAAGCATACAATATCAAGGAATTCCATCAGGGATTTTACATCACTTTATTCAACCATTATTGCTAATTGGATTTATAGTTAATTTGCATCATATTGGCGTCAGCTATTATGATAATACAAATCATATTTCGACCTAATGTAAGTCATTTTTTGTGGTTTGAAATACCTCTAATCTTGCAGTGTAATTCAATAACAACAAAAACAAGAATAAATGAAATCTTCAAAAAAATGGTTACTTCCTTTAATGATTTTGGTAGTTTCTGGCGCGTGGCTGACCGTGCAATCACAAACAAAATTTTCAGCTAAAAGCAATATAAGTATGTCAGTATCAGGTACATCTACTATGCATGACTGGGTGATGAAATCTACCACAGGTGACTGCTCAGCTACATTTGTAGAAGATGCTAGCGGCAAACTTACAGATATAACAGGCTTAAGTTTTACAGTGTCATCCAAGGCGCTCAAGAGTGGTAAGGATGCCATGGACAAAAATGCCTACAAAGCCTTGAAAGCAGACAAGAATCCAAATATTTCTGCAAGCTTGAAAAGTGCAGAAGTCACAACTAAAGATAACAAAACTTACATGATCAAAGCAATTGTAAAATTGACTATCGCAGGCAAAACACTCGAAACTGAACTTAATGCCACTGCAAAACACATCAATGATAACAGTTATTCGATCAGTGGTGAAAAAAAGATCAGTATGAAAGAATATGGTATGGAGCCACCTTCATTCATGCTTGGAGCTGTTAAGACAGGAAATGATGTCAACATTCATTTTGATGTCGTACTCAATAAGTAACTTTTTAACCAATATAATTCATTCCAAATTCAATAATTCAAATTTCTTAACATTTAACAAAAACAATATGAAATCTTTATTTAAATTATTTAGCTTGTTGTTAGTAAGCTTATTTACAACAAGCATGTTTGCCCAAATTCAGTACACAAGGGCTTATGATCAGACTGGTATTAATGTTTTTGAGCCATCAAAAATGGACCAAAATATGTACGACGGATTCAAACTAAAAGTAGGTGGTAGTTTCCGTCAAGGATACCAAATGCTTAACCATGAAAATGTAGATACTTCAAGAGCAAAAAAACTGGCTTTATATCCTTTGGGAAATGGTTTTAACCTAGCTTCAGCCAATTTAAATTTTGATATTCAATTGGGTGATGGTATCAGAATTTTCCTTGAAAACTATATGGCTGCACGTCACCACAATGAATTTTGGGTGAAAGGTGGATACATTCAAATGGACAAATTGCCTATGTTTGGTAATCCTGAGTGGTTTACAAAATATTGTAGAGTAAAAATCGGCCATATGGAAGTAAACTATGGTGACTCACACTTTAGAAGATCTGATGGTGGTAATGGTATTTTCAATCCATTTGCAGATAATAACATTATGGATGAGTTTGCCACTGAAATTGGCGGTGAGTTCTACATCTATCCAGCAGACGGTTTTATGGCTATGTTGGGTTTAACCAATGGTTTGATCAGAAATAATGTACGTGATTATAACTTGTCTCCAGTCATAGGTACAGCAAAAGCAGACTCTATCAAAGCAAAAAATCCATCCATCATCCTTAAAGCAGCGTATGACAAAAAATTTGAAGACTTGAGATTCAGATTGAGCGCATCTATGTATCACAATAGTTCATCTCCAAGTTTGACATTATTCGGCGGTGACAGAACAGGTTCAGCATACTTTGGAGTTTTGGAAGCAGCGGCTTCTACAAATGGTACTGCAGAAGCATTCAGTGGTAGATTTAATCCTGGTATGACCAATACATTGACTACCATTATTATCAATCCATTTGTAAAATTCAAAGGTTTGGAGTTTTTTGGAACTTATGAACAAGCAAGCGGCAAAACTGTCAATGAAAAACCAGATGCATATGATGGAGCAAATAGAAAAACAACCCAAATCGCAGGTGAAGTTATCTATAGATTCTTGAAAAACGAACAGTTATTCGTTGGTGCAAAATATAATACTGTAACAAGTAGATTGACTGGTTATACAACAGATGTAGATATAACAAGACTTTCACTTGCAGCTGGTTGGTTCCCTACAAAAAATCTGTTACTTAAAGGTGAATTCGTAGATCAAAAATATGAAGGATTTAAAGGTACAGATATCAGATCAGGCGGTAAATTCAACGGCTTAGTTATAGAAGCTGTAGTAGGATTCTAATACGGATAAAGTTTTCATGTAAATATTACTAGAGTATGGGTCGGCAATTTGATTTGTCGATCCATTCTTTTTGTAATGAAAATTAAGTTTTTAAAAGTCCAAATTTAAAGAAAATATATCTTTGCATTATGCAGATGATTTTATGGGTTATTTTGGTATTAACTAATGTCATCACAAGCCCGAAACAACATAGTACAACAAATGAGACTTGGGTAGTCAGTAGTGCCAGTACATTGAAAGTTGATGGTAAGACCAATATCAATAACTTCAGTTGTATGGTGGCTTCCTATGGAAAAAGTACAGATCAACTCATCTGCGAAAAATCTATCGACGGATGTAAGGTAACCAGTCATCTTACGATAGCTATTGCATTATTTGATTGTCATAATCGGATGATGACCAAAGACTTGCAAAAGACTTTGAAATCTCAGCAATTTCCAGAAATGGTAATCGGTTTTAAGAAATTTTCTGCACTTCCATCAACTTTGAACAAAGGAATGATTTTTTCCGGTAAAGCAGATATTGTACTAGCTGGTGTCACCCGATCTTATGATATCAAATTTACCACATTGGCAAATACAAGTACAGAAGTGGAACTACTAGGTAAAAAGACTTTACTATTTACAGATTTTGGACTAACGCCACCGAGCAAACTTGGAGGCACGATAAAAGTGAAAAATGAACTTGATGTGGAGTTCAAATTATTGCTAAAGAAAGCATCAACTTGATTGTAATTATTGTTGCAAACACTTCCAATACTTTCCCAAAGTGATCGAAAGAAATTATGCAATAACGAAAGATATTGATTTATAGAATCAATATTTCAATACAAATACTCAGAATTGGTATGTTTTGACATATGTGTCATTCATCACCGTCAGCGGTCAGTTCTTTTTCTATATCTTCCATAAAGACATAATCTACAGATTCTGCGACTGTCGGTATGATAGTCAGTATAGATTCAAGACGTGATATTTCGATCAACTTTTTTACAGACGGATTTACAGCACCCGTTAGCACAAACGAACCATAATCTTTCCAAAGTCGGTTTGCTGTCAGAATGGCACTCAAACCTGACGAATCGACGTACTTTACATCTGATAGATCCAAGATCAAATTTCGAACACCTTCATTGCTCAATAAAACAAACTCTGATTTTAAATCAGGTGCCAATATCGAATTGAGATTGTCTTCATCGAGTTTGAAAATCGTATATCTATCTGTTTTATCTAATGTAAACTTCATTTTGGCGGATATTTTACGGTTTTTATGAATTAATTGAATTCCCGTAATATAATTATATAAAAAGTATATATCATTTACGTGCCACAAAAATACATGAAAATTTGAAAAAATCAAGTGTAAAGTGAAGTTACCCACAAATGAAATTTATTTGCGTTAGCAAAAAAAATGTGTTACTTCATAATATACGAAATATATTTGGTTTATAAGGTATTCAGTATTAATGAGTTCATGAAGGTGTACTATTTTAATTGGCATATCGAAGATATTTTATCTGTAAGATGCTTAATTTTATTAATCATGAAAAATGTAAGGAATCTTCACTCATTAAGTATCAATCAAAGCAGATGATATTTGTCTTAAAATAAAAAATTGTACAAAATATATTATGCAATATGGTTATATGTAATATATTTGCTTTTTTTGTTTTCACTTTGATAATGCAGGAACAGACAACTTGATTTACACCATCTTTGGTTAATAATTGGTTAAAGGACCTATAAATTGTGGGTAAGTATGTCTGATATCTGTTTATCTTGGTAGAAGCCTTAGAAAATTTAAAAAAAGTGATATATTTGTGATGTCATTTTTTCTGACATAATTGCCGAAAAATATAAGTGGCACGAATTTGTTGGGTATTAAAGAGCAAGTTCAGGAAAAAGTAGCTTAATAATTCATAATCCTGACAATAGCAATATTCAAATTACATATAATAATTTAAATGAATAACAGAAAATTTTCACCAAAAGTTAAAAAAATTATCCAACTGAGTAGAGAAGAAGCGATTAGATTGGGTCATGATTTTATTGGTACTGAACATTTTCTTCTTGGACTTATTCAGGAGAAAGATAGTCTGTCTGTCAAGGTATTGGATTCACTTGCAGTGGATTTGGACGAATTGAAGGTCAAACTAGAAAAAACACATGCCACAAGACATGATGGTGATACAGGATATAATTTTGGCACTATTCCATTGAACAAACATGCAGAAAAAGTACTTAAAGTCACTTCTCTCGAAGCAAAGGTTTATAAAAGTGATGAAATAAGGCCGGAACATCTCATGCTTTCTATTCTGAAGCATGAAGAAAACCTAGCAAATAGGATCTTACTTGATTTTAATGTAGATTACGAAGCATTTAAAAAGGAAATGGAGTTCGTTAGGCATGAAAATGATGCTCAAGGACTAGATTTTATAAGTCAGGCGCCTTCAGATTCGGATATTCCTATGGATGATGATGATGCTGGAGACAATTATGGATCATCTAGAAAATCCACTGGCAAATCTCGAACACCAGTTTTAGACAATTTTGGTAGAGACGTTTCAAGACTTGCGGACGAAGGCAAACTGGATCCGATTATTGGCCGTGAAGTGGAGATCGAGCGTGTATCCCAAATTCTCTCTCGAAGAAAGAAAAACAATCCGATCCTCATTGGTGAGCCTGGCGTAGGAAAAACAGCCATTGTCGAAGGACTTGCATTGCGAATCATTCAGCGTAAAGTATCTCGAACATTATTTAATAAAAGAGTAGTCATGCTGGATTTGGCTGCGTTAGTGGCTGGAACCAAATATCGCGGCCAGTTCGAAGAAAGGATGAAAGCCATCATGACTGAGCTTGAAAAAGCGCGAGACATTATCCTCTTTATAGACGAAATTCACACCATCGTAGGTGCTGGTGGTGCAACTGGTTCTCTTGATGCATCCAATATATTTAAACCAGCCTTAGCACGTGGCGAATTGCAATGTATCGGTGCTTCTACGTTAGATGAGTATAGACAATACATCGAAAAGGATGGCGCTCTAGATAGAAGATTTCAAAAAGTATTGGTGGATCCACCATCACCTGAAGAAACAGTCAATATTCTTCACAATATAAAAAATAAGTACGAAGATTTCCATAATGTAAATTACTCGGATGAAGCGATTGAAGCATGTGTGAAATTGAGTGAGCGATACATTTCTGATAGGTTTTTTCCCGATAAAGCGATCGATGTCATGGATGAAGTCGGTGCTAGAACGCACTTGAAAAATATCCATGTGCCGAAATATATCGAAGATCTAGAAAAAGAAATAGAAACCGTAAAGGAGCAGAAAAACATTGCGGTCAAAAGTCAGCAATACGAAAAAGCGGCTGATCTCAGAGATCAAGAGTCCAAACTCCTCAGAAAACTCGAACAGAATAAAGAAGAGTGGGAAGAAGAGTCTAAAACTCGAAAATATCCAGTCAATGAAGATGATATCGCAGAAGTAGTATCGATGATGACTGGTATTCCTGTAAAACGTGTAGCACAAAGCGAGTCAAATAAACTCGTAAAAATGACGAGAGACTTAGAAGGCATGATCATAGGACAGGATGAAGCCATAGCAAAGGTAACCAAAGCCATACAGCGCAATAGGGTAGGACTGAAAGATCCATCAAAACCAATAGGCTCATTTATCTTTTTAGGACCAACAGGTGTAGGTAAGACAGAACTTGCCAAAACACTTGCCAGATACATGTTTGACTCTGATGAAGCACTTATTCGAATAGATATGTCCGAATACATGGAGAAATTTAGTATTTCGAGACTGATAGGAGCGCCTCCGGGATATGTCGGGTATGAAGAAGGTGGACAATTGACAGAAAAAGTACGTAGAAAACCTTATTCTGTAATCTTGTTGGATGAGATCGAAAAAGCACATCCTGATGTGTACAATATCTTATTGCAAGTATTGGACGATGGTCAACTTACCGATGGCTTGGGACGAAAAGTGGATTTTAAAAATACACTGATCATCATGACATCCAATATAGGTGTGCGTCAGTTGAAGGATTTTGGTCAAGGTCTTGGATTTGCGACAGCTTCGAGACAAGAAAATACGGAAGAAAATACCAAAGCTATTATTCAGGGAGCACTCAAGAAGACTTTTTCTCCAGAATTTCTAAACAGGATTGATGATGTAGTGATCTTCAATAGTTTGGAGAAGGAAGCCATCTTCAAAATTATTGATATCAACCTCAAGCACTTGTTCAAGCGTATGAACAATCTGGAATATGATCTTGTGTTGACGGACGCTGCCAAGAATTTTGTTGCCGAAAAGGGTTTTGACCCACAATTCGGTGCCAGACCATTGAACAGGGCAATTCAAAAATATATAGAAGATCCGTTGGCCGAATTCATTTTGAATGATAATCCTGAAAAAGGGACCAAATTACTAGCTGACATCAATGAAGATAATAGTGGTCTGAAAATTGTGTTGTATTCTGAAGCAAACACGCACGAAGACATCAAATAAAATATTAAATTTTACTTATGTGCATTGATTTTGATA
>Ga0209582_1001156_pt1 | contig 13488 bp, 13 predicted proteins | sample KloWWTmetKNB5Kit_FD_187176 | JGI IMG/M metagenome (GOLD analysis project Ga0209582, IMG submission 187176) | Active sludge microbial communities from Klosterneuburg, Austria, studying microevolution and ecology of nitrifiers - Klosterneuburg... | ecosystem: Engineered > WWTP > Aerobic digester >...
GGAATGATCTGGCCCACGACACCCAGCGGTTCCTGGATGTGGTACGCCATGGTGTTCTCGTCGATCTCGCTGATGCCACCTTCCTGCGCGCGCAGGCAACCGGCAAAGTAGCGGAAGTGGTCCACGGTCAGCGGGATGTCGGCGTTCAGCGTTTCGCGAATCGCCTTGCCGTTGTCCACGGTCTCAGCGTAGGCCAGCAGTTCCAGATTGGCTTCAATGCGGTCGGCGATTTTGAGCAGGATGTTGCTGCGGGTGGCTGCGTCGGTCTTGCCCCAGGCGTCGGCTGCAGCATGGGCTGCGTCCAGCGCCAGTTCAACGTCTTCGGCCGTGGAACGGGCAGCCTGGGTGTAGACCTTGCCGCTCACGGGGGTGATGACGTCAAAGTACTGGCCTTTGACCGGGGCAACCCATTGGCCACCAATGAAGTTGTTGTACTGGGCCTTGTAGGCAATCTTGGCGCCTGCGGCGCCGGGTGCTGCGTAAATCATCGTGTCTCCAGAAATTAGAAATTGGTTAAGCCATTCCCTTGCGGGTGCTGTTCCATCCTCAAGTCCTGTGCCAGTTGTTGCAGCGCTGGCAGAGCATTGATTTCAAAAGATTTTTTTTGTCGGGGTGCGGAGGAGTTCCGGGTAAACCCGCAGGTGCGAACTGCGACAGGTGTCACAAAAAGTGACACCTGTCGCACGCTGTCCACAGGGTCATTTTTGCGTTGGGCGCTTGTCAGCCAGACTGGCTACCATCGCGGTTCACAAGGACATGACACGGGCCAGGAGCCTGTGCAGGAGACACTGTGCAAAACACCACCCACGACGCCGTACTACGCCAGGCCCGGCTGCGTCTGACCGAATATGGCGACTGTTCTTCCAGCGGCCTGGACGAGCGGCTGGCGCGGTCCTGGCGGCGCAGTCTGGCTGCCGGCCTGATGCCACGCGAAAGCCGGCAGGAGGCGGTGCACGCGGACAGCCTGGCGTTGCGCCAAGCGCTGGCCTGCAACCACGACCTGCTGGCCCATTCGCAGCCGGTGATGGAGTTTTTGTTCGAGCAGGTGCGCCACAGCGAGAGCATGGTGATTCTGGCGGACAAGGCCGGTACGCTGGTGCACACGCTGGGCCATGCCACATTTCTGGATAAAGCCCAGCAGGTAGCCCTGACCCGTGGCGCTTCCTGGCTGGAGCAGCACCGCGGCACCAACGCCATTGGCACGGCACTGGCCGAAGTCAGTGGGATCGAAATCCATGGCGGCGAACATTTCTTCGAGCGCAATGCGTTCCTGACCTGCACTGCTGCGCCCATCGTCTCGGGCCGGGGTGAGCTTCTGGGTATTCTGGATATCTCGGGCGACCAGCGCCATGGCCACCCGCACACGCTGGGCCTGGTCAGCATGGCGGCCCGCATGATCGAGAACCGTTTGCTGACCGCATCCACCCGGCGCCAGACACGCCTGCACCTGCATGCCAGCCCCGAGGGCATTGGCTCGGTGGCCGAAGGCATTGTGGTGCTGTCGGACGACGGCTGGATCGTCGGCGCCAACAGCCACGCCATGGCGATGCTGGGGCTGCGTACGCAAGACCTGAGCGCACGCCAGCTCTCCGATGTGATCGCAGCGCCCTACGGCCAGCTGCTGGCCCGCAACCACCGCCGCCCGGGCCAGCCGATGCCGTTGCATCTGCACGGTGGTGCGCTGGTGTATGGCGTGCTGCAAACGCCCCAGACGGTGGAGCTGCGTTCCACTGCGACTGAAGTCGGTGCAGCGCCTGCCGATGCTTTCAGTCGCCTCGACAGTGGCGACACCCGCTGGCGCAGCGCTGCCGACAAGGTGCGCCGCGTGCTGAACAAGCCGATCCCGGTACTGATCCAGGGCGAGTCGGGCGTGGGCAAGGAGTTGTTTGCGCGCGCGTCCCACGACAGCGGGCCACGCCGCAGCGGTCCTTTTGTGGCGATCAACTGCGCCGCAATTCCTGAGAACCTCATTGAAGCCGAGCTGTTCGGCTACGCCCCGGGCGCCTTCACGGGTGCACGGCGCGAGGGCAGCCCGGGGCGCCTGCGCGAAGCCCATGGTGGCACGCTGTTTCTCGATGAGATTGGCGACATGCCGCTGGCCATGCAGGCCCGCCTGCTGCGCGTGCTGCAGGAGCGCCAGGTCACGCCACTGGGGGGCGGCAAGCCGGTGGAGGTGGACTTCGCGCTGGTGTGCGCCAGCCACCGCACTTTGCGGGAGGAGGCCGCAGCCGGGCGCTTCCGCAGCGACCTGTACTACCGCATCAATGGCCTCACCGTGGTGCTGCCTGCCCTGCGCGAGCGCGAAGATTTTTCGGCGCTTACCCTGCGCATGCTGACCGACCTGAATCCCGGACGCGAGGTGCGGGTCGAACCCACCCTACTGGAGCGGCTGCAGCGCTATCCCTGGCCCGGCAACGTGCGCCAGTACGCCAATGTGCTGCGCACCGCCAGCGCCATGCTGGATGAAGGCGAGGACAGCATTGGCTGGTCCCATTTGCCTGACGATGTGTTGCAGGACCTGGAGCAGGCCGCGGTGGCACCACCCACCCGGGTGCAACTGCCGGTGGCTGTGGCTGCGGGCGGGGATACGCTGGATGCGCTCTCGCGGGCCGCCATCCGCCAGGCGATTGACCGCGCCGCGGGCAATATGTCGCAGGCTGCCCGCAGCCTGGGCATCAGCCGCCAGACGCTGTACCGCAAGCTCAATGGTTGACTAACGCACCATCGCCACGCCCTTGATCTGGGCGTAGACGGCCTGGCCCGGTGTGATGCCCAGCCGCCGTGCCGAGAGCTGGCTGATGCGCGATAGCAGGCGCGACCCCGGGGTCCCATGGCCTATCTGCAGTGCCACCAGCACCTGGCCGGGGCCATCGTCGGTGATCTCCACCACGGTGGCGGGCAGGATGTTGAGCACACTGGTCTGCTCGGGTTGTTGCAGGGACAGGCTCACATCGCGGGCCTGAATGCGCACGCGTACCCGCGTGTCGGCGGGCAAGGGCACGGCGCGGGTCTGCGGCAGCAGCAGGCGCCCGCCGTCAAACTCCAGAATGCACATCACTTCGGTGGGGTCAAGGCCGCACACGCGTGCTTCGATCAGCGCCGCCGCCGCATCCCCTTGCAGCAGGGGCAGATCCAGCCGCGTCATCAGGTCCATGACCGGCCCGCTGGCGCGCACCGTGCCCGCATCCAGCAGCACCAGATGGTCGGCCAGACGGGCCATCTCGTCGGGGGAGTGCGTGACATACACGACGGGAATGTCCAGCTGGTCGTGCAGCTGCTCCAGCCAGGGCAGTATTTCGGACTTGCGCTGCGCGTCCAGTGCGGCGAGTGGTTCGTCCAGCAACAGCACGCGCGGGCTGCTGGCCAGTGCACGCGCGATGGCCACACGCTGGCGTTCGCCACCCGAGAGTTCATGCGGCATGCGCTGCAGCAGATGGCCAATGCCCAGTAACTCCAGGCCCTGGTCCCAGCGGTGCCGACGCTGCGCTGCGGGGGTGCGCTGGAAACCGAACTGCAGGTTGGCCTGCACATTCAGGTGGGCAAACAGGCTGGCTTCCTGAAACACATAGCCCAGTGCGCGCTGGTGCACCGGGCGAAACACGCCGCGCGTGCTGTCCTGCCAGACTTCGCCATCCACGCAGACGCGGCCAGTGGCTTCGCGCTCCAGCCCGGCGAGCACGCGCAGGCAGGTGGTCTTGCCCGAGCCCGAGGGGCCGAACAGCACGGTCACGCCCTGGGGCGGCAGCTGCAGATGGACGTCCAGCACAAAGCCCATGCGTTGCAGTCGGGCCTGTACCTCCAGCGGCTGTGCGGTGTGAGCGGGGGTGTTCACTGGATGGCCTGCGCGCGCCGGGAGGTGCGCTGGTTGTAGAGGTTCAGTGCCATCAGCACGACGAACGCAAAGCCCAGCATGACGGCTGCCAGGCGGTGTGCATCGCCGTACTCCATGGCCTCCACGTGGTCGAATATCTGCACCGACACCACACGTGTCACGCCCGGAATATTGCCGCCCACCATCAGTACCACGCCAAACTCCCCCACCGTGTGGGCAAAGCTCATGATTGCGCCAGTAATGAGACCGGGTTTGCACAGGGGAAGCACCACGTTGAAAAACGTGTCGAGCGGCGACGCCCGCAGGCTGGCAGCGACCTCCAGCGGGCGGGTGCCCATGGCCTCCATGGCGTTGTGCACCGGCTGCACCATGAACGGCAGCGAGTAAAAAACCGATGCCACGACCAGACCAGGGAAAGTAAACACCAGCGGCTCCAGCCCCCACGCCGCAGTCCACTGCCCGACCGGTCCGTGGGGGCCCATGGCCACCAGCAGATAGAACCCCAGCACCGATGGCGGCAGCACGATTGGCAATGCGACCAGCGCGCTCACCGGGGTCTTCAGCCAGGAACGGGTGCGCGCCAGCCACCAGGCGATGGGCGTGCCCACGAGCGCGAGGATAGCGGTGGTGAGCGTGGCGACCTGGAGCGTGAGCCAGATAGCCTGCAGGTCGGATGCGGTCAGGAACATGGGCACGCGCAGATCAGATGTCGTAGCCGTAAGAACGGATCAGATCTTGGATGTTGGGGCTCTTCAGCAGTGTGACGAGTGCCTGCGCGGCCTCGTTGCCTGCAGCGCGTTGCAGCACCACGGCGTCTTGCCGGATCGGGCTGTACAGCGCTTTGGGCACGATCCACATGGAGCCGCTTTTGAGCTTGCCGCCCGCGAGCACCTGCGACAGGGCGACAAAGCCCACCTCGGCGTTGCCTGTGTAGACGAAGCTGAATGCCTGCCCGATGCTCTCGCCCTGCACCAGCTTGGGTGCAAGCGAGGCGGTCAGACCCAGGCGGTCCATGGCTTCGACTGCGGCGGCGCCGTAGGGCGCGACCTTGGGCGAGGCGTAGGCCACTTTGCGCAGGCCCGCACTTTTGAGTACCGCGCCTTTGGCATCCACTTTGCGGGCATCGGCCGACCACAGCACCAGTTTGCCGGTGGCGTAAGTGAAGCGGCTGCCGGGCAGGGCATGGCCTTCTTTTTCCAGTGCTTCGGGGGTTTTGGTGTCAGCGGCCAGCAGTACGTCAAACGGTGCGCCGTTTTTGATCTGTGCGTAGAGCTTTCCGGTGGCGCCCACAGTCACCTGTACCTGGTGGCCCGTGGTCTTTTCCAGCACGGCCGCGATGGCCTTGATGGGCTCAGCGAAGTTGGCCGCCACCGCCACCTGCACTTGTCCGGCAAAGCTGGGCAATGCCACCAGCAGGCTGATCAGCACGCCACTTCTTTGCAACAATCGTTTTGTCGTCGATACCATGGCGTCTAGCTTAATCGCAATGGCTGCAGTAACACCACCAGCGCGCCGGCACCGCCCTGCGCGGGCTGTGCCTGGACAAAAGCCAGTACCTCGGACTTCTGGACCAGCCAGCGGTGCACCTTGTCCTTGAGCACCGGCGTTTTGCCGGGTGAGCCCAATCCTTTGCCCGTGACCACGCGCACGCAGCGTATGCCCTGTTTGTGCGCGTCGCGGATGAAGGTGGAAAGGGCCTCTCTGGCTTCTTCGGTGCGCAGCCCGTGCAGGTCCACCTGGCGCTGGATCGACCAGTTGCCACGGCGCAGCTTTTGTGTGACATCGGGGCCTATCCCCGGGCGGCGAAAGCTCAGGCGCTCGTCGGTGTCAAGCAGACTGCTGACATCGACTTCGTCGCTGATGGCTTCCTGCAAGGCGGCGGCTTCGTCGGCCTGCTTCTGCTTTGGGATCGGGGCCGGCGGTGTGGGCAGCAGATGGGCGCGGCGCTTGTCGGGCAGCACGTTGACGGCGCCGACTGCCGCCTGAAACAGGTTGCGCTGCGCGGCCTGGCGCTTGGCCTCCAGCGCCCGCTGGGCAGCTTCGGCCGCTTCGCGCTGGGCCTGTGCCTCGATCTGCTTTTTGACCAGCTTGAGGTCAGCCAGGGACGTGACTTTCATACCAGCCCTTTCTCGGCCATGGACAGGGCCAGTCCGGGTGCCACGATGATGTGGTCGAGCACACGCACGTCCACCAGCGCCAGTGCCGCTTTGAGGGTCTGGGTGAGGGCTTCGTCGGCGCGGCTGGGCTGCACCGTGCCACTGGGGTGGTTGTGGGCCAGCACCACGGCCGCCGCCTGGTGGTGCAGAGCGCGAATCACGACCTCACGCGGGTAGACCGACGTTTGGGTCAGCGTGCCACGGAACAGCTCTTCCAGCGCCAGCAGCTTGTTCTGCGCGTCCAGAAACAGCACGGCAAACACCTCATGCCCACGCGAGGCCAGGTGCAGCTGCAGGTAGTGCTTCACCGCGCCGGGGTCGGCCAGTACGGTGCGCTCGGTCAGTTGCTGGGCCATGGCGCGGCGCGCGAGTTCGAGCACTGCCACGATTTCGGCGCGCTTGGCTGGCCCCAGGCCCTTGACGCGCTTGAGGTCATCTGCCGTGGCGTTGAGAAGGCCTGCTATGCCTCCAAACCCCGTCTGGCCCCCGTCCGTTGTTCCTGTAGTGCTATGGTTTTTGAGTTGCAGAAGCTCCTGTGCCATCTGCAGCACGCCCTTGCCCTGGATGCCGGTGCGCAGCAGCAGCGCCAACAACTCGGCGTCACTCAGCGCGCCAGCGCCGCGCGCGAGCAGCTTCTCGCGCGGTCGGGCGTCCGGGGGCAGGTCTTTGAGGGGCATATATGCAGGAAAGTTGCGCCGCTGGCGGCTACTGTCAGCTAGGAGGTCAGTTTAAGCGAGTCCCCGTTTTCAGCGCCCAGAGGGGGGCATGCAATAAAAATCGTGTCACCTCAAAAGTTTACTATTATTTGTTGTTACAATTAATTAGTGTACACCGTCATAGAAACCCCAGAATTCATCGAATGGTCGACCAAGGTCTGGAGTGGCGCAGAACGTATGGAATTCATTGACTGGATTGCCAACAACGCACTTGCGGGTGACGTCATTCCAGGCGCTGGCAGCTTGCGCAAAGTGCGCTGGTCGCGTCAGGGCATCGGAAAACGGGGCGGTGCACGGGTGATCTATTTCAATCGGCTTGCAAGCGGGGAAGTTGTTTTGCTCCTGGTCTATGCCAAGGCCAAGTTTGACAACTTGCGTCCCGAATTTTTATTGAAGTTGAAGGAGCGTTTGGATGAAAAAAATTAAGCCTTCCGCAGACCCTGAAATGGCAGATTTCGAGGCGGCCCTTTTGCGTTCTATGGACCAGGTCGCCCGAGGCGAAGGGCGTGTGACAACGCCTGCACAAATCGTCGCGCGTCGCGTCGGTCGCCCTGCGGGTACTGTCAAAGCGGCACCTAAAGTGTCCACCACAATCCGTTTGTCACCTGATGTGGTGCAAGCCTTCAGGGCTGCGGGTGATGGATGGCAGACACGCATTGATGCCGCACTGAAAGATTGGCTGCGCACACATTCTCCCGTCTGATTCAAGACCTGTTTACCGGAATCTTTATGACCTCAGTGCTTCCCCGCGTTCAGGCGGGTTCGTTTCTTACCCTGCATTACCGCCTGAGCGGCCCTGCGGGCGACATCATCAACACCTTCGATGGCAAGCCTGCCACGCTGAGTCTGGGTACGGGCGAACTCTCGCCCGCTGTGGAGGCCTGCCTGATCGGCATGGAAGAGGGCGCACGCACCACGTTTGAGCTGCCTGCGGGCGCCGCCTTTGGTGAGCGCAACCCCGACATGCAGCAATGGCTGGCGCGCAAGGTGCTCAAGGACATGGGTGACCCGCTGGAAACCTACAGCGTGGGCGACGTGGTGCAGTTCCCCACCCCGGACGGCCAGGGCCAGTTTGCCGGCGTGGTGCTGCAGCTGCGTGGCGAAACCCCGGCAGAGCAGGCGGTGCTGTTCGACTTCAACCACCCGCTGGCGGGCCAGCCGGTGACCTTTGAAGTGCAGTTGATCGGGGTGCTATGAGCGTCATGCCCAGCGAAATCATTCTGGCGGAGCCACGGGGTTTTTGCGCCGGGGTGGACCGCGCCATCGAAATCGTGGACCGGGCGCTGGCCAAGTTTGGCCGCCCCATCTATGTGCGCCATGAAATCGTGCACAACACCTATGTAGTCAACGACCTGAAAAGTCGCGGTGCCATCTTCATCGAAGAGCTCGACGATGTGCCTGCGGGTGCAACCCTGGTGTTCTCGGCCCACGGCGTGAGCAAGGCCATCCAGAGGGAGGCAGAACGGCGTGGCTTCCAGATTTTCGACGCCACCTGCCCGCTGGTGACCAAGGTGCACGTGGAAGTCGCCAAGCTGCACAAGGAGGGTTATGAGTTCATCATGATCGGCCACAAGGGCCACCCCGAGGTGGAAGGCACCATGGGCCAGCTTGATGGCGGCATCCATCTGGTGGAAGACGTGGCCGATGTGGCCCGCATCCAGCCCGCCCAGACCGAACGGCTGGCGGTGGTAACCCAGACGACACTGAGCGTGGACGATGCGTCCGAGATTGCAGCCGCTGTCAAGGCCCGGTTCCCGCAGGTGCGTGAACCCAAGCAGCAGGACATCTGCTACGCCACCCAGAACCGCCAGGACGCGGTCAAGGTGATGAGCGGCCAGGTCGACATCGTGATCGTGGTGGGCAGCCCCACCAGCTCCAACAGCAACCGCTTGGCCGAACTGGCGCGCAAGCTGGGCGTGACCAGCTACATGGTGGACAACGCCGATGAGCTGCAGAGCGTGTGGTTTGAAGGCCGCAGCCGCGTGGGTCTGACGGCTGGCGCCTCGGCGCCCGAAATTCTGGTGAAGGCGGTGATCGACCGCATCCGCGCGCTGGGCGCCGTGTCGGTGCGCAAGATGGACGGCATTGAGGAGACTGTGAAGTTCCCCCTGCCCAAGGGCCTGAAGCTGGACGTCTGACCCTCCTGATAAGTGCTATTAAATATATAGCTGCTTACGCAATAAAATCGGGGGCTAGAGCCCTATTTGACTTAGAAGTACGAGAACACCATGCTAGACATCACCCTGCTGCGCAAAGACCTGGATTCGGTCGTCAATCGTCTGCAAACCCGCAAGAACCCCCAGGCGTTTCTGGACGTGGCCGCCTTCACGGCCCTGGAAGCCGAGCGCAAGACCCTGCAGATGCGCACCGAAGAAATGCAGGCCAAGCGCAATACGGTGAGCAAACAGATCGGCATGCTCAAGGGCAAAGGCCAGCACGCCGAGGCGGACGCGGCCATGGCCGAAGTGGCGGGACTGAAAACCGAGTTGGACGCCTCTGCCACGCGCCTGGATGCGATCCAGACCGAGATGCAAACCCTGCTGCTGGCCGTGCCCAATCTGCCGCACGACAGCGTGCCGGTGGGCGCGGACGAGCATGGCAATGTGGTGGTGCGCAGCTGGGGTGTACCGAAGGCCTTTGACTTCCCGGTCAAAGACCATGTGGACCTGGGCGACCCGCTGGGGCTGGACTTCGAGATGGGCGTCAAGCTCACCGGTTCGCGTTTTACCGTCATGAAAGGGCAAATTGCCCGCATGCACCGTGCACTCTCCCAGTTCATGTTGGATGTGCAAACCACCGAACACGGCTACACCGAGTGCTACACGCCCTACATCGTCAACGGTGACAGCCTGCGTGGCACCGGCCAGTTGCCCAAGTTCGAAGGCGATCTGTTTGCTGCCAAAAAGGGTGGACAGGATGGCGAAGCGCAGCCCGACAACACCGCGCTCTACCTGATTCCCACCAGCGAAGTGCCGCTGACCAACTTCGTGCGCGATGTGGTGATGCCCGAGGCAGACCTGCCCATCAAGCTGACCGCCCACACTCCCTGCTTCCGCTCGGAAGCGGGCAGCGCCGGGCGCGACACGCGCGGCCTGATCCGACAGCACCAGTTCGACAAGGTGGAAATGGTGCAGATCGTGCACCCCGAAAAGAGCTACGAAGCCCTGGAGCAAATGACCGGCCACGCCGAGGCCATTCTGCAGAAGCTGGGTCTGCCCTACCGCGTGATGAGCCTGTGCACTGGCGACATGGGCTTTGGCGCCAGCAAGACCTATGACCTGGAAGTGTGGCTGCCTGCGCAGAATACTTTCCGTGAGATCAGCTCGGTGTCCAACTGCGAAGCCTTCCAGGCCCGCCGCCTGCAGGCCCGCTACAAGAACGCCCAAGGCAAGAATGAACTGGTCCACACCCTCAACGGCTCGGGCCTGGCCGTGGGCCGCGCACTGGTGGCTGTGCTGGAGAACTACCAGAATGCGGACGGCAGCGTGACCGTGCCGGAGGTGCTGCGCCTCTACATGGGCGGCGTGGCGGTTCTCAAGGCCTAAGTACCGATAGCAGGCCGTCCGGCCTGCTAGAATCGCGGCTTCGTTTCGACCGATACGGATGCGATTTCAGGAGAGGTGGCAGAGTGGTCGAATGTACCTGACTCGAAATCAGGCGATGGGGCGACCCATCCGAGGGTTCGAATCCCTCCCTCTCCGCCAAGGACAAGGGCCTCTGCAGTGCAGAGGCCCTTTCAATTTGGGAAAAAACAATCTATTACCAGTTTCTCTTTCCAATGGAGAGTTGGATGCCCCCGTATCTTTAGGAATTTAATTCGCAGAAATGATCGGATAAATTGGGCGCTGATTAAGCGATGCTTATCGATTTTGGTTTTTCTCGGAAGCTGCCCATACTTCGCGCTCATCTCTTGTGCCGTTTTGAAAGTTCATTGGTGGTGACCAGTCGTTAGATTCATTGCACTGGTCGTGCTGAGTTTCTTCAAAAGCTCCAATTATGGGTAATACATACTCCCAAATCTTGAACTCCATGGCTGGCTTGTGCACTTGGCTGGGTTGAAATTGCTGGTTCTTAGATACAAACATTAGGTCAAGAGCTTCGCCTGGATCAGTTTCGTTACTGAATATCTTCTCCAATCGAACTTGTTCTAAGTCGTAATCGCGTGAACTAACACCTGTTTTTTCGATATATCCTCTGAGATGACCTACGGCCTCGTAAATTTCATCGCTGGAATACTCATATCCATCGATAGACAATTTTGAGGGAATTGTGTGGTTGACTGAAGTAGCGAAAGCTTTTTGAAATTCATTCCAGAGATAGTCTAGTTTGTAGTAAAGCTGCCAAAATTTATCGTCGCTGAGTTCAACTGTCGTCGTGTATCCGCGCTGTTGTTGGTACAACATAATTTTCCAATCAAAATTTGGGTCTTGGAATTTGGTCTGACTGATGTCACATTATTCACTGATTAGTCACTTTGATCGTTAAAGCGATCAGAACTGCCAAGGGTTCGAGTATTCAGTTTAGAGGTCCGCATTGCCGCAGTATTCACATACAGGCTTCAGATCATGTGCTGTTATTTCCAAGGTCTCAACAAGTACCAGAAGGCCTTACTACGGCGGCGCGACAGGTTTTGAGCAGGTGCTCGATCTGGTCGAGGATGCCTGCGAGGGGCTGCTGAAGCACGTCCAGCGCCGGGAGATTCCCGCGTCCAGGTCGCGAGACTAGTGGGGTACTCCGTCCAGGGTGCCCATTTTTCCGGCCAGAAAATTCCGCTTGGCCTGACGCAGGCCTTCCGGTGAATCCATGACAAACGGGCCACCAAAGTAGAGTGGTCGCTGCGCCGCCTGGCCACCGATCAGGAGGACGTCTGCGATGTGTTTGCTTTTGTTGCAGAGCTGGATGGTCGTGCCGCCCAGAATCGCGAAGTCACCCCGCACCAGAGACTCTGTGTGGTCCGCATCACCCGTGTGCACTTCACCTGCAATGCCGTACACACCGTACTCGAAGTCGGGCATGAGTGGCAGTTCTATTTGTGCCGCGGGTGGCAGGTGAACATGCAGAAGAAGAGCCGGTGCGGCCAGTGGAATTGGACCGGTGTGTCCCTGGCAGGTCCCTGAAAGCAGTCGAAATTCTGCCAGTGCGCCATTTGTGGATGCCTTTGTCCAGTGGGGGACATCGCTGGCAGAAATGGCGCGGTACGCAGGCTCCTCAGCCTGCCGTGCGACGGGCAGGCGTGCCCAGATCTGAAGTCCATGGATCGTAGGGCCAAGCTGCGGCAAATTGGTTTCTGCGTGCAGGATTCCGCGGCCTGCGCGCATCCATTGGGCACCACCGGCTTCCACGATACCGCGGTGCCCATACGAATCACGATGCTCGTTCGCCCCTTCCATCAGATACGTCATGACTTCGATGCCGGCATGCGGATGCGCCGGCAAAGTTTCAGGAGACGCAGCAAACGGACCAAAGTGATCCAGAAAAACAAAAGGTCCCACCGCCTGAACTGCCTGCGTTGGCAAGGCCCGCAACACGATGAAATGTCCTACGGGCGCCGACTCTGCGCTCCAAAGGGAAACAATGGTGCGCGAGGGTTCGGAGGAAACTGGCATGGGGGACTCCTTTCAGCGAATGGCAGACATGAGGGTAACGGCTTGCGAATTGTCTTGTCGTGCTCAGTGGATATCGGAGCTCAGGGGCATGCCACACGTTGCCTCAGGTTTTGGGCAGCAACCTTGCGGGGCTGAGCAACTGTTCCGTAACGCCCTGTGCGCGGATGTGCTCCGGAATGGGCTGGCCCCGTGCCAGTGCGGCGCAGGCTTCTCCCATGGCCACACAGGTCTGGATGCCATAGCCGCCCTGCGCAGCCACCCAGAAGAACCCAGATGCCAGCGGATCAAATCCACCCACCAGACCACCATCGTCCACAAACGAGCGCAGCCCGGCCCAGGTGCGTGTGGGGCGGCGGATTTCCAGCGAGGTCATCTCCGAAATGCGGTGGATGCCCATGGCAACGTCGAGTTCCTCGGGCTGGATGTCCTGCGGCTCCACCGGGTCTGCGTTGGCGGGGGAGCCCAGCAGCATGCCGGCGTCCGGTTTGAAATAGCAGTCTTCCGCCACGCTGATGACCATGGGCCAGTGGTCGATCTGGGCCTCCTGCGGTGGCTGGAAGACGAAAGCCGAGCGGCGATGCGGCACCAGACCAATGCGCTGTGCGCCGGCCATCCGGCCTACCACCTCGGCCCAAGCGCCTGCGGCGTTGATCACCACTGGGGTCGTCCAGGATTGGCCACTTGCGGTGACGGTCCAGACATCGTCGCGGCGCTCCAGTGCGGTCACTTCGGCATTGCAGACAATCTGGCCACCGGTACGGCGGATGCCTTTGAGGAAACCGGAATGAATAGCGTCCACATCCATATCAAACGCATCGGGCTCGTAGACCGCAGCCGCGACCTGATCCGGGCGCAGCACCGGCACCATGGCGCAGGCTTCCTGTCCGCTGATCAGTCGGGCGTGGGGATCCAGTGCATGCAGCATGGCCCAGTGCGCCTGCAGTGCGTCCAGTTGCTCTGAAGTCGCCACCATCAGGGCCCCGCGGGGCTTGAGCAGTGGGTAGTCCGCAAATCCTTCAGGCGGATGGGACAGAAACGCCAGGCTGGCGCGGGTCAGGCCGCGCACCTGTTCCGATCCGTAACTGGCCATGTACAGGGCGGCGGAGCGGCCTGTGGAGTGGTAGCCGGGCTGCGATTCACGCTCCAGAATGACGACACGGCCGTGCGGCGCCAGCCAG
>Ga0209582_1001157_pt1 | contig 13483 bp, 10 predicted proteins | sample KloWWTmetKNB5Kit_FD_187176 | JGI IMG/M metagenome (GOLD analysis project Ga0209582, IMG submission 187176) | Active sludge microbial communities from Klosterneuburg, Austria, studying microevolution and ecology of nitrifiers - Klosterneuburg... | ecosystem: Engineered > WWTP > Aerobic digester >...
AATTTTGGTCGCTGCGGCTAATTGCCGGTACTCAGGTTTTGCACCCAGCCGTTCGTATTTGTTCCGCAGTGTATCCATATTGTCTGTGTCGCCATAAATATTATCCCCGAGGAAAATGAACGCATCGGGATTTTGCTCTGCGGCAATTGCCAAAACCGGTTGTGGGTCGCTTTGGTGACCGCAGGAACCAAAGGCGATCTTAGTAACAGCTGTTTCCTGTTTACAACTCATCCCGCAAACTGATAGTAACAAGAGTGGAAATACAAATTTTCTAAGCCGCACCATAGTCATTATTTATTTGATCAAAAACTTACCCAGTACTTTTTCCCAGATCGCATAACCTTTTGCATTCATATGCAGGCTATCCGTTAAAAAAATATCATCCATCGGGCTGCCGTTTTCTTTCAGCATTTTTGAATATACATCCGCAAAAATTGCTTTTTTATCCTTATTTAAAAATATTTCAATCTGCCTGTTAGCCTCGGCATACCTGGACATCAGATGTACCCGGCTCGGGCTTGGTTTCATAGAAACATATACTAAAGGTACGCTGGTATATTTAGCACGGATCAAACGATATAAAGTTTTGAACCGCTGCATTACCATTTCTACTGTCACTGTATCACTGGCGGCAAAGTCATTTTCCCCGCAATAAATTATTATTTGTTTGGGCTGATACGGGTAGATAACGTCATACCGAAACCGGATCAGGTCAACCAGCGTAGAACCTCCAAAAGCCCTGTTCAGTATCTTATAACCAGGAAAATAATCCTGTACATCTTTCCACATCGTAAATGAAGAACTACCAATAAATAACAACTGCCCCGCTGCAGGAAACTGCACACTATCTTTCTGCCTGAAAGCCTGCACCTCATTCCAGAACGATATCTTTTCCTGTGACTGAACTGATAAAGTCAGCAGGAAAAAAACAATAACCAGGTTTATTACCTTTTTCATCATGTCAATCAACTTTAATGACCTTACTTCTTTCACTGGTTCCATTTTCATTAATTGATTCTATACAATAAAAATAGGTCTTTTGTAAATCCATGGCCTTCATCCAGTATTCATTATTGGAATGAACCATGATGCTGGTATATAATTTATCCGGATGCGTTCCGTAATAAATATTATAGGCAAAGGCGTTATCCACCGGTTTCCATTTAATAAAAGCACTGCGTTTATCTTTCTCCGTTCGTAACACGATGAATCCCTGTACCGGATCAGGTTTGGCACCGTTGCCATTACCAAATACCCTGAATCCACTGATGGCAAATTTTCCGGCAGGCATATGAATATTTTCCAGTTTAATAAATCTTGCCTGTATTGGTTTCTCTAATTCCACATAATCATGCGGTACATCTGTTTTGTTATTACTCTTATCAAATAACACAACCCATTTCTTTCCATCCACAGAATAATACAGTTTGTACTGGTGAAACTGGTTGTCCCATTTACCCAACCTGTTGCTTTCTACATCCTGGTCGGCATAGTTTATCTGAACAGCATTTACAGTTGATATATTTCCAAGGTCGGTTTGAATCCATTCTCCTTTGTTACCTGATTCGGCACTCCAGTATGTTTTAGCCAGTTCATCCACTGCATTATTGGGAAGATACCCGCCTAAAGTAGATGAAACCTGTACTGGTTTATTATAATTCAGCAGCATCCAGCCGGTGAAATAAGCCGATTTACCATTTACCCCATACGCTATTCCGGAAAACCCAGGTGCAGGTATATAATGCGGGTAATCGCCAAACGTAGTGTTACAAAACATTTTTCCCTCTGCATCAAAACCTGCCGGCCATATTCCTAATCTTCTTTCAAATGTGTTTTTAACTGAAAGGACAGTAGTGGAAATATGCCAGTAGTTCATATAGTTATCCCGGAAAGTAGCACCATGCCCGGCCCCCCGTACAAAACCACCCAACTTGATACTCACCGGATCACTCTGTGCTTCAAATGGTCCCAGTGGATTATCACCAACTAATAACCCATCCGCATAACCGCTGAATTCTGTACCCGGAGCACCATACTGCAAATAATATTTACCATTGTGCTTTGTCATATGTGAACCTTCTATAAAAGGATCCAAAAAAGTATTATCCATATGCTCACCGAAACGCTGCCAGCCAAAACGCCAGGGTTCCAGCAAATACATTTCTTTCCTTGTTCCGACCGGCTTCATCGTTTTTCTATTTAACTCTATTCCATACATCGGAAACTTATTACTACTGCCATTGTACATATACAATTTACCATCATCGTCAGTAAAGAAAGACGGATCCCAACCGCCGATATCAAATGAATCTACCAATGGTTTCCATTCATTAGCTTTAGGATTAGTGCTCATCCATATAGTGAACTTGCTAGTATAAGTAGAACCAAAAACAATCATTGTATCTCCTATGATCCCAACTGCCGGGGCGCAAAGTTCATCATACCCTTCATTCCAGGGCCGCAAAAATTTTCTTGCATTGAATTTCCAGTTCAGCATATCACTGCTGTACCAATAGCCCCACTGATTAGTGCTGAACAAATAATAATCCCCTTTATAGGTAACGATCACCGGATCAGCGGTGGCCCGGTGCCTCCCCCATTCAGTGAAATTAGGAATGGGTGTATACCCATAATCGATATTGATCGGGTTGCAATAGGTTTTTTGCTGTGCATGTGTTGTGCACAAACTCATTACCAGTACTATCCCTGTTACTAAACGTTTCATTTTATAAATTTCTCCTTTTTAATTCACTTACCGCATGATCTACTGCCCTTGCGGTAAATGCCATATATAAAATAGAAGGGCTCTGACTGCCGGTACTCGTCATGCAGGCGCCATCGGTTATAAATACATTCTTACAATGATGCAATTGGTTCCAATCATTGAGCAGAGAAGTTTTAGCATTGCTGCCCATCCGTACACCGCCCATTTCGTGAATATCAAGACCGGGAGGCTGTTTGGTATCCCAGGTGTTCACTTCTTTTATACCCGCTGCCTCCATCATGGCTTTACCTTGTTCCAAAAAGTCTTTTACCATTTTATCATCGTTATCATCATAATCAACCGAAGTGATCAGCAAGGGTATTCCCCATTGATCTTTTTCCTCTTTGCTCAGCCTTACATGATTGGACTGTTTGGCGATCGTTTCTCCCTGCATATACATATATACACTCCAACGACCGGGCTGGCTCAATGTTTCTTTAAAAGAGGCTCCGACCGGTTCAGGCGCAGAATGATCATTGAGTTTTTCCCGGCTGGCACCGGAATAGATCACATAGCCGCCATAAAAATCTGTTTCCTGTTTTTCTACATTCCTGAAGTTGGCGATGATACACTCAGCCGGCTTCGATACTTTATAATACCATTCTTCAAATCCTTGCATATAGCCCCACATGCCGCCCCGGTAATTATGAAAGCATATATATTTACCCAACAGGCCACTGTCATTGCCCAACCCATTTGGAAAACGGTCAGAAACCGAATTGAGCAAAATTAAATTGGTATTAAGAGCAGAGGCATTTACAAAAATGATAGTAGCAAAAAACTCAGTAGCCTCTTTTGTATTGGCATCAATCACTCTTACACCCACTGCTTTTTGTTTTTGCTCATCATATATAATGGAATGCACCACTGTATGCGGACGAATAGTTAAATTACCTGTCTTTGCCGCCCATGGTAATGTTGAAGAATTGGAACTGAAATACCCTCCAAGCGGACAACCCCGCATGCATAAATTCCTGTTCATACATTGAGCCCGGCCCTGGTCAAGATGAATTTGTTTGGGATCGGTAATATGTGCCCATCGCCCCGATACATAGTGCCGGTTGAATTTTTCCTTCAAGACTTTCTGCATATGCTTTTCCACAACATTAAGTTCATAGGCAGTTAAAAAATCTCCATCCGGCATAGAAGGTATACCATCATAACTGCCGCATACTCCAATAAATTTTTCTACATGGCTGTACCAATCTTTGATGTCTTTATATCCAATAGGAAAGGATTCTCCATACCCATATCGTTTGGGTGCAGTGAAATCAAATTCACTCCATCTTGCACAGGCTCTTCCCCATGTAAGTGATTTGCCTCCTACCTGGTAACCCCGAATCCAATCAAATGGTTTTTCCTGCACATAAGGATGGTCAGCATCCTTCACAAAAAAATGCTGTGTATCCTCACTATAACCAGCCGCTTTACTGATCAGTGGATTTTTCTGCTTTGTTTCATTAGTAATCCATCCGCGGTGTGGCAGCTCCCATTTTGATAAATGAGCTGTTGGATAATCTTTGATATGATCAACAGGCCTTCCTCTTTCCAATACCAGCGTTTTCAAACCTTTTTCACATAATTCTTTTGCCGCCCAACCCCCACTGATACCGCTGCCAATGACGATAGCATCATAACTGTTGGCTTCTTTACCTTTTGTATTAATATGTACTTGCAGGCTGTCAGACATCAGAGATACAATGATTTTTTACTGAACAAATATTGATCAAGACTAAAACGTCCTGCACCAGTAAAGAAAAACACCAGTGCCAGCAATACAAATAAGAAGGGATGTTGGTCATTATTCCAGATAATACCATTGCCAAGCATAAAGGTTATATAGCACATCGTTCCGATAGTAAGCAATGAAGCAATACGGGTAAATAATCCCAATACAAACAGGATACCTGCAAGCAATTCTGCGGCCTTGCCTGCATACACCAGTAACTTTCCGTTTGATTGTTTGAAATTATCCCATGCCAGGTATTCATTCATTTTTGTGTCATTAAAGATTTCCCATCCGTGGTAGATAAGAAATCCTGCCAAAGTAAGCCTGATCAAAGTAAGCCCGGATGTTTGCCATACAGGTGATGATGAAAAGAACATATGTGTTTTATTTTAATGCCTGGTCTTTTTCTTTTTCCAGGAAATTGGCTGAATCATCAATCAATTCCTCTTTCCAATTCAATAATGCCTCATCAGGCACTGGTTCAACAGGAACCGTGCTTGACTGCGATGGCTCATTGTATGGAACATTACTGCTCCTGTTATAAACAGAGATCAATGACCACCTGGCATTGTCTGATAAATTGGCTTCTGAACGATGAAGTATATTGGGATGAAAGAATAATGCATCCCCGGCTTTTAATTCTACATAGACCAACTCCATTGTTTTCAAAGCAAGATCAACATAACGCTGTGCAGCTCCCACCTGTTCTCCTGCAAAACCATGTTCCACCCGACCCATTTTATGGGAGCCCCTGATCACCTGCAGACAACCGTTTTCTTTGCCGGCGTCTGTAATCGCAATCATAATAGAGATCATTTGACCAGGTAACAGGAATTCATTTTTATACCAATAACCATAATCCTGGTGCCACTCCCATGCACCTCCTACTTTTGGTTCTTTCTGCATCAGCTTGCTGTGGAAATGACAAACAGCACTTTCTCCTTCCATCAGGCTGTCAGCACCGTTAACCATTCGATCGCTCCTGGTCAATAAGCCGTATGCATCATTACCTGGCTTGTACCAAAGTGTGAGTTTTGTTTTTTTCCCTGCCTGGTCATTCAGGTCAAAAGCATGCTTACGCATGGCTCCATCATCAAAAGCTATTTGCTGAAGCTTGTTTATCTCATTTGCATCCAGGAAATTCTTTACCACCAGGTATCCGTCTTTATTATAGTCGGTAATTTGTGCTGCTGATAATTGAAATGACATAATAAGAGATTATTGGGTTACACATTTATTCACTTAAACTACCGGCCACGGAAACTTACTCTTCAGTTTCACTTTCATTCCGGTTGCAGATGATTTCCTTGCTGCTTCAATAATTTCCAATACATGCAGGGCATGTTCAACATTGACACGGGGCTCTGTTCCCTTTAGGAGAGCTTCCCCGGCTTTTGTTGCTCCTTCCTGCCACTCATAACCACCCTTATCTTTACTCATCAGTGCTGCTGGTTTATCCCACGATGTATCCAGCATCACACCATTAGTTTCCCAATCATAGCCAATCAGCCGCATATTTCCATAGTCACCATAGATCTGTATAGAATGCAAAGATTGATTACCCGCTTCATGGCCATGCGGATCAAAATAATTAAACCCGCACATCACATGGCTGATCACGCCTTTATCATGCTCCAATAAAACATGTGCATTATCTTCTGCTGCCACTTTTATTTTCCCTTTATCATCCACTGTACGTTCAGGTTTTACTATACTTGTCATGGCCATCACTGATCTGGCAGGTCCCAGTAAACCAGTCAGTGTTGCCATATTATATACCCCCAGATCAGGCATACTACCCCCACCTTTCTCATAAAAAAAAGCAGACCAGGTTGGTCCTGTGTGTCCATATTGCCCATGTGCACTGGCAATACGGCCCAGTTTTCCTTCCTGTATCATTTTACTCATGAATTCAAATTGCGGGCTGTTGACCACTGCCGGTGCACCCCATATACGTAGCTTCCTGCTCTTTGCAAGGTCTAACAATGCTTTCCCCTCTGCATAAGTATTGGCCATCGGCTTTTCACTCCATACATGTTTACCGGCCAGTAATGCTTTTTTATTAAGTGCGCCATGCACCTGCATATCAGTAAGTGTAACCATCATATCAAATGGCACACCTGTAAGCATCTCATCAATAGTTGCATAAGTGGCTGCGTTGACATTGTATTGTTTATTCTGCGCAATAGCCCTTTCAGGTTTTATATCACATAGGCTTACAATCTCAATAAGGGAGGATGTTTGCAGGTGTGGAATGTAGCGGTTGCTTACACTACCGCAGCCAATAATGGCCACTTTTAATTTTTTCTCTCGCTTTTCCAACGCAAACCCTTCCAATGAAGAGAGTAATACGGCTGCGCCAGCTGAACTGGTGTATTGCAGAAATTGTTGTCTTGACATTTTATCTGCCATACTGCTATTTTTTAAAATACGGGGATGAAAATCCCAATCTTTTTAACCCGTTTTGTATATCCGGTATCTGCATAAACAGTTTCCATAGTAAACCTGTACGATAGTTTTCTATCATTACGATGATAGGACCCTGGTCAATGGCCAAATGTGATTTAGCATACCAGTTATGATGGATGCTGAACCCGTCTACAAAACCATACTTACTCCATATCTTATCTCCAAGGTTGTAATAGAAATGCTTTAACGCTTCCATACTTTCTTTGGGTGTGTAAGGCATGGAAGAAATAGCTGCAGTTGGTTGTATTACGCCACGGTCATTCTCGGGACTATGTGCCACATACCCTTTATAACTATCACCGGCTGTCAGGCCCCATACCTTATCACTATACCCTTTGAATTTCTTAGGATTCTCGATGCAATAGGCCCTGTTGATTAATGTATGATTTTTCCCCTGCAGGAAATAATCATTACCCAGCGAATCCGTAAGACCGTTCGGGTCAATACCCTGGAAAGTATATTGTTCAAAAAACAACGGGCCTCCTTTGTCTTTATCATAATTACCCAGTGGTAATTTGTACCCATAATATTCATTGCCATTTTTAAAGCCAAAACTTCCAACCCAGGTACCATCATATGCATCTTTAGGGATTGCTTTAGCAGGATTGGGCGCAGAAGCGGCCATGATATACGTTATCAAACATTCATTATAGCCCCACACGGGGAAGTTCATATCAAATCCATTATTAGGACTCCAGTGCCAGTACAATTTTTTTTCTCCGTTTGTATGCCAGTTCCAGTTAGCAGCGCCCCATAGCTGGTTGATCCGTTTGCGCAGATAAATTTCTCTTGGATTGTCTTTATTAAAATATTCCCGGGCGCATAAAAAGCCCATCAGTAAATAGGATGTCTCTACTATATCTGCCCCATCATCCAACCTGTCGAACTTAATGGTTTTCCCCGTTCTGCCATTCATAAAATGGGGATAGATACCGTGATAACAATCTGCATTAATTAAGAAATCTGCGATCTTAATTAAACGGCGGACTGCAGTATCTCTTCCTATCCAGCCCCTTTGAACAGCCACTACTGTACTCATGATACCAAAGCCAGTACCGCCGATAGCACCAGCATCAGGACCAAAAGATGTTTTACTGAAGTTGGGTTCATCCCAGGCTTCATTGATATAATCCCAATAGTGTTCTGCAAGAACAGTATTACTTCTTTCCAGCGCCAAACCACTATAAGGGTGTGCGCCATGCCAGAAGAACCGGAAAGTTTGCCGTTGTACAGTTTCCAGTAGCTGCTCATCTGATAGTCCCTTAACTATACCTACCGGTGCAATACTGTCTGGTCCATCACCGTACTTACCTTTCTTCACCGATTGTGCGTTGATGAGAGCAAGCTGTATAAATAAGATCAATATTAGCAGGGGCAATCGTTTCATGTTATATAATTTATTTTGTAAGCCAGGGGCTTTCAAATCCCAGTTTTTTTATCCCTGTAATGATTTCAGGACAACTCATAAATAATTTCCATAGTAGTCCGGTTCTGTAATTCTCAATCATCACTATGACAGGACCCTGGTCAATAGCAAGATGACTATCCGCATACCAGTTCTTTGTTTCGTTGAAAGCATCCACAAAACCATACTCACTCCATATCTTACTTCCCAAATCATAGTAAAAGTGCCGAAGTACTTTCATAGAGTATTCAGGTGTATATGGGAAAGCACTTAATGCAGCTGTAGGAGAAATGGTACCAAGGTCTTCGGTTGGAGAATGTGCAGCATAGCCATTATAAGTATCGCTGGCGGTCAATCCCCAGCAATTTTCACCATAACCCTTAAATTTATTGGGATTGCGGATACAATGCTCCCTGTTTATCAATGTATGATTCCTGTTCTGCTCCCAGTAATCAGCGTAGCGGTCTTTTAATCCTCTTGGATCAAGGCCAAGAAAAGAATAATGAGAAAAGAAAAGAGGGCCGCCATAATCAAAACCTAATGGCAATTTAATTCCGTAATAGTCTTTCCCGTTTTTAAAGAAATTACTTTCCGCCCATCCGCGATGATATACAGCAGGGCTCACCTGGTATCTTTCATGAGGTGAAGAGGCGGCTAATATATACATGATCAGGCATTCATTAAAACCACGAACTGGAAAGTTCATTGCCCACCCATTGTTAGGGCTCCAGTGCCAGTATAATACTTCCTGTCCACCGTTTGTAAACCAGTTCCACTCTATATCTGGCCATAACCAGTTGATGCGGTTACGCAGTTCCCGTTCTGTTTTGTTATCGCCGTTAAAATATTGCCGTGCACACAACAATCCCTGGAATAAATAAGAAGTCTCAACCAGATCAGCGCCATCATCTTTGCGACTAAAAGGAATTGTTTTTCCTGTTGCGCCATCCATCCAATGCGGGAAAGCTCCATGATAGGAATTGGCTTTCAGTAAAAAGTTTACCATTTTTAGCATAAACCTGGCAGCCGTGTCGCGGCTTATCCAATTTCTCTCTACTGCTACAATTACACTCATGATACCAAAACCGGTACCGCCTGTTGTAACCGTTTCATGCCCGTAACCGAAACCAATATTACTTCTTTCTCTTGCCATGCCGCTAACCGGATGGGCAAAATCCCAGAAGTACCGGAACGTTTGCCGTTGAACAATATCTAACAATGCAGAATCCGAAAGATTGGGTTGAATTCCCGATACTGGTATGGAACCGGCCGGAACTGCAACAGTTTTCTGACTGAATACCCATCCCGATAAACAAATACAAAGAATAAAAAGACAGATACTTTTTGGATGATAAGCCAGGCTTTTTTTCATATGCTGATTTGTTTCGGGTTAATATTTTATTGAATTCCCCTTTGCCTCTTTTTTAAAACCAATACAGCTAAAACCGGGAAGTGATCAGACGGATATTTCATATCATAAGAATCGGTAAGTGTTCCAAATTTTTTAACCTGCCAGCCATTATTCCTTGAAACAAAAATATAATCAATACAACCGGAGGGTTTTTTTGAAAACTGAAAAGCATTCCAGGTATCTAAACCTCCATAGGGTAATTGTTTAGAAATATTCCTGGCATTATCCATAACAGATGCCACCTGCATTACGGGTTCTTGTTCCGGGCGGGCATTTAAATCACCCATAAAAATCACCGGGTAATTTTTCTTTTTGTTCAGGCTGTCAATCACTTTCATGATCAGCTTTGCAGCTTCAATCCTTGCTAACTCACTTTGATGATCAAAATGAGTATTTATCACCCAAAATAGTTTGTTTGTTTTTTTACGCTGAAATAATCCATACGTACAAACTCTGTTAATATTGGCTCCCCACCCTTTTGAAACTGTATCGGGTGTGGGAGATAACCAAAAGGTAGCTTGCTGTTTTACATCAAATTTGGCAGCGTTATAAAAGATGGCGCTGTATTCACCCTTTTCTTTCGCATCGTCACGGCCAACGCCAATATGCTGGTAATGTTGTAGCTCCTGTTTTATAAACAGAAGCTGGTGATGCATCACTTCCTGTGTTCCTATGAAGTCGGGTTCATAAAACTTCATGAGGCCTGTTACCTTTTCCTTACGGGCATCCCAGCGATTTTCCCCGTCAGAAGCAACATCCAACCGGATATTATAGGACATTACTGTTATTTCCTGCTGGGCATGTACCGAAAACGATAAACATACTATTAACAGCAAGAGGCCGAACTTTAAAGTGAGAGCTGGCTTCATAAATTTTAATAGCGTATTATAAATATGGCGCTGAGAACCCAAGGCTCAGCATTCCTGCTTTGACTTCCGGGCAACTGGTAAATAAATTCCACAATAAACCTGTGCGGTAATTTTCAATCATTACTATCATTGGCCCCTGGTCAATAGCCAGGAACGAATTTGCAAACCACAGATCCTTCAAGGAAAAAGCATCTACAAAACCATATTCTTTCCATAGTTTGTCACCCAGTACATAATAAAAAAACTTCAACGCTTTCATCGATTCAACAGGAGTATATGGCATTGATGAGATAGCAGCAGTTGGAGCAATTACACTCACATCATTGGTGGGTGAACTTGCAGTGTAACCTCCGGAAATATCACTGGCCGTAAGTCCCCAGCAGCTGTCACTGTATCCATACCACAATTTTGGATTAGCAACACAATATTTGAAATTAATTAATGAATGATTGGTGACTTGTGTGGCATAGTTGGCATAAGCGTCTGTTAATCCATTCGGATTAATACCCATAAAAGAATAGTGAGCAAAAAACAGGGGACCTCCGTAGGACGGGCCTAATGGTAACTGGTGACCATAATAACTATTGCCATTGATAAACCCATTCGTACCATTACCAGCCCAACCGTTGTTATAAACAATGGCCGGTATTCCATGAGTGGTGGACGAGGCAGCCAATACATACGTCACAAGGCACTCATTCCAGCCCCGGATCTGGTGATTCATGATCCAGCCTTTGTCTGTACTGTAATGCCAGTAGAGAACATTTTGTCCTCCCTGCCGGAACCAATCCCATTCTACATTATTGTATAACGTATTGATATCATTTCGTAAAGTTGTTTCCGCTGCATCCACTCCATTGAAATATTGCCGGGCGGTTAGCAACCCCATCACCAGGTATGATGTTTCTACCAAATCAGCCCCGTTATCATTTGTACTGAACGGAACGATGGCCCCGGTATTTCCGTCGAGCCAATGGGGAAAAGCTCCTTTTACTTTAACTGCTGTATTCTTTAAAAAAGCAACAATCTTCTGCATCCGTGCAAGACCCTGGGCCCTCGTAATAAAATTACGATTGATTCCCACCGGTATCGTCATAATACCAAACCCTGAGCCACCGGATGTAACAATATCACCGGATGTATTTCTTTCTCTTGCCAACCCACTTACCGGGTGAGCAAAATCCCAGAAGTATTTAAAAGTTTGTTGTTGCACCAGGTCTAGCAATGCATTATCCGAAATAACAGGGAACTTTCTTGAAGAATCAATCTTTGTTATAAAATTTTTACTCACCTGCGATTGTAACTGACCTCCTGATGATGACAGTAAGGAAGTAGCCACTCTTATAAAGTATTTTTTCAGATGACCCAGCGTTGCTGTTGGCTGGATCACTATAGACTTATCGCTATTCTCGACTGTTACAGACACCGCGACGGAGACTCCGTTGATATCCGCTACCGAAACAGCAGCGGCAACAGTGCCAGGTTGCAGCGGTTCTGAAAAATTTACTTTGATTACTGGTTGCAGGCTCACATCATAAACCGTGTTCTCCAATGAGCTATTGTTGACCGTTGCAGCAATGAAAACAGGGTTCCTTACCGGTGGTGGCGGAGGCGGGTTGTCTTTACTCCCGCAACCAATAAAAAAAGTTACTGGTAATAAATAAAAAAAGACAACCCGGAGAAAAATAGTTTTTATTTCAGACCCTGCTATTTTCATAAGATCAGAATATTAATGTAGCGATGGAATGCGGCCTGGCTTTTACTTCTGCAGCTTTACCATTGATCCACAAATAATAGGGGAATGAGAGATCACCCTGGTTCATCACTATCACTACCGTTTTACCATCCTCGTTACGGAAAGCAGTAGTCAGTAACTGGCTGCGGCTGGCAGCAGCACTGATACGTTTAGCCCCGGGCTGAATGAACCTGGAAAAATGACCTATATAATAATAGGCATTAGTATAGATCAACTGGCCGGTCTTTGTATCACCATGTACGGGAGCAAAACAAAAATTCTGAACATGGTTAGGCCCTCCTGTTTCATCCAGAATAATATTCCAATCTGTAAAGCCTACCATGCCGTTATTATAATCATTGATCATACTGCGACCATATTCTTCACCCAACACCCAGGCATTATAACGGCTGGCATTAAAACTCTCTGCACAGCCTTCCGTGAAGATGATATTTTTGTCAGGGAAAGCCTCATACACCCGTTTCAGGTTTTCATACATCGGTGTGCCGCCACTCCAGTCTTCATACCAGTGAAAACCGATACCCCATGCATATTTAGCCGCTTCCGGATCGTTGAAGTAAGTTTGAGCTCTTTGATAAATAAGATCCCTGTTATGATCCCACACAATGATCTTCTTCTCTTTCAATCCTTCTTTTTCCATGGTGGGTCCCAAATGGTTCTTCAGGAAATCTCTTTCCTCTTCCGCCGTGTATAAACAGCTTTCCCAGCGCTGTGTGGCCATTGGTTCATTCTGCACACTGATACCCCAGACGGGAACACCTTCTTTTTCATACTCTTTAATGAACTTAGTATAATACATGGCCCAGCTGTTATAAAACTCCGGTTTCAGTTTACCACCCTGCAGCATATTATTATTATCTTTCATCCAGGCCGGCGGACTCCAGGGGCTGGCAAATAAATCCAATTTGCCACCGGCAGCTTTCATTGCTTCTTTAATAAATGGAATTTTATATTTTCTGTCATGATCAATGTTGAATGATTTCAGCGCTGTATCATTATCGGCAACATAAGTGTACATATCGCTGCTGAAATCGCAGCTATTGATATTTGTACGGGCCACTGTATAGCCAATACCTTTCT
>Ga0209582_1001159_pt1 | contig 13477 bp, 11 predicted proteins | sample KloWWTmetKNB5Kit_FD_187176 | JGI IMG/M metagenome (GOLD analysis project Ga0209582, IMG submission 187176) | Active sludge microbial communities from Klosterneuburg, Austria, studying microevolution and ecology of nitrifiers - Klosterneuburg... | ecosystem: Engineered > WWTP > Aerobic digester >...
AAGCGCTGGAGCCCTTTGGTCATGACCGCTTTATCCAGACAGTGCGAGGTACCGGCTATCGCTTCTCAACACAGGTCTGTTTATCTGAAAGCAGCGGTTCGTCTTAATGCATGCTCGTTTTATTTTGATTACGTGATGTGGAATTTATCGTGTGCATGCCGGAGTAGCACCGCGTCATGAGTGACCTGATCAAACAAGAAGTGAAGCGCCTTCTTTTATTTTTATTACTGGTTGGTGTTGTCGGTTGGCTGTTCAATCACACGGCATCGGCCCTTGCCATCGGCCTATTCAGTTACATCGTTTTGCATCTGCGTAATATCAACAAGCTGTATATCTGGCTGCGTGAAAACCCTGAAGCCGATGTGCCTGAAGCGCATGGCATCTGGGAAGATATTTTCAACCGCATTCACAAGCTACGTCGAGATGAGATCAGGGCGCGTGACAACTTGGTCAATATTATTGAACGAGCACGCGCATCCGTTGCTGCCTTGAAAGAGGCCGTTATTCTTATTGATAGCAAAGGCAATCTGGAGTGGTGGAATCCTGCTGCAGAGCGCCTACTCGGACTTAAGTCACCTGCTGATCTCAACCAGCCCGTGACCAACCTGATTCGTAATCCGGTGTTCTGCCGATACTTTGAGAAAGGCCCCTATGAGGAGCCCTTGCTTATGCCCTCAGAAACAAGTCCTGGTCATCACCTGCAATTTGAGATTACCCGCTTTGGTCTCAACGATCGGCTCATGATCGTTGATGACATCACGCGCTTACACAACCTGGAGCAAATGCGCAAAGACTTCGTGGCTAATGTTTCACACGAACTACGCACCCCCCTTACTGTCCTGTCCGGCTATTTGGAAACACTGCTCGAAAACAATGAAACCGTGCCGCCTCGCTGGCTCCGTGCCTTGCAACAAATGGAATCTCAGGCGGGGCGCATGAATAATTTAGTCAACGATTTGCTGCTGTTGTCGCGTCTGGAAAATGAGGGCTTGGCACAAGAGCCCAAGCGCGTCGATATTCCAGCGCTGCTTGGACAAATTCACTCTGACGCCATCACTTTGGGCATGGATAAACACCACGACATCACGCTTGAGTGTGATGCAACGGTGCAATTGACAGGACTGGAGACCAATTTACGCAGTGCCTTTTCAAATCTGGTCACTAATGCCATCAAATACACGCCGGTCCATGGCCGTATCCGTATTCGCTGGTGGGCAGATGCCCAGCATGCTTATTTTAGTGTGAGTGACAATGGTATCGGCATTGATGCGCATCATATTCCCCGTCTGACCGAGCGCTTCTACCGTGCTGATGCGGCACGATCCACCGCAACAGGAGGCACTGGTTTGGGCCTCGCCATCGTTAAGCATGTGCTGCTGCAGCATCATGGTTATCTTGAAATCCAGTCCACCCTCAACAAGGGCTCTACATTCACCTGCGTTTTTCCGGCCGTATTGGTGCTACGCTGAGCATTGCTGAGTCTGGACAAGGATTGACCATGGCCTGCCGTTTTATGTACATCTGCTGTCTGCTTTGGCTACCAGTTGCCGCCAGCGCCGACACGACTATTACTATCAATCTTTGCCAGAGTGACGAAGGCGATTATCCGTGGACGCTGCCCGACCGCCCTGGCCTTAATAATCTGCTAATTGATCGCGCTGCTCACCGTACTGGTGTCGTGGTGCGCTTTCATCCTATGCCTTGGTCCCGCTGCCTACTAAAAACCTCCCAAGGCAGCATGGATGGCATCGTCGCGGCCAGTTATAAACCCGAGCGCCTGCGTATCGGTGTCTATCCCTTACGCAATGGCCAGCCAGATGCCGAACGTCGCCTCATGCGTAATCGCTACCTGCTTTACCGACGCAAAGGTGATGCCGGTGTGCAGTGGAATGGCCAACGCCTGCAAATTGATGGCTTGGTTGGCGTGCAGACCGGCTACTCCATTGCCTCCACTTTACGACAGCACGGTGCCAAAATTTCACAAACGGAACGACTGCCTATTCCTCTGCTGGATGCGCTAATAGAAGGCGACCTTCGCGCCATCACCCTAACGGCAGGGGAAGGGGAGCGTCTATTGGCCGACATGCCTCCCTATGGCCAAGCAGTGGAAGCACTACCTCTACCGCTAGCCGAAAAGGATTTTTATCTGGTGTTTTCACATCGTTTCCAGAAGAAATATCCCGTATTAACTGAGCATCTCTGGCAAGTATTATCAAAGGAGAATCAAAGCTCCGACTGGAAAGCCGCATCTGCGAGCTTTCGCTAGCACTCCCCCAATACACACGTTGTCTTGCCCGCTTTATTGGCATTCTAATTGCCCCAGCTACCTTACTCCTTCTCAGACCAACCCTGTCGCCGTATGATCGAGGATTATTCGCCTTTTCCCGCACAAAATTAGACCGGCAGGAGCCGGCATAACGGAGACCTCACCATGCTCGGCCAGATGATGGACAGACCCCTGCTGATATCCAGTTTGCTTGAATTTGCCGTGGTGAATCACCCACAGGCGGAAATTGTCACCCGTCGCGTGGAGGGGGATATCCACCGCTGCACTTGGCGTGAAGTGGCTGACCGCAGTGCCTGCATCGCCAACGCCCTAACCCACCTTGGCGTGAAAACCGGCGACCGTATCGGTTCGCTGGCTTGGAATACCTATCGTCACCTTGAGCTGTATTTCGGCGTTTCCGGTATGGGTGCCGTATTGCACACGATCAACCCGCGTCTGTTCCCAGAACAGGTGGTGTGGATTGCCAACCATGCCGAAGACCGCTTCTTGTTTGTTGATCTGACTTTCCTGCCCTTGGTGGATGCCGTGCGCAGCCAACTAACCACGCTGGAAAAAGTGATTGTCATGGCGGATAAAACTGCCATGCCCGCCGGCCGTGATGATCTGGTCTGCTACGAAGACTTGATTGACTCCGCATCCAACAGCTTTGACTGGCCCGCACTGGATGAACGCACCGCTGCTGCCATGTGCTACACATCGGGCACCACCGGCCATCCCAAAGGCGTGGTCTACACCCACCGCTCCACCGTATTGCACGCCATGGGCTCACTGCACAGTGGCGCGCTCAGTATTGGCCGCGATACCGTGATCCTGCCGGTTGTACCGATGTTTCATGTTAATGCATGGGGCACACCTTATAGCGCGGCTATGTCTGGCGCCAAAATCGTCTTCCCCGGTGCAGGCATGGACGGTAAAAACCTGCACGAATTGATTGAGAGCGAGCAAGCAACTTTGCTGCTTGGTGTTCCTACCGTATGGCTAGGCCTGCTCAACTATCTCGACAGCATTAACGCAAAAATGCACAGCGTAAATCACGTAGTGGTGGGTGGCTCGGCCGCACCGTTGGCCATGGTTCGTGCCTTTGATGAAAAGCATGATGCCTTCCTTATCCATGCCTGGGGCATGACCGAGATGAGCCCGCTCGGCACCGTCAACAGCCCAACGACTGAACTCATGGCGTTACCAAAGGAAGAACGCTACAAGCGCCAACTTAAGCAAGGCCGCCCTATCTACGGCGTGGACCTAAAAATTATTGATGACGACGGCAATGAGCTACCCCGTGACGGCAAGGCCTATGGCCGTTTGCTGGTTCGTGGCCCGTGGATTACCAGCGGCTACTACAAGAGTGAGGATCGTTCTGCTTTTGTTGATGGCTGGTTTGATACTGGGGATGTGGCCACACTGGATGCGCTTAACACCATGCAGATTGTTGATCGTCGCAAGGATGTAATTAAGTCTGGCGGTGAATGGATTAGTTCGATTGATCTGGAAAATATTGCCGTTGGCCATCAAGCCGTTAAAGAAGCCTGCGTTATAGGTGTACCGCACCCGAAATGGGACGAACGGCCCATCCTGTTGATTGTGCTAAAAGACGGCGCGTCTGCCACCAAAGAAGACCTCATCAGTTATGTCAGCCAACATATCGCCAAATTCTGGATTCCGGATGATGTAGTTTTCGTACCAGACCTTCCTCATACGGCTACCGGAAAACTGCACAAGGTGCCACTGCGCGAGCAGTATGCCAATCACCTTATGGTCTAAAGCAAAAAAACCGCGCTAAGGCGCGGTTTTTTTTAACATTTCTGTCTATTGCTTTTTCAGATTAAGCTGGCGCTCAACTTCATCATAGCTGGTATGACGAACATCAGATCCTTTCACCAGGAAAATCAACTGCTCAGAAATATTACGCGCATGATCCCCAATGCGCTCGAGTGAGCGAAGCACCCACATCACATTCAATACCCGCGAAATAGAACGAGGGTCTTCCATCATATAAGTCATCAATGCACGCAGTGCTGTCTTGTATTCCGCATCAATAACATTGTCATCCTGCATAACGCGGAATGCGAGCTCTGCATCAAAACGGGCAAATGCATCCAGTGCATCATGCACCATTACTCGCACTTGATTACCGATATGGCGGGATTCTGCATACCCTCGCGGCGACTCTCCCTCTTCGGTTAATGCCAGCGCATAGCGAGCAACTTTAGCTGCCTCATCACCAATCCGCTCAAGATCAGTAATCGACTTACCAATGGCAATTATGAAGCGCAGATCAGATGCAGCGGGCTGGCGTCGTGCCAGAATCCGCACTAACTCTTCATCAATCTGACGTTCCATTTGGTTGATCTGCTTATCTGCCGCCTGTACTTTCTCGGCCAAATTAGAATCCGCATCAAGAAGAGACTGGATGGCATCCACCACTTGCTTTTCAACCATGCCACCCATGGTCAGAAAGTTGCTACGAATGTCTTCCAGCTCGGCATTAAACTGTGCAGAAATATGCTGGGTGTAATCATCTTTCTTGACCATTATAACTGCTCCTTAACCCACTAAATATAACTGGAATATCTCTAAAATATTCATGCTTCTAAAGCCAACCTCGAAAGACGAACACCTTCATCCATAGCGGCCCGTTATGTAGTCCTCCGTCTGCTTATTCCCTGGGTTTGTGAAAATGGTATCCGTATTGCCATACTCAATGAGCTTGCCAAGATACATGAATGCTGTGTAATCAGAGACTCGGGCTGCCTGTTGCATGTTGTGCGTCACAATCACAATCGTAAATCGTTCCTTCAACTCATGTATTAGCTCTTCAATTTTGAGCGTGGAAATAGGATCGAGTGCTGAACATGGCTCATCAAGCAGCAGCACTTCTGGCTGAACGGCTATGGCACGGGCGATACACAATCGCTGTTGCTGCCCCCCAGAGAGACCAAGTGCAGAGTCATGCAGCCGATCCTTAACCTCACCCCATAACGCCGCGCTTTTTAGAGACGCCTCTACTATATCATCCAGATCACGCTTGTTATTTATTCCTTGGATTCGAAGGCCATAGGCAACATTTTCATAAATAGATTTAGGAAACGGGTTCGGCTTCTGGAATACCATGCCAACACGTCTGCGTAAATTTGTTATATCTTCACTTCTGTCGAAAATATTTTTCCCGTCGATCCTGACTTCACCTTCTATCCGACAACCATCAATCAAGTCATTCATGCGGTTAAAGGTGCGCAATAATGTTGACTTGCCGCAACCAGAGGGGCCAATGAATGCTGTGGCTCGGTTGCGCGGAATTTTCATGCTGATGTCGAATAGCGCCTGCTTATCGCCATAAAAAAGCTGAAGATTGTTTGCCTCTAGGCAAACGGGCTCTTCGGCTGGATCAGGATGCCGGTCGGCCCGTCCAGGTATGCCGGCCCTTCCATTAATGGAATGATGATTCTCATCCATTCCGGTAGTTTTTCCTGACTCGCTCATGACTGAATATCCCATATCAAAAACCATTGTATTGTCTCGATGCTGTTCAGCGCTTTATCAGCATCAGGATTCAAGTGCCTTGTACTTTTCACGCAGACGATTGCGAAGGCCAACTGCTGAAAGATTAAGGGCCGCCACCACCAGCACCAGCAAGAATGCCGTGGCATACACTAATGGACGCGCCGCTTCGACATTAGGGCTCTGAAAGCCGACATCATAAATATGAAAACCAAGATGCATAAACTTGCGATCCAGATGCAAAAATGGCGCATTCATGTCGAGCGGCAGGGTGGGTGCCAGTTTCACTACACCCACCAGCATTAGTGGTGCCACTTCGCCCGCCGCACGTGCGATTGCCAAAATCACGCCCGTCATGATGGATGGCGTCGCCATCGGCAGCACTACTCGCCACAAAGTCTCCGCCTTGGTTGCCCCCAGCGCCAACGAGCCCTCCTTGAGGGCGCGTGGAATACGGGAGAGGCCTTCCTCTGTTGCCACAATCACTACTGGCAAGGTTAATAAGGCCAGCGTAATGGACGCCCAAAGCAATCCTGGTGTACCAAATACCGGCGATGGGGCCGCCTCCGGATAAAAAATGCGGTCCATGGACCCGCCCACAAAATACACAAAGAAGCCCAGACCAAAGACGCCATACACAATCGATGGCACGCCGGCCAGATTGTTTACGGCAATCCTTACTGTCTGGGTAATAAAGCCCTGATTGGCATATTCACGTAGATATATTGCGGCAATCACCCCTAAAGGGGTTACCAGAATGGTCATCAGCAACACCATTAGTACCGTGCCGAAAATAGCGGGGAACACGCCACCTTCGGTATTAGCTTCTCGTGGATCACCCGACAAAAACATCCAGACATTATGAAAGTAGGTCGCTAGCTTGCTAAAAATATTCATGTCGTTTGGCTTGTGTGCTGCCGCAATTTTGTCGAGCGTTATTTCCTTCTCAATACCGTCCGCCGCCACAAATACTGCAGAGTCGCGCGCAGCCTTGTCCGCCAAGTCCTCCAGTGCCAGGCGAACACCTTCATATTCCTTCTCAAGTTTTTCTTTTTCCGCCGTAAAGCGCTCTACATCTGCAGCAGTCAGTGCATCTCGCAGCACTAGTCGACGCTCTTCTAAGCGGAGTTGATCCAGTGCGTAATTGATGCGACTCACATCTCCTTTCTCCAGACTGGAAATTTTTTTACTTAACTCTCCCGCCCGGTCAAGGCGGCTCTGCATGACATCCCACGCCTGCTCGCCAATAGCTACCGGCTCCCCTTTCTGGCGTACTTCTTTGAGACGACCAAAAAAGCTACCCCATTCGTAACGCTCAAGAGCCACGATATCAGCTGGATATTTTATATTTTCTAGGCGATCTGCAAAGACCCACTTGAAGTCTGCGCCACCCAAATCACGGTTACCCACCTTCAGGGAATAGCGCACCACTGTTTCAACTGCCGCAGGAATCTCGACGCCTGCTTCGCGCAAGCGTTGGGCCGTATCTATTTTTTCATCATACACTTCAGCTATCAAAATTTTCTTGCTGCCGTCCATTTCCGTATAGCTAGCTTGCATCACATCCGCAGGCCAGAAATACCCAAGACCACGCACCGCGATCAGCCCCATAATCCCGACCACCATGATCAAGGAAATAGTGACAGTGCCCGCATTCAGCCACACCCACGCATCACCAGACCTGAAGTACTCGCGCAATTTCATCTGTCAGTTCTCCGTGGACTTCTTAAAGTGAGCCGTATTTTTTGCGCAAACGATTGCGGACAATTTCTGCCGCCGTATTAAGTATAAATGTCAGCACAAACAAGACGAGTGCCGATAAGAACAGTATTCGGAAGTGCGTGGAGCTTACCTCCGCCTCTCCCATCTCAACCGCCACATTGGCGGATAAGGTGCGCATGCCTTCAAAAACATTCCATTCCATGATGGCCGTATTACCAGTGGCCATCAGCACAATCATGGTTTCACCCACAGCACGCCCAAATCCGATCATCAGCGCTGAAAAAATACCTGGCGACGCTGTCGGCAACACCACGCGAATGAGTGTCTGCCACTGCGTGGCACCTAATGCCAATGAGCCATTGGTGAGGTGGCGCGGCACCGCAAACAGCGAATCTTCGGCAATGGAGAAAATCGGGGCAATGATGGCAAATCCCATCGTCAAACCAACAATAAGTGCATTGCGCTGATCGAAGCCAAGACCGGTTTCTGTTTGTAGCCAATGCCGGATATCACCATCGAAAAATGCGATTTCTATTGGCCGCGACCACTCGAATGACAGCCAGCCGCCAAGCAAGATGGGGACTATCAGTACAATAGGTGCCCAGCCTTCTGGCAACATGCTACGTTTTTCAACGGGCAGCTGAGACCATGCAAAACCACACCCAAGAATAATCAGTGGCGTAATGATGAGCAGGCTGAAAATTCCGGGCAAGCTGCCTTCAATAGTAGGTGCCAGCCACAGACCGGCGAGAAACCCAAGAATGACCGTAGGCAATGCCTGCATTAGCTCCACGGTCGGCTTTACCTTTCGACGCAATCCCGGCGCCATAAATACAGCGGTATACATGGCACCACAGATAGCCAGTGGCGCGGCCAGCAACATGGCATAAAATGCCGCCTTCAGTGTGCCGAATGTTAGCGGCACCAACGACATCTTGCCTTCAAAATCAGAATTTCCGGAGGTTGACTGCCACGTATATTCTGGCCCATCGTACGACTCGTACCATACCTTTCCCCATGCCGTTTTCATGGAGATGTCAGGATGATTAATATGCATATTCCAAAAGCTGGCGCCTTTATCGCTTTGCACATAGACGCCTTCTGAGCGCGCCGAAATAGCCAATCCACGAATCGGAGCATTCGCGGCTTGATGTACGCCTAAGCTACGCTCCGAGGTGGTATAAAAATATCCAACTTGTCCTTTCTCATCACCGGCAATGAAGCCCTTGCGTTTGGCTTCTGGCGTGATGGCCGTGATGGGAGCATCTCCTAAGGTAAATTCGCGGATTTTCTGCAAGCTGAATACATCGACTTCGGCGTGCTTATCTCGCACTAAAAACCATTGTGCAATCTGGCCTTTACTGTCGCCAACCAGCAACGAAATATTGCCCTGAAGGGCCGCCAACACGGTTACTTGCTCACTTCCGCGTGTCAGTGATAACTGCTGATACACCACCGGCCCGTCTTCTGTCACTTTGAGAACCGTCATCTGCCGGTCATTCGATAATACATACGCCCAGCGTGCATCCTGACCAATAATCAGGTTCTGTATCGGGCCGGCAGGAGTGGCTAATGCCGTTTCTTCTGCTCGCAGAAAGACCTTTGGCCCGTCATCTGCCTCCGCCTCGCTGGTCAATCCAAATACTGCTTCCGTCGCTCCAGTTTCCACTTTTCTTTTATAAATAGACCACACTAGTCGGCCAGTATTGATGCCAATTATTTTTAATTCGTCATCATTGCCGCGCAGAGCAAAATGAAGTGCTGGCTGGCCACTGTCATCTAGTGCTACAGGTGTTTCGCCATAGGGAAAGCGAACACCCGGCACAACCGTTCGGGCATCATTGCTGCCATATTCCACCTTATAATCTGGCGCCAACACCAGGACTTGGCCATTGGACAACCCCAAACCCACCAGACCTGTCGTCACGGCGGCGCGCTGCACGCTCACCACTCGCACGCCCAATGGCACAGGCAGTGCTTGGCGACGAATCTCACTGCCATCGCCTATTTTGAAGAATTGCATTTCACCGGTTGGCAGAAGCCGCATGCCGGTTGTGTTGTACTCATCCATGTCCACCCAAGCCGCTCTCGACTCTTTAGTGTCATAACTATGCGCCTGATCAAATTTTCCACGCTCAAACAAGGGCAACACTTCATACAACAAATATAAGAAAATCAGTGCAATCGCGACAATGACAAATACACCACCAAACCCGATAGTGATGTTTGCCAGTCGATCTTTTATCCGACGCCGGCGCGCCATTTTTGCCCTCTCGCTGGCAGATGGCATGACCGATTCAATGTTGTATGACATGGATAGTGCCCTGTAAGAATTCAGCTTAATGTTCACACATGTTTCATTACTACAAGCTCGGCCTAGTGCGCTCACATCTACGCATGAAATGTGAGCGCACTAGGCCGAGAAAAAAGAGACATTCGCCCCTTCCTTCCCAGCCCGACCCAATCTGCCTTACAAACCCAGCTTGGCTCGAATCTTTTTTACCTCTGAGGAGGGCAGCGGAATGTAGCCGTCTTTTTCAACAATTTCTTGTCCCTGCTTTGACAGCACCAGCTTTAGGAACTCGGCATCCACTGGGCGCAGCGGCTTATTTGGTGCCTTATTGATGTAGACATAAAGAAAGCGGGCCAGCGGGTATTTTCCACTCAGTGCATTCTTTTCATTAGCCTCGTGAAACTCGCCATCTGCACCCTTCAACGGCACCGCACGTACACCCGAGGTCTTGTAGCCGATGCCTGAATAACCAATACCGTTAATTGAGGTGGCGACAGACTGCACTACCGACGCAGAACCTGGCTGCTCGTTTACATTATTTTTGAAGTCCCCTTTGCAAAGGGAATGTTCTTTAAAATATCCATATGTGCCCGATACCGAGTTGCGGCCATAAATCTGTAGCTCGCGGTTCGCCCAAGCACCTGTTAATCCCGCTTGTCCCCACTTAGTGACATCACGCTCCATGCCGCACTTGCGCGTTGAAGAAAAGATGGCATCCACGAGTGGCATCGACATACCCTTGACAGGATTGTCTTTGTGTACAAAGACCGCTAAGGCATCCACTGCTACAGGCACAGCGACGGGCTTGTAACCATATTTTTTTTCGAAGGCCTGAATTTCAGCATCCTTCATGGGACGCGACATAGGGCCGAAATTGGCCGTGCCCTGCTCCAGCGCAGGTGGCGCCGTGGATGATCCTGCCCCTTGAATCTGGATATTGATATTGGGATATTGCTTCTTGAAGCCTTCTGCCCAAAAGGTCATTAAGTTGTTCAGCGTGTCCGAGCCTACGCTCGACATGCTCCCTGAAATACCGGAAGTCTTTTCATAATCCGGCAGCTTTGGATCGACGGAGGCGTTAGCAGTGCCCATCACGCCCAGACTGATGCCCAGTGCGACAACCAGGTGATTCATCTTCATGTCTTACTCCTGAACAGGGTTCTTGGTTCGAGCAGAAGCATAACCAACGGATATGACAGATTTATTTCAGAAGCCCATTGAGGGCATTCAATAGCGATATATTTCTGAGTTACCTCTTTATGTCTTGCCCGGTCAGGATAGGTACAACTGATTATTTAAAGGCCATGGCCGCTCAATCATTATCCGCTACCATCCCTTGACGGCCTGTTTATACTTATCTTATCCATACCCGAGATATCGCTATGAATCCTGCCCATGACCATGCCCCGCAGCCCCGTGGCCTTCTCTGCCTGCAAACACTCGCCATGCCGGGTGATGCCAATCCGAATGGCGACATCTTTGGTGGCTGGTTAGTTTCACAAATGGACTTGGCCGGTGGCGTCGCAGGGCGTAAGCGTGCCCGAGGTCGGATTGCCACGGTCGCCATTGATAGCATGGTTTTTTTACGCCCGCTCAAGGTGGGCGATATTGTTGGTTTTTATACCGAGGTGCTGTCTGTAGGCCGTTCTTCCATCAAGATAATGATCGAAGTCTGGAAAACTGATGATCTGACCGGCATGCACACCAAGTTGACTGAAGGATTGTTTACCTTTGTTGCCATTGATGACCAAGGCAATACCCGGCCAGTCCCTCCGGCGTAAAGAGACCGATCTAAGCCGCACTGACTTTGGCATATTCAGCCTCAGTAATGCCGACCTGAAACATACAAACTGGCGTAATATCAATCAGGTAACTACCGGCTGTCGCCAATGACGGCCTTTGATGTCTTTTGTTATTGCGCCGCGTTCACTGGTTCGCAGACTGCTATACTTTAATTGTGATTGCCTCACTGATATCCCATTCATGCAAGATACGCTGACACCCGCCAAGCTAGTATTAACCGCCCTCTACATGTCGTTTGACGAGCTAGAGCCGGAAGACGTATTTGCTCACGCTGGTGTTCCTGCGGCACGCTTGGAAGACCCTGACGGCATGATCTCTTCAAGTGATACCTGCAAGCTGGTGCAGGCGGCAATCGAGCTGACCGGCGATCCGGCACTTGGTCTGCACTTAGGGCAGGAAATCGGCATTGAGATGCTGGATATGGTCGGGATGATGGTGTCGAACTCCCCATATCTGCGCGGCGCCCTAGACATCATGACGCGCTACAGCCCTTTGATCAGCACGCTGGGCAGGGTGACTATTATTGAGGATGGTGATCTTGTCAGAGTTGCTCTGACATTGGATGACGAACTGAGCGTCATGGACTCGCCGTTTTATGCTGAAGTCTGTAGCGCCGCTTTTTTCGGCATTTTCCGGCGCTTGCTGGACGGCGATTTTGTGCTGCGCACCCTGCGGTCACGCCATCCCGCCCCCCCATGGCACGATGAATACAACGAGGTTATGGGGGAAGAAGCTACGGTGCTTTTTAACGCGGGTGAAGACAGCATGGAGTTTGACCGCGCCATGCTCGATCTGCCTATGAAGCGACATTCGCCTGGCCTTTACCAATACTTGCGAACCCAAGCTGCCAAACGAATGGCGAGCCTGCCACAAACCGATAGCACCAGCGCAAGCGTGCAGCGCCTTATCAACGAGCTTTTGGGCCAACAGCTGATTGACCTGCCTTTGATTGCTGAAGAAATGGGGCTGAATCCCCGCACTTTGCAGCGCCGCCTCAAGGAGGAAGATACCTCCTTTAAACAACTGCTGGATGGTTGCCGCCATCAGATGGCGCGCGAGCAGCTTTTGCTCAATGAGGTCTCCATCGACGAACTGGCTGCTAGTCTGGGGTTTTCAGAGCCTGCTAATTTTTATCGTGCGTTCAAATCATGGTCTGGCCTAACACCCAACGAATTTCGCCGCCAATACCGGGGGCAGTAAAGGATGACGGGGATTTCTGCTATAACTTCGGCAATTCCCCGCTACTTGCCGTAACACAGGAAACGCCCATGTCTGATACACCCGCCACCACAGCCAAAGGCGTTATCTCCCTGCAAACCATCGCCATGCCCGCCGATACCAACTGGAACGGTGACATATTTGGCGGGTGGCTGATGGCGCAGATGGACTTGGCCGGTGCCGTTGCCGCCCGCAAGCGCGCACATGGTCGTATTACGACCGTCGCGGTGGAAAGCATGATCTTCCTGCATCCCGTGAAAATTGGTGATGTCATCTCCTGCTATACGAACATTGAGCGTGTCGGCAACACCTCTATGAAAATTCGCATTGAAGTCTGGGAAACAGCCGACCCCTGTCGGCCGACCGTCAAGCTGACTGAAGGGGTGTATACCTATGTGGCCATCGACGAGGACGGTAAGCCTCGCTCAGTACCTGCCGAAGCCTGTCCGACCTAATGGTCACCTGCCAATGGCTGATTGGAATGACGATTGAAACTGATACTGGTATATTTACTACATGAGTGATCGCTATGTATTTGCCAGTATCCTCCGGCCTATGTGGCTATGGGCTGCCCGTTTGGGCATCCAAGGTGACGAGATCATCTGTGAAGCAGGGCTATCCCCTCAACTGCTGAGCAATCCTTCCGCCTTGTTGAG
>Ga0209582_1001161_pt1 | contig 13473 bp, 15 predicted proteins | sample KloWWTmetKNB5Kit_FD_187176 | JGI IMG/M metagenome (GOLD analysis project Ga0209582, IMG submission 187176) | Active sludge microbial communities from Klosterneuburg, Austria, studying microevolution and ecology of nitrifiers - Klosterneuburg... | ecosystem: Engineered > WWTP > Aerobic digester >...
CCTGCCGCACCTGTTACCTGGACGATGTGGACGGCAAGTACAAGCTGCCGTTGCAGAGCCAGTTCCGGGTATTGGCCGGTCTGGGCGATCAGATGGGACAGGCGTTTCTCCGCGATTGGCCCAAGATGAAACCGCTTTTCGATGCCGCCAACCATGCGGTGCTGGGCCACGGGTTTGAGGCGATCAGAGCCGAGCGCGTGCAGCAGTTGTCCGATGTGGTCATGAAACTCACGGGCGTGAGCGAGTCCTCGTTGCCGAATTTTCCCATCCTCAGTCTCTAGCCGACCGTCGTTCGTGAAGCGTGAAGCGTATCTCGTTGGGCCCGAGCGTCCGGATGGAAAAGATACGAAACTTTCGGGATCTTGAAATATGGAAGCTGGGGAAGAGTGTCGTGGTGGATGTCTATCGAGTCACCAAGGAGTTCCCCAAGGAAGAAATCTACGGATTGGTGTCCCAAATGCGTCGCGCAGCGGTATCGATTCCCTCAAATGTAGCGGAGGGATTTAATCGGAAGCATAATACGGAATACCGACAATTTCTCTATGTCGCGCTTGGGTCTTGTGCTGAATTGGAAACTCACGTTGAAATCGCTCACGACCTCGCACTCATTACGGTCGCTCAGCGAGACGAGCTTTTGGAGCGACTCGACCATGAGTCCAAGATGGTCAGAAGTCTCATCAAACGGCTCTGACGAGATACGCTTCACGAGATACGAACGACGATGGAGATTCGCATATATTACGAAGACACCGATTGCGGCGGAGTGGTGTATTACGCCAACTATTTGAAGTATTTCGAGCGGGCGCGTACGCACTATCTTGAAGGGCGGGGCCTGTCGGTTGCAGAGTTACGGGCCGGCGGGACGCAGTTTATGGTCGTGCATGCAGAACTGGACTATCGGTCACCTGCCCGCTATGGTGACACCTTAACCATCGACACGACCCTCTCGGCTGTGGGCCAGGCTTCTCTCACCTTTGCCCATGTCATGAGAGAACGGACGAGCGGGCGCGTGGTGGTAGAAGGGTCGGCCAAGCTGGTGACGGTGGATGACAACTTGAAAGTAAAGCGACTCGACAAACCCACCTTGGCTGCGTTACAAGGACCTCCACAGACGAGGAGCTAATGGATAAACTCGGCACATGGCTGGCGGTGACGGGCGTGGCGATCGGCTTCGTGGTCCTCGCATGGCTGCTTTTCTCAGACAATCCCGCCGACAAGAAAAAGAAAAAATAGCGGGCATCGCCTCGCTGTATGCTCGTTTCTCCCTGCGACGAACCAATCCCCCTCTCCGTTCCGAGTCTCGTTCGCGCAAGCCGTGTGCACGGAGGCTAACGTTCTTCTCAAGGGTCCTAGCAGGATGCGGAAACAGTCCGCCAGCGGCGTTCTCGCAAGACACTGCCGCCTCACCGTCTCGGCGGCGTTCACACACGTGACACGCGTTATTCCGCGCGTCGTGAACCTCAGAGGCTCACCGTACGGCACCAGTACGATTCGCCTCTTCGCTCGCTGTGGCCTTGCTGGACGGCCTTTCTGCGCATCCTGCAGCTATTCTGATACCAACACACGCCGTGAGCTGATCGCGATGTATGGTGCAAAATCCGAGTTTTTCCGCAACCTGCTAGTCATCCAAAGGGACCGCCCTGGCTCGGCTGCGGAGAAACTCCAGCAGTGGATCGAGTCGGGGTAATGTGCTCATGTCATTCACCAACGCGCGCAGGGTCTTCCCGGCCTCTTCGACCACCACCTCATAACTGGTCAGATCACGGCCCCGTTCTTCTTTCCTGATTCCGATCTCCTCTAGCCTGGCTTGTTCCACCAAGCTGATCAACCGGAGTCCATCGGTTTGCGAAAGCGAGGTGGTATCCAGGTCGCATCCGAGGACGAGACCTCCAAATCCTCCCGTTTGGCGGAAGCGTACCTTCATGAAGTCAGAATCCTACGGCTTTCCAGGCTTTCACCAAGGCCTTGTGTTCGGTACTACCTGCGCCATAGAGGGTGGATGCCGTCTCTGTGGAGCTCTCGACCATGTCGCTAAACCGGCTGGTGGAAGTCAGTTTTAATAACGTTTTGTACCAGATTCGGCCGGTACGCTCCCAGGCCTTTCCCCCGATCTCGTTCGCCACCAGGTAGAACGCGTGGTTGGGGATGCCGGAATTGATATGCACTCCTCCATTGTCGCTTGAGCCGTTGTACTTGTCCCGGAGGTGTTTGGGCTGGGGATCGGTTCCCAGCAAGGGATCGTTCTCGTAGGCCTTCTCGGCCTTGAAGGTGCGAAGGCATTTGGCGGTGGTCGCTGGACCCATGATGTCGTTTCCGATCATCCAATCGGCGCTTTTGACCGACTGCCGCCGGCGCCATTGCTTCACCAGGCTGCCGAACACGTCGGCGAAGTGCTCATTGAGCGCTCCCGGTTCGTTCGCATAAACCAGGTTACAGGTGTGTGAGATGACTCCGTGAGAGAGTTCATGTCCGACCACGTCCAGCGACTTAGTGAATCGAATGAAGATGCGACTGTCCCCATCACCATAACACATCTGTTCACCGGTCCAAAAAGCGTTATTGAGATTGCGCCCCAGGTGGACACTCGAAATGAGGCTCATGCCGCGGTCGTCCAGCGAGTTCCGCTGAAACACCTTCTTGTAAAAATTGTATGTGGTTCCTGAATGGGTGTAGGCCTCGTTCACCGCCGGATCGTCGCTCCGCGGGTCTCTTTCCTCCCGCATGAGCGTGCCGGGGAGATCGTTGAAGTTGCCGTGCTTCACATCGTAGACCAACCGGTGGCATTTGGCGGAGGGTGAGGGAACTGCGGCCCACCCCGCCATCATGGACAATGTCGACCGGACAGCGCGCGCAGCAGATCCCGCGGCGATGGCGTCGATCGCCAGCTGCCGAACCTTGCTGTCGTCTGATTTTGTGAGCTGGTCGAAGATGTGAGGTGGAATGATGGAACAGAGAGTAGGGCACTCTGGCGAATGGGTTCTCTGATCGATCTGCATGGTTTCCCTCCTTGTGGTGAGCGGCGTTTCGAGAGTGGGTGAAGTGCGCATAAGGTGGACGAAGGCCTGGTTCCATTCAAGGAAGTTCCCTAACCTATCGACAGACCCCGGTCCCATCATCCGTCGATACGAGAATCATGAACTACGTAGTGATGAGGGAGAAAGCAATCTGGATGCCGTGAGAGGGATCGAGTGAAGGGATTGAATTTGCTCGCATTAAAATACTGGCAATTCACCCCGGCCGTTTCGATGTGGGAGATACGTATCGGAAGTGATACCGCTTGTGTATCGCAACAGATACGGACCGGGTGAGGAAAGATGATGGAGTCGGAAAAGACATCGCGGGTTTCCTGGCTATTAACCACCGCGATCCCGAGAGACCAGCGCTTGCCCTTGTCGTCGCCGTCGTTGACGTTCGGGTGAGATCAGGAATTCCTGACATGCCAGGCAGCTCTGGCTTCCGGTCACAGGCCCACACCAATTGCCCATGCTGCGGCTCGTTCTCATCCGGCAACAGCCAGTGATGGGATCTGCCATGGGTCGCTTCTCCGTCGGCAATCAGGTCTCATTCCAGGAAGCCGATCGCTCTGCCGTCTTTAGCCCGCATTATTCATGACGGTTCGTCGCGAAATTGCCGAGTCACGTGGCGAGACCGGCGCGCGGAGCCGGGAGGACCCGAAGCGTGCTCGTGCAGTACGTTGAGGATCCGAGGGGCGAGCCCGCCGGCCAAAGGCCCGTCGCAGCAGCGAATCGGCGATTGCAGCAGAAGCGCTCATGAATAATGCGGGCTAGGCAGGAGATCATTTTTTCAGCCGAATAACTACCTGCATATCTTGAGTGCTTGTGACGTCGACCGTGACAGTGGCAGTCGCAAATCCTTCGGCGGCGCATTGAATCGTGTAGGCACCGGTCGTCGGAGCGGAGAGAGTGAACCTGCCGGTCTTATCTGTGAGAACAGCGACATCGGGCAACGGAACCGGACCGCCGATGAAGTAGACCCGGGCGTCCCCCACCGGTTGCCCTTTAGAGTCTCGCACTATTCCAGAAATAATGCGGGGTTTTCCACTCATGTTCAGCCCCGTTGAAAACTCAGACAGATGCCCTCCTGGATGTAGAGGGCCAGGAGGGCCGCTTGTCGGACTTGCTATGCTTTCCACATCACCATGTTGTCGAAGACCGGCTTGACGATACGTGTTCCTGAATTGGTTGTTGCACCGCCATACGCGTGAATCGCGATGCCATAGCGGTTCCCGCTGATGATCCGGTACACCGCACTGCCGCTTTGCCCGCCAGCGGTGTCAACATCATAATAGACTTTTCGGCTGTTGACCGAGGCGATCCGACGACCATCGTACCACTGCGTACCCGCGGGTTTATCGCCTGGATACCCGGAAATGTTGCCGACGGCGCTGAGGAGGTCGGCATCTGAATACACGCCAAACCCGAACCAGCCAGTGCTGTTGCCCAAGTTGGTCGGGATAATAATCGCACCATAGTCAAAGTTCTGGTCTCCACTATTGGTCCAGCCCGTGACGGAACGGAAATTCGAGCTGCTCACCGTGCCATAAGGTAACGAGCTACCATTGCGTCCAGGCATGACGTCGATCGTTCTGACCCAGCCATCACGTCCAGGGACGCCGCTGTTTTTGATATGGACGACGTGGCCGGCAGTCATCAGCGTATGTGGCCCGATGAACCATCCGGTGCCGATCCATCGCGACCCGTCTCGTGCGGTAATCAGTAAGGATGCGTGGACGCGCCAGGGATAGGTTGCGGTGCTGGTGATTTGAACGCGGTCATCAGGCCCGTGCACAATCTCTGCTTGCGGCGGTGGGGGCCCGAACGATGCTTCTCCAATGTCTCGTAAACCGCTCGTGTCAGGTGCTGTATAGAGCTCTGCCAGGGATTCCTCTGTCACTTCCCTCAACTTGAATCCCTTCACAGCCTCGATGCCCTCATCCTTCGGCTGCACGGTTCGAGGATTCGTTCCCTCCGAGGGTGGCTTAGAAGGTGCTGCTTTTACGGCCGAGGGTTGCAGGGCTTCCACCGGCAGATTTGACACTGCGGTGTGCCCACCGGTGGGTTTAGCTCCGCGGTTCGTCGCACTTGTCTTTTTGGTCGGCATTGTCATCTCCTTTCGAGTGTTCAACGTCAGTTGTTACGCCATCCCCGACTCCTTATGGTGTCCTGATCCGAACCACATGCATGGGAATCAGCAAGGCCTATGCCTGGAGGAGCGAAGAGGGATCTCTGTACGGTTATTCAGTAGATGCGAATGGACGGATTATTCGAAACATTATGGCGAGGAAGAGCCCTGTATCCTAGAGTGAGCAAGAGTTATCGAAATAGATACAGCGTATGATGGCCGACATGAATCGATGAGGGGAGAGAAACGGAGCAAGCAACCGCCTGTGAAAGCACGACGTGCCTATCGCGTCGTGTGTGGCGAGAGGTATCGGTGCATGCCCTCTACGTTCTCCGTGAACCAAGCCATGTAACCGTACCACTGTTCGTACTTCGGAAGCCGGACGGCTTTCTTAGCCTCTTCCAAACTTGCGCCGTTCTGGATTTGTTCGCTCACGGCCCTCCTCAGCGCTTCGAGATATTCGCGAAACAGCCGCACATGTTCTTTCTGCCCGATTTTGCCATGGCCCGGCACTAACGTGTCGAAGTCCAGCCGTTCAACCTGTTTCAGTGATTCGATCCAGTCGTCGGGATAACCGTCCGGCAGCGCCCGGTACGCCACCGTTTCGATCGGAATGAAGTCGACGGCGAAGAGCAACGTATTCTGCGTCAACAGGAGGACGAGGCTGTTGTCCGAATGGTTCCTGCCGGTATAGATCAGTTCGACATGCTTTCCGCCCAGTTCAATGGACATGCGATCGGTGAAGGTGAGAGTGGGGGCCGGTATGTCGGGATCTGCTACATCAAGAATCTTCACCCGCGCGGCTTGCTGACTGACGAAGAGGGCGGTATCGGCAAAGATGCGGCCTCCGGTGATGTGGTCATTGTGGTGATGGCTATAGATCACATGCCGCACCGGCTGGTTCGTCAGTGTCTTGATCTCGGCGCTCGGCCAGGTCGCGGCATCGGGACTGATCGGGTCGGTGACGATCACCCCTTCAGGCGTAACGATGAAGATGGCCTGATGCGACTGATGCCGGAACAGATAGACATCCTCGGCCAGTTTGGTGATCTCATCGGCAGGGCGCGACTGTTGGGCGGAGACGGGAACGAAAGGAAGGAGAAGGGACAGGAGGACAGATGGGAGAGAAAACCATTTTGAGAAGAACATCTGAATCCGTCCATTTCATCGGTGCGTGATTCGATGAAGTCTCTGGGACGCCTGACCAGTGTGCACGTTGTGCTATGCCGTCTTCAAGCGAAACTCTTTACAAGCCGGCGGCTTCCGCGCCGGAACGCGCCGTCTCCAAGGCTCGGACGGATGGGTCGATCGGCGGAATCACCAGTCTGATCATGTGACGACATCATTCGAATCATTGTTGGTCGAATGGCGAATGAGCGGCAACTTGAGGGTTGTTCAACAGGCTGTCGAGCGCGCGATTTACCAGCGTCGCCACGACGCGATGGCCGCGTTCATCCGGGTGGGCGAGGTTGAGATACAGACTGGCGTCTTGCGCCAGAGCCTATCCGGCCTCGACGACGGTACCGTACTCGCGGGCCACGGCCCGCATGATGTCGTTGTACTCATTGTCGAGGCGGAGCGGTCGCCCGCCGTGAGCCAGTTTCCACGCCGGGAGGGTGAGGTTCGCCGTCATGCCTGATTCTTCCGTCTCCCCGCGCTGTTCCAGGACCACGGCGAGGTATTTCCTGGCGAGATCCGAGAACCAGTTGTCCATGTTCACGGCAATCCGCAGTTCTGCTTCGGCCTGTGCCTGCCGACCGGCGTTCAGGTGAGCGATGCCTGCCCGCAGATGTTCGGAGTGAGCCGGATTATCCTGAAACGCAACGAATACCAGCGGCACGTGCCGTTCCTGGCAGAATCGTGCAATGCGCTCAAGATTCTGCCGATACTGGTCTGGCGAAACCCGGGTCGGCGCTGTTCTTGCGTCAACTGCCATGCTGCCGTCGCCGCTTCGTTTCACGAGGTGTAATCTGATCAGCAGGTGCCGGAAGCCTCGGCACAGATAGATCTTCTCTCTGAAGTCCATCCGACGCAGCAGCGCTTCCCGCTCGAATTTTTCGTGGGTGTTGGTGGCCGCTTCCGAGCGTACCACGCGACGATCGTTGAAAATGAACGACGCGATGACGACATCCGGGCGGGCGCGGTCGAAATACTTGAGCAGCGCCGTATAGCCCTGGAAAGAACTGTATCCGCTTACGCCCAGGTTGATCACGTCGGCATCCGGGCGCAGATCGTCCAGCACTTCCGGGTAAGCATTCCGGGTCGGCACACCCCAACCGAAGGTATTGGAGTCGCCGATCGCAAGGATACGCTTGTGGGTCGTATCGCCGACCTGCGCCGTATCGACGGCGAAGAGCCCCTGCGCATCGAATTCGCGCAGGTAGCGAGCGGGCTCATGCCGATGCATCTCTCCCGCAACGAGCCCCTTGAAGTGCGGGCGACGTTCCTATCCCAACTCCGGCGTGTATCGATACCAGTCAGGCCGCTGCGGGGTCAGGTCGGCCTGCGCCGTGAGCAGGGCTCGCGATACCCCTTCAAGGACCAGTAACCCGGCCAGCGTGAGTGCCACGCCGATCAGGGCTGCGGTCAGACGAGACTTCATGCACGGACTCCGATCGTTGCGGCGTTCCTCCAAGTCATAGCCGCCCTGAGGCGCAACATAGGGGCAAAACCAGGAGAGAAAGACTTTCGGGCCCGGTCAGTGAGCAACCGATGCTGTGACTTAGTATTGAGGAAGAGATCCGACTTGCCAAGCAAAGCGTAAAGTTTTGCTTGGGTGGGTCGAGGCCGGTCGCAGATCTGCCGGGCGAAAAAGAGTTGTTGCGACTAGAGGGGTGAGGGACAGGATAGTTCGCGGCCTCGGTAGAGCGGCGCCGTCAGGATTCATCCAGGAGCTTCTTGACGAGGTCTTCCATGCCCTCGGCCCAGAGGCGGTAGCCGCGTTCGTTTGGGTGCAAGGCGTCCGGCATCACATCTTCGGAGAGTCGTCCTGCCTTGTCGAGAAAACGCGGGCCTAGGTCGAGGAAAAACACGTGGCGCTGGTCGGCGAAGGCCCGCAATCGTTCGTTGACGGCCTGATTCACAAGCCGATGCGGATCGTCGGCCGACGCGCCTCTTGGGAACACTGCCAGTAGCAAGACCTTCGTCTGTGGCAGGCGAGTGCGCAACGTGGTTAGAATCGATTGAATTCCGGCGGCGGTATGTTCAGGAGGATCTTCCCGCATCGTCGTGTTGTTGGTGCCGATCATCAGGACTGTCAGTTTGGGCGCGATGCCATCAAGTTCCCCGTGCTGGAGCCGCCAGATTACGTTGTCGGTCTGATCGCTGTTGAATCCCAGGTTCACCGCCCGACGGCGCCCGTAAAAGGTATCCCAGACCCGGCGCCCATCCTCCTCCCATCCCTGCGTGATGGAATCTCCGATGAACAACAGATCGACAGGGCCCTGCTGAATGCGGGCCACGGCGCGCGCATGACGCGTAGACCACCAGGATTGGGTTTGAGGGGTGGGCATCGCAGCTTTGATTTGGTCAGCTGAGGCGAGGGTAGGGCCGAAAGACAACAGCAGAAACCCAAGCAAGAATGGGAGACAGGAGAAAATCGGGAACGGTTTACGTCGCATCGGGGTCCTCGCGAAACGGTGGGGCAATTCTTACCGCATGAAGTACACCAGATCAACCCTCTCGGCTTGCGCCCCCTCGAGCCTGGGTGAGCTGGCGACTGGCCTTGGGCTCATGCCTATGCAGGGGGCCAAGCTCCGTGAGCCGTTCGTGCGTCACCCCTGGCAACAACCCTGTTGGTCCGTCCCGGCTTTAATCGACGATGCCGATGGCGCTTCCACTGCGACGAGCGGGACCCCATCCTCTGCATCCGGCGTGAGCACTAACTTTTTCAGGCGCGCCCAAGGAAAGACGGTACCAGGATCGCTGCGCCTCGCGGGGTCGAGCTTTGCATGGGACACGACATGCTTCAGGCTGGGGTACTTGGCCCAGCAATAACGCACGATCTGCGCGGTGGCCTGGATCTGCCAGTCAGAAAATCGATCGCTGCCGGCCTGACGGTTGACCACCTCGATCCCGAGCGACCAGTGGTTGACCTTGTCGGCGCCGTCGTTGATGCTTGGGTGTGAACAGGAATTCCTGACGTGCCAGGCGGCCCTGGCCTCCGGGGCACAGGCCCAGACCAATTGCCCATGCTGAGGCTCATCTTCATCCGGCAGGAGCCAGTGAAACGACGCCTTGCCTTCCTTCATCACGGAGATAGCTCCGGCCGAACTCGAACCGGCCGTCGCGTGAATGACGACGGCTTTGATGCCGAGGATCGCATCGAAGATGCGGCTCGACGTGCTGGTTTCCCAATAGGCCTGAATGCCGGGGTACCAGACCTCGTTGAGGATCACATCGGACGGACGCCCTCTTTGCGGCAGGTTGAATTGGTAGGTGGCGGGGTTGGGCATGGTGGTTCCTCCGTTGGACTCCCCCCGCGTCTCACACCGCTGAGACTGAGCCCTTGCGCAGCCTCAGCGCGAGGTGGTGACGGGAGAAAGCAAATGGGACTGAGACCCTTCATTCGCCGTGGATCTCGTCACGAGACGGCTCCGTAATGCGTATAGCATAAACGGAGAAAACTGTAAGGAGTCCGGCAACGTGTCGTGTCCTCATCATTCGTCGCCGGTGGTCACCAAACGACGATCTGAGAGCGTGAAAATCATTTTGACGACGGTCAAAAATAAGGGGTCAGACCCCTTATTTTTTCCCACTTCTGTTCGCCATCCCTCTTGTTGGATTCCCGATTTCCTCTCTTTCCGGAGTCCTCGATTAGCTCTTCCCAAAATCCTCGATGGCCTGCTTCCTAATTGGTGCCATCTTCCTTTTTGCCAGTTCCACCCGCTTGCTCAAGGCTCGGTCAAGGATTCCTTTTTCGAAACCTTCAGTCAGTTTGTCGAGGGACGAATATGTGATAACGGGCCCGAGAACCCAATCATACTTTCCTGAGAGATCCCGGAACATAGCGAATGGCTCTTCTCCCTCGTGGATGATCGGCACAAACGGGATCTGATAGTCGGGCACCGTGGCTTGCAGTTCGAGAGGTGCTGAACTCGGATTGGTAATGTCGGCGATTACGAAAGCGCTCATGCCTGCGAGTACTTTGATGGTCTCGGTGAAATCCCGTGTGGTAGAACGCTCGAAGTCAAATATGATGGGCAAGAGGCGATGTGCTCGCACCTCCTTCGCAAGCACGTCAAGAAAAGCCTTTCGTTCGGGAGTGAAACGGCCAAGTATCAGCACTGCTCTGGACGTGATGGTCTCGATCACATTACGAAGTTTCTCCCGGTTGAGCAGCAGATAAATGAACTGGGCGACCTCCAAGTCGTCAACTGTGACCTGCGCTTCGCTCGGAGAAGAGATGATCAAATTACCTTGTCTCCTCGGCAGTCCAACGAGGCTCCATATCGACGCCCCGTGCACGAGTGCGTTCTCGAAGTCGGAGCCTTCGACATTTGTGGCAACTAATCGGGCCTCACGGAGGTCGGCACCATTGAGAGATGTGCCAGTGAGATTTGCTTCAAGTAGATTTGCCCCGCGCACATTTGCCCCGCTTAGATTGCATTGAGAGAGCAGGGTCTTCTTGAGGCTGGCATTTTCGAACCATGCTCCAACAAGCTCCTGATGGCCGTTGAGATTGGCCTCATCCAAGCAAGCTCCATAGAATCTGGCTCCCGCTAGAGTTGCGCCTGCGAAATCAGCAAAGGGGAGGTGCGCTTGCATGAAGTGTGCATCATCGAGAGTGGCATCGATAAACTTTGCACCACCAGCGGTCACTCCTCCGAAGACAGCGTGACTCGCCTTGGCTCCAGAAAAATCTGCTTCTACCAGCCAGGTGTTGTAGAGGTCAGCACCTTCGAGATCGGTATGACGAAAGTCTGCGTGAGACAGGTCGATGCCCAACCTGCCGGCTGGGAAGACCTCATGAATCCGAAGTCCCGCCAGATCAGGCAGCACTCGCGGATGATCCATGCGCCATTGGTTCCAGGTCGATACCCCCTGGGCTAAGATTCGCACATGCTGTTCGTTCCCCATACCTCGTCCTTGCTTAAAAACGGAACTAGTGGCTTAGCATCCAGGCTGAGTGGATGTACTGGGTGCAGACACGAAGTTGCTACCCCCTCCTCCCTAACCCCTCCCCCACCATCACCTCCGCCACGTTCTGTTCATCCACGTAGACATCGGCGAGGGTGCGACCGTAGACATCGCGGCCGTGGGGGACGATGCTGATCTCGCCCTCGTGCAACAATTCTTGGAGTCGCAGGGTCGCTTGCAGTCCGTCCGGCTCCGACCGCTCCGGGGCGTTGTATCCTCGGATGCGAATGCGGTCGGCACCGTAACGAAGCGTATCGCCGTCGATCGCGCGAACCAGCCGCCGCTCAACCGTGTGTCCTGGCCGCTCCTGCTCCAAATGATGGTGGGGGAGTAGGCGGAAATGGCTGCCGCCTGAATGTGACTTCTTTGCGAAGGGATTCTTGTGCGGCCGCGGGCCCCGCTCGTGCTGTCCACGTCGATACCGTGGCGTCTGATGTTGGGGTAGCGGCTGACGGTCCTCCGGTTTCACCCCCCAACAGTCGTTGCAGTGAAACGGCCCAGGATCGTTTGTGGCTGCCGGCGTATAGGTGTGCAGGGTGGAACGACTTTCTTCCACTGCGCCTGTGGCTTGTGTGGCCGGTGAAGCGATCAGGAACAGCAGGGTCAACCGACTCAAGAGACGGGAACTATATAAAGCCATCGGCAGCATGTGATCCGGTCCTCCGTTTCTCTGCAAACGGATGAAGCATGCTTTATGCCATAGCCACGACACAGGCACCCCGCGGTTGACAAGCCGAAAAACCGCGTGCTCAAATGCCGAGCGAACCGTATCTCGTGAAGCGTCGTTCGCCGGAAGATCCGAGCGTCTGGCTGCTCCCCGCGAGATACGAGCGACGAACGACGATTCACGGAGGTCTAGCTCATGGATATGTTTGGGAAAGTGGGGCTGGTCGAGGTGCCGATCTTGATCGCTCCGGATCAGAAGGCCTGGATGGATCGCATGATCAAGGAAGGCAAGATTGCGATTCCTCCCGGCGGGACGCTGGAAAAAGGCTCGCTCTATTCGATGTTTGTCCGCATGCTCCTGCACAACGCGATGGAAGAACAGAAGCGGCAGGAAGCTCTGGAGATGGACGACGAGGACGACGACGAATAAATAGCCGTGAATCTTGAAACGTCGTTCGTGAAACGATGAATCCGCGCTTCAGATACCGGGGATTGTATCTGAATGGATGCAATTCGTATCGGTTTCGATACGGAAGAGTTCGCGAACGACGCTTCACGAGAGACGAGCGACGTGGCTAGAGGCTTTTGAATGCGGCTTGCGCAGCCTTGATCGTCCGGTCGATGTCTTTGGGCGTATGGGCCACCGACATGAACGCGGCCTCGAACTGTGACGGGGCTAGGTAAATCCCGCTGTCCAGCATCTGGTGAAAGAACTTCGCGTAGGCTTTCGTGTCCGATTTCTTGGCTGATGCCCAATCCGTGACCGGCCCCTGAGCGAAGAACGCACACATCATTGAACTGACGCGGGTTTGCGAGAGCGCGACCCCGGCCTTTCGTGCGGCATTGCCCAATCCCTCCGAGAGGGCCACCGAACGTTGTTCAAGCTGTTCGTAGGTGCCGGGTTTCTTCAGGCGCTTCAGCGTTTCGATGCCGGCCGTGACGGCCAGCGGATTCCCTGACAAGGTGCCCGCCTGATAGACCGGTCCGGACGGGGCAATCATCTTCATGATGTCCTTCGCGCCGCCATAGGCGCCCACCGGAAGTCCCCCGCCGATAATTTTCCCCAGGATCGTCAGATCCGGCTTGATGTCGTACAACGTCTGCGCACCACCGTATTGCACGCGGAATCCTGAGATGACTTCGTCGAAAATCAGCAACATGCCGTGGGCATCGGTCAGTTTGCGGAGCCCGTGCAGGAATTCCGGCGAGGGAGGAATCACACCCATGTTTCCGGCGATCGGCTCGACAATGACGCAGGCGAGCTGACGGTAGTGTCTCTTGATTAGTTTCTCCACGGTCGCCAGGTCGTTATAGGGCGCGGTCAACGTGTGCTTGGTGAAGTCTTCCGGCACACCGGGACAGTCGGGAATCCCGAGTGTCGTGAGACCTGACCCTGCCTTGGCTAGCAGGTAGTCGCTGTGGCCGTGATAACAACCTTCGAATTTCAGGATGCCGTCGCGTTTCGTGTAGGCGCGGGCGACTCGAATGGCACTCATGACCGCTTCGGTTCCCGAACTCACAAGCCGC
>Ga0209582_1001163_pt1 | contig 13460 bp, 13 predicted proteins | sample KloWWTmetKNB5Kit_FD_187176 | JGI IMG/M metagenome (GOLD analysis project Ga0209582, IMG submission 187176) | Active sludge microbial communities from Klosterneuburg, Austria, studying microevolution and ecology of nitrifiers - Klosterneuburg... | ecosystem: Engineered > WWTP > Aerobic digester >...
TCGACGGTCAAAAATATCAATATCGAGCAGTACTAAACTGGGTAGGTGGTACAAAATATGGTCAAATAAAAACATTCACAGCTCAAAAACAAATTGCAGGTAGTGGAACAGCAACACCAGCTACTACAACAGCGCCAGAAACTCTTGCAGAGGAAGTTGTAATTCCTGCGCCGACAGCACCAACGCCAACAACGGGATTATTTGGATGGTTGTCTGGAAATAAAAAAACAACTACAACAACAGTTGCTAGTCAATTTAAAAATGTAGATGAAAAGTCTGGATTAAAATTAGCCATTGATGATGGTCAAACACAAGTATCAAATGGTGATACAGTAACTATTAAAGTTCGTTATGAAAATAATAGTACTAAATCATACCGAGACGGAACTATTGATATTTATTTACCAGATCAGTATGTTGTTGAATCAACAAACAAAGGAATTCATGACAAGGTAGATAACATGGTTTCTGTAAGTTTGAAAGATTTCCCAGCAGGAGCTTTTGGAACTGCAATTGTTATCGCAAACGCATCAGGAAAATCTGGAAATCTAGATCAAGCAGTTAGTCAGGCAAGTTTGAAAATTGGAACTATTGCATTAAAAGTAACCGACATTGATGAATATAATGCAGACGGAGGTTCAGGAAATGTCTTGGGTGCGTCAGCATCGGGTGCAGGATTTCTACCAGGGAAATTAATCGGATGGGTTCTTCTCTTGATTATACTTGCAGGAATTGTAATCATTGGACGACGATATTTCGTTAAAAAGGATTACTAATCAAATCAACAGCTCTTGCTGTTTTTTTGTTTTTTTGATAGGATGGCTTCGTAGGAAACAAGAACAATCTCCTGATGGTTTCTTGTTTGTTACACTCCCCTGTAGCTCAGCGGTAGAGCAATCGACTGTTAATCGATTGGCCGTAGGTTCGAATCCTACCGGGGGAGCTAATCAAAAAACACCTGTTTTACATGGGTGTTTTTTGATATTGACTTAATACCCCATGGGGGTATAATAAAGATATTACTAGATTAATGTATGTGGATTATATGAATACCTTAAATCAAAAATTAATACGTCGATTGAAAATTATCGAGGGGCAGGTACGCGGACTTCAAGAAATGGTTATTAATAAAAAATACTGTATCGATATAATTACTCAAACCTCTGCTGTAAAACAAGCTCTTTCGAGTATTGAGGATGCAATTATGGAAACTCATTTAAGCACATGTGTTGTACACCAGATCAAGAAAGGACAAGAGAAAAAAGCAATCGGTGAAATTGTAAAAGTGTATCGTTTAAAACGAAAATAGTAAATTTGTAAAATGATTAGGTATTATTATTCATTAATTATTAATAAAAATATGTCAAAAATTTCAACTACTTTAGCAATTTCACTTATGATTATTACTGGAATTATTGGTGTGGTAATTGGATATTCTATTACACCTGATTATCAGGCAGGTATGTATGATAAAACAGCCATGGATTTTGGTCGTCCAGATCGAACACTTGATTTACGGTATATCAATACCATGATTGCACATCACAGAGGTGCAATGTTATTAGCGGAACAAGTTTCAATCCAAACACAACGACAGGAAATGAAGGATTTATCTGCGATGATTCTCAAAGATGAACCACCAGCAATTGATGAACTCTATGCTTGGAAAAAACAATGGTACGGAGATACGAAAAAAGTAAAAGATCCAATTGTGGCAAACCTTGGAAATTACGATGAAAAATTTGATTTACGATTCCTTAATGCACTGATTGCACATCATGAAATGGGGTTGGTAATGACAGATGAGATAAAAACAAAATCAAGTAGAACAGAAATATTAAATAATGCAGATGCTGTCGATACATTTCTGACAACAACATTAAAACTCTTTAAAGATTGGAGAGTACAATGGTATAACATTTAATAAAATCATTTTATGACAAATAAAATATTAAAAATTAAAGGGATGCATTGTGCAAGTTGTGCAACCATTATAACAAATAAAGTTTCTAAACTATTAGGAGTAGATAATGTTTCTGTTAATGTTGCCACAGAAAAAGCAACTATTGCTTTTAATCCAGAAATTGTCTCTGTACATCAAATGAATGATGAGATTGAAAAACTTGGGTATACCTTTATTGATGAAGATAAAACAACGGAAGACCACAGCATGCATACAGGTATTAACCAATCGAAAGATGAAAAGATGAAAGAACTACTTGCAATGAAAACAAAAATGCAATTTGTATTGCCGGTCGCTCTCCTTGTATTCTTTCTAATGATGTGGGACATAAGTGCAAAGTTATTTACTTCAATCCCAAACCTCCCATTACCGATGTCTATTTTCAATACTATTTCCATGGTACTTGCGAGTATCGTGCTTTTCTGGATTGGGCAGCCATTCTTACAAGGGGTAGTAAAATTTGCTAAATACCGTGTTGCTAACATGGATACGTTGATCGGGATCGGAACGTCGGTAGCTTATTTTTACAGTGTTATTATTACTCTCTTTCCTCAAATAACGACTAATCTAAATCTTCCTGAGACAACCTTTTTTGATATTACTATTGTCGTCATTGGGTTTGTTGTCTTCGGAAAATTTTTAGAAGCAAGATCAAAATTAAAAACTGGCGACGCTATTGAAAAACTCCTCAATCTACAAGCAAAAACTGCGCTTGTGATTCGAGGTGGTAAAGAAATTGAGATTTCTATTAATGAAGTAATCCAAGGAGATTTTATTGTAGTAAAACCTGGTGCAAAAATTCCAGTGGATGGAACAGTAACCGAGGGTTCATCCTATGTGGACGAATCTATGGTTACCGGAGAGCCGATGCCTGTACAGAAAAAAGTAGGTGACAGTGTGGTTGCAGGAACAATCAATACGAGCGGATCGTTTATTTTCCGAGCTACAAAGGTTGGATCAGAAACATTACTCGCACAGATTATTAAAATGGTAGAAGAAGCTCAAGGTAGCCGTGCCCCTATTCAAGCCTTGGCAGACAGGATTTCAGCGGTATTTGTGCCTGTTGTACTCGTCATTGCTTTTACAACTCTCGGTTCATGGCTCTTGTTTGGTACAGGGTCCCTCGGGTTTTCTCAGGCATTGTCATTTGGACTTGTATCATTTGTGGGAGTACTTGTTATTGCATGTCCATGTGCCCTCGGTCTTGCTACGCCGACCGCAATTATTGTAGGTGTGGGCAAAGGTGCAAAGGAAGGAATTCTCATCAAGGATGCAGCAACGCTCGAAAAACTCCATAAAGTAAACACTGTTGTGGTAGATAAGACAGGAACCATCACAAAAGGAAAACCTACTTTGGTAGACATACAAAATTTGTCTCATTTAAAAGATGAAGAAATGATTTCCATCATAGCATCTCTTGAGAAAAAATCTGAACACCCTATTGCTCATGCAATTATCAATTATGCAAAAGAAAAGAACTTATCGATTCCTGAAATATCTAATTTCTCCATTCAAAAAGGTAAAGGAATTCAAGGTGTAGTAAATAATATTAAATACTTTGCTGGAAACGTGCAATTAATAAAAGATTTAGGAATTTCCTTTGATACAAAACAGCTAGATCAATATACCATGCAGGGCAAGACCCCGGTCATTCTCGCGACTAAAGATTCAGTAGTCGGCTATGTCATGGTTTCAGATGAAATAAAGGATGAATCAAAACAGGCAGTCAACGATTTGCATAAACTCGGCATCAAAGTAATTATGCTGACGGGTGATGATGAGAAAGCAGCACAGCACATTGCATCACTGGTTGGTATAGATGAGGTAATTGCTCATGTTATGCCAGAGGACAAGATGAACAAGATCAAAGAGTTACAATCTCAAGGAAATATTGTTGCAATGGCAGGAGATGGAGTAAATGATGCCCCTGCTCTAGCAATTGCAGATGTAGGAATTGCCATGGGAACAGGGACTGATGTGGCGATTGAATCTGCAGGTATAACTCTTTTGCAAGGTGACATTTCAAAATTAGTGAAAGCTATCAAGCTTTCAAAAATGACCATGCGTGGTATCAAACAGAACCTATTTTGGGCATTCATTTTTAATATTATTGGTATTCCGCTTGCAGCAGGATTATTCTACCCAATATTCGGATGGCTATTGAACCCTGTGTTTGCAGGACTTGCCATGGCGTTCTCGAGTGTATCTGTCGTATCGAATTCACTTCGTATCAAAACTAAAAAATTATAATTATGTCTACTCAAACCTATCAATTTCATATTCATGGAATGCACTGCAATGCGTGCGTTCTTCTGACGGAAAGCGAGCTGAAGGATATGCCGAACATTACATCTGCAAAAGCCAGTCTGAACAACCATTCAGTAGAAGTAATCGGAGATTTCGGCGACAAAACACCCGAACAGATTGCAGAAGAGCTTACTGTTCCTTTGAAGCCGCTTGGCTACACGGTTTCAGTAGAAAAACAGCAAAAAAAAACTAACTGGAAAGAGTTTACGATTGCTATCCCAATTGCTCTCGGGTTTGCTATCCTCTTTGTATTCTTACAAAAAATAGGAATCGTGAACTTGGTCAATGGAGGAAACGTAAACTACGGCACGGCATTTGTCATTGGAATCATCGCATCGCTTTCTACCTGCATGGCGGTAGTGGGCGGACTGTTGCTATCCATGTCTGCAACCTTTGCAAAAGAGGGCGACAAAGTAAAACCGCAACTGATGTTCCATGGAGGTCGCATCGCCTCATTCTTTATTCTGGGCGGGGCAATCGGAGCAATCGGATCGGCATTTACTTTGAACACCTCGGCAACGTTCGTCCTTGGAATGGTGATCGGAATCGTGATGCTCATCTTGGGAATCAATCTACTTGATGTGTTCCCTTGGGCAAAGCGTTTACAACCATCTATGCCGAAGTTTATTGGGAAGCGTGCCCACGGGGTAGCAAAGTATAACCATACCCTTACGCCATTACTGGTAGGAGTGCTAACATTCTTTCTGCCATGTGGATTTACACAGTCCATGCAGCTCTATACGCTTACCACGGGAAGCTTCCTGAAAGGCGGACTGACGATGCTTGCGTTTGCAATAGGAACACTGCCCGTACTTTCCCTCATCAGCTTCAGCTCATTCAGTATTCAGAACAGTTCAAAGTCAGGAATCTTCTTCAAAGCGGCAGGGCTTATCGTCATTCTCTTTGCCTTGTTCAACATTATCAATTCGTTGGTAGTCCTTGGGGTGATACCGCCAATCTTTAATTTCTAGTATAATCTTACCTATATGAAAGTAACCATTATTTCAATCCTGGTAGCCGTTGTCCTTATTGGAGGAGCATTTATGCTGACCAAAGGAAAGAGTGAGTCGAAAGCAGCAACGCCTGTAAACAATGTTTCCATGGTGGATGGAAAGCAGATCATCACGATCAACGCCAAGGGCGGATACCAGCCCACTAACAGCATTGCCAAGGCAGGAGTGCCAACAGTCATTCGTTTCGATACCAAGGGTACGTTTGATTGCTCATCCTCAATCCGCATCCCGAGCATGAACATCACCAAGGTGCTTCCACAGACGGGAACAACTGATATTGATATTGGAACGCCAGAGGTGGCAACCCTGCAGGGAACATGCGGAATGGGCATGTATCCGTTTGCAATTACATTCCAGGGATAGTTATTAAACTATTTTCCCCAAGGAAATTACTAAAATACCTAAACTCATCTTCTACTTTCCTCCAATTCAGAGTTCTGAATGCGTCCAGGAGTGGGAGCAGACTAAAAAACACCTGTTTTATATGGGTGTTTTTTGTTACCCCTTGTAGGTAATCGAACCTGTGATAAAATTTAGGTATGAATAAAACAAATGGAATAGTAATTGCGTTATTGATAATTCTAATTGGCCTAGTTGGTTATACAATAATAAAACCTAAAACATCACCAGTAATTCCAATTAGTCAAAATATAGAAGAAAATAAAGTGGTGACTGACCCTCAAACTAAAACTACTACGGTATCAGCTAAAACATCCCCGTATAAAGCAAATGGATTTGCGTTTCAATATGATAGTACAGCAGAAGTTAAAGTGGAATCATATGGATCGGGCGCACTCTTTTATAGTGTGTCACCCGCTGAAGGTGAAGGTGTAAATGAGACAATTAGATTATATAATGAGAAATTTGCATCATATGAAGCATTTTGTGGCCGTAATATTGAAACACATCAATTAGTTGTTGAAGGTAAGACATTTACTTATTGTGATTCAAAAGCAGAACCAGCACGAACATATTTTTATGAAAATAGAGGAAATACGATCGTAATACAAACCCAAGGTACAAACGGAAAACCTTACTCATACATTATTCCTGAATCAGTAGAAATGGATCAATAAGCAATTTAGTTTTTAGTTAGTTACCATAGTTACCTTACATTACCCTCACCAACCTTTGTATTTCCAATGAACAGGTTCGAAGTGTAACCGATAGGCGGAGCAAGCTTAAAGCACCTGTTTATAGGGGTGTTTTTTTATAAAAGGTATATAATAGATTATATGTTTACTTATTTAATTTTTGAAATCCTCGCAGGTATTATTGGTGGAACAGCATTAATTGTTTTACTAGTTCATTTATATAAAAAACCTGCCATTCATAAAATTGCAAAACAACCAGGAATTTATATTCCGATAATGTTATTTATTGTTGCAGTTTTTGCAGGATTAATTGCAAACCGTACCTATCCGCCTAATTTTGCAATGCCTGCATTTATGCATTCCCATGCACCAGGTGGAGTTCCTGCATCTATTCCATTTAATAAAATTATAGATTTTTTGATGCATAAAGATCATTTTGAAAACATAGCAGATATTTCTGCCGATCCGGCATCAGTACCGTCGACTCCAAAGACCCCAGATGCAGATGGAATTGTGCGCATTCATTTAACTGCAAAAGAAGTGATTTCAGAGATTTCACCAGGAATTTATTTTAACTATTGGACCTATAATGGTCAGGTACCTGGACCTATGTTACGTATTCGTGAAGGTGACACCGTTGAATTGTCATTAACTAATGATCCATCAAGTTTGCATCACCATAATATTGATTTACATGCCGTTACTGGTCCAGGAGGCGGTGCATCAATTACTGATGTAAATCCAGGGGAGACAAAAACATTCAGATGGAAAGCCTTGAATCCAGGATTGTACGTGTATCATTGTGCAATGCCAAATGTCAGTACACATAATTCACATGGGCAATATGGTTTAATTATGGTTGATCCAAAAGATTCTACCATTGGATTATCCAAGGTAGATCATGAGTTTTATATCATGCAGGGTGAATTATATACTGAAGGGCAATTAGGAAAACGTGGGTTGGTTCCATTTGATTCAGATGCATTACTTGCAGGAAATCCAAACTATGTAGTTTTCAATGGAAAAATTGAAAGCACCCCACGAATACATGCAAAGGTTGGTGATAAAATACGCATGTATGTTGGTAATGGTGGGGTAAATTTAATTTCATCATTCCATGTTATTGGTGAAATTTTTGACAAAGTATATCCAGAAGCTGCAATAGGTGTCGGATCATCGGTATTTAAAAATGTACAAACAACTGGAGTATTGCCAGGAGTCGCAACAATTGTTGAGTTTACGGTTGACGTACCAGGGAAATTTCTATTAGTAGATCATGCTCTTGCTCGAATGAATAAAGGCGCATGGGCAGTACTTGAAGTTTCTGGTGATGAGCACCCAGATATTTTTTCTAAAATTATTACAGAACAAGAACCTATTTCTCCAATTATGGAACATAAGAAATAATTCTCCCTTTATTAATCTCCTACACTATCCTTTTATGAATATAAATCAACAAACTGAAACATTTATTATATCAGCTCAGTCAAAAGCGCTTGCCACCTATGGTGAAAACTTGAACGTGGTCCCGTTGTCATCGGTTAAGATTGTCAACGGAAAGATTTGGCTTGTCAACTATTTTATGGATAAAACACTTTTAAATATCCTCGCAAACCCCTCCGTTTCTCTTGTTTGTTGGAGTGAAATGATTGGTTTTCAAATAAAGGGAACAGTTGTGTACTATACAAACGGAGATGACTTTGAAAGTGCAGTTGCATGGATTCATAGCATCCTGCCAGATCGAGTCGTCAATGGTCTGCTCGTTCTAACTCCAAAAGAGATTTTTGATATTGCCCCTACAAAAAATACAAAGGAGAAGATTAAATGGTAGGATTATCATTGTTCTTGTAGGGCGTTTTTTACGTGAACGCTACGTACCAGTCAAGAGTCCTGAACCTATCCTCTAGGTGGAGCAGACTAAAAAATACCTAATTCATATAGGTGTTTTTTGTTACCCTTTGTAGGTAATCGAGCCTGTGGTAAAATTTGAGCATGAATATGAAATTTAAATCCTTAATTACTAGTCTTTTAATTTTATTGCCCATGTTCGTCTTTGCACAAAATCCTGGACTTGGTGCAGAACCAACACCATTTTTTGAGATGTTATTTATCAAATCATATTGTACAACACCTTTTGAATGTATACTTAATAATTATATTTTAAATCCATTAACAATATTACCAGTACTTATAATTATCGGAGTAATTATTTACAAAAAAATGAAGAAATAAGTTTAATTTATTTAGTTACCATAGTTACCTTACATTACACCCATCAACCTCTGTATATCCACCACACAGGTTCGAAGTGTAACCGATAGGCGGAGCTAATCAAAAAACACCTGTTTTATATGGGTGTTTTTTGTTACCGTTGGTAGGTAATCGAACCTGTTAATTTATTCTAGAACTTGGTATAGTCATTAATATATGAAGACTCTCAAGTTTGTTCCAGAATTAATTTCACCAATTCTCTCGAAGCATAAAACTTCAACCTGGAGATTGTTTGACGATAAAGATTTAAGTGAAGGTGATGAACTAAGTCTTGTGAATAAAGAAACAGGTGAAGAGTTTGCTAAGGCGGTAATAATTAAAACAAGAGAAAAGAAACTTAAAGACATAATAGAAGATGATTTTGATGGTCATGAAAAGTTTGAAAGTGAAGAAAGAATGTATGAAATATATCGTTTATATTACGGCGACAAAGTAACCGAGAATACAATAGTTAAAATGGTAGATTTTAAAGTAACAAGGAAAAGAAAGTTTACTTGGCAAATACCAAATAGTATTGAAGAGGTTGGTTTTGATTTTCATTGGGACATTAAAAAGGTATGGGCTTTAGATATCCCAATAACTAAAATGGATATAAAAGAATTAGACTGGCATTTTGATTTACCTTTTTGGGAGCTAGCAGATACTGATGAGTATAATCTAACTCCAAATGCTGTAATTAACAATGAACCAGGAACACATTTGCATAGGAAAAAAGTTGAAGATGCAGACATAAGCTACCCAATAGATATAATGGAAAACAAAGGTAGATGGTTAATCCTTGATGGACTACATCGACTTGTGAAATTACATGAAAATGGAAATAAGCTAGTAGAAGTAAGAATTATTCCTAGAGATAAGATACCAGAAATATTAAGGATCTGATTTAGTTACCATAGTTACCTTACATTAGTATACAATCCGCTAATCTCTGTATTTCCAACGAACAGGTTCGAAGTGTAACCGATAGGCGGAGCAATATGCAATTTTTAATGTATTTGGACCTATTATGTTTTTTAGGTATACTGTATATATGGATGCATCTCAATTACATACACTCTTTTTAATAATTCACTTATTAGGTGTCACTATTGGCGCAGGAGGTGCCTTTTTTTCAGATGGAGTATTTTTTACATCCATAAAAGACCGAAAAATATCAAAAGATGAATTCGGTATTATCAAATACTCGAGTCAGATGACATGGGTTGGGCTCATTTTATTACTTGTGTCAGGGGCAGGGCTATTCGGAATGAATGCTGAAAGTTTATCTAATTCTGTAAAGTTTCTTGTAAAGATGTCTATTGTCGGAGTACTACTCTTGAATGGGGTTATTTTCCATATAGTTCACCTACCATTTATTGGGAAACATATTGGAGAATTTTTGGTCAAAAAAAACAAGCCAAGTAGTTTTAAAGACACACCGTTTTTATTGTTCAGCGGGGTAATTTCTGTGACATCTTGGATTTTTGCATTAGTTTTAGGAGTGCTTGGATCTATACCTTTTTCTTATCTTGGAGCTATGAGTATATATATAGGAATAATCGCATTGGGAACATTGTTTTGTTATCTCATATTTTCCAAATTCCTTGACCATGATAATAAAAAAACATTAGCAAAAATTGGTCTAATAAACATTATTACGGCATTGATATTTTTTGGTAGCTCGCTATTAACTACTGGTTTTATGAGTAAAGATTCAATAGTCGATGAAGCGAAAATAGAAGTTCCTGCAGATTCATATTCAAGAGATGATGTTGCGCTGCATAACAATTCAGAGGATTGTTGGCTTATCGTAGACGAATTTGTTTTTAATGTAACAACAGCTTCTAAATTACACCCGGCATTGTTTAATTGTGGTTCCGATGCAAGTGAAAATTATCACAAGAATCATGGGACAGGTATACGGGATAAAATGATGGCTTTTAAAATAGGAACCTTGAATAATTTAAAAGGAGTTCATAATAGTGATATTCCTTTTACAAAAGCCGAAAGTTTAAACCCAAAACCAGAACTATATGCTGTTGCAGGGTCTTGGGATAATAAAAACCTGATTGTTGTTGTAGAAAAGGATGCAGAAAAATTATTGTTTATAGACGGTACAACTCATGAGTCTATAGGCCGAATTCATGATATTGGATTTCAACCACATACTTCCGTATTTTCTCCTGATGAAAAGTATATGTATATTATTTCACGAGATGGATGGCTTACAAAGATCAATTTAAATAATCTTGATATTGAAAAAACAATTTCTGTTGGAGAAAATTCTCGGGGAACAGCACTGACTGAAGATGGTAAATATATTGCTATTGGAAATTACGAGCCCGGAAATGTAGTTATATTAGATGCGTATAGTATGGAGATTTTAAAAGTAATACCTTTAATTGGCGAGAAGGATGGGAAAAGTGTATCATCTCGGGCGGGAGCACTTGTTGAAAGTGGGCAAAAAATTATTGTTGCCTTAAAAGATTTAACAAGTGTATGGATTATAGACACCGATCAAGATTTTAAAGTTACGAATAAATTTGGAGGAATTGGAAATAATATTCCTGCTCTGCATGATGGATACGTAACGCCAAAAGGAAAACATTTTATCGTGTCATCTCAAGGATCAAAGACTGTCTGGGTATTGGATACAGAAACAATGAAGCCTATTGCAGAAATTGAAACAGGAGAAACGCCTCATACAGGACCTGGTGCGACATGGGGAGATACGACATATATTCCAGCTCTAGGCGAAGGACTCATTACCGCTATTGATATGAATACTTGGAAAGTGAAAGCCAAAATAAAAACAGGTGGACCAGGATTGTTTATTAGAAGCTATTTAAAAGATCCATCATATCCCTATGTTTGGGCTGATACTGCCTTTGGGGATCATAACGATGAGATTTATGTAATTGATGCTCGAGTAAACAAAATAATAAAAACACTCAAACCTGTCGAAGGTGAAGGTTCTTGGCATCCAGAATTTACTTATGATGGTAAATTTGTATATATTGTTTCTCAAACAGCAAATGAAATAACTGTATATGATTCGTATACATTTGAAGTAGTAAAAAGAATCACTGCAAATACTCCTTCTGCTGTTTCGAATGTAGGACTCAGGATTGAGGAACTTGGCTTGTAACAAAAAACACCTAATTCATATAGGTGTTTTTTGTTACCGTTGGTAGGCAATCGAACCTGTGATAGAATTTTGGTATGAATAAAAATATAACTATCGGATTTCTGTTAGTAATTGTTATTGGGCTTATTGGTTTCCTGTTATATAAAAATCAGAATAATTCTCAATCAATTTCAGAAATACAAATGAATACGATTGAAGATAGTAATTCAGTATCTAAAGAAAATAACCAAGAGATTTCTAATACAAAAGAATATAAAAATACTGATTTAGGAATTTCATTTAATTATATAAAAGAATTCGGAGATTTTACTTTTGAAGTAGGACCAGGGACCACAGGAAAACTTTTTTTTGGTAATCAAGGATGTGAAATAGGTGATACATTTTGTATGCGTGTAGGAGGAGTCACGAGTAATTTTACCTATCCAGGAGAATTAGAAGCGTATATGGTATTTGAATACCCGTCGAATGAAAGATTACAAAGTTTATCTACAAGTGGATATAAAAATGAGAAGAAAATTAATTCCATGGGGCAAGAGTACATTATAATTTATAGCAAGAAAGAAGTTGATATGCCATACATTGGAGAAGGGCAAGCTGTTGCATTGTTTAAACTTAAATCTTCTAAAGACTTCGGAGCACTTGGATTTATGCTTATATCTGGTGATGTTAATAAATTTCAAACCGTCTTAGATTCTGTGAATATAAATTAGTTACCATAGTTACCTTACAGTACCCTCACCAATTTTTATATATCGAACCGAAGGTGCCTGTATTTAAGGAGCTATGCGACCATAAAACAGTGCGTTTCGACCGTAGAGAGATACTTATCCGAGCCAAATTGTACAGGATTATTTCGATCGAAATATGTTGAAAAAAATAAAAGATATGCTATATTCCTAGTAAGATGATGTATGTTTCGTCATTGTTCTAAAAAAATAAATATGAAAACAACATGTAAACCTCCTCAGGGAAGGAGTAAAAGTCCCGCTACAGCCTTATCGGTATTGCAGCATCAGACAGCTCTCAATCAAGGGGTTATGCCCGCTGTTCAAGGAGAGTATTACAGTTATCCTTCTTTGTTTACAAAGGAGCAACCACTTTACGCACTTATGAAGTGCAAGTCGAACAAGGTGCGGAAGATAAATGAAATCTCCGCTTTAGGTGCAGAAATTAATGCATTTTTCCAATGTTATGAGGAGAATCCTCAAATTCTTTCCATCAAAGAGGCGAATGCTTTGGGTCTGCTAGGGAACATAAAAACAGAAGATGTTTTTGATGATATCTGGTTTGCTCCAACACACCTTACAGCTGAACAATTTCTCGAATTGCGAGACAGCAAAGGAGTTACAGAATTAGTAAGTGCATGTGAGAAAGCATCTCTCGAACTACGAGCTGTTGCCAATCTTCAGGAAGGTCTTGTTGTAGCTTTCAAAACTAGAGGAGGGAAATTCGGCATGTTTTTGGTTGAAGAGATTACATTTTCTTCTATCCAGATCGAAGCGTGCCATATTCTGCTCTAAGTGAATCCTGTTTACTAAATGTTAATGCCACATTCTTTTTGTGGCATTTTTTATTATTTAATTAAAATATAGTATATAATTTAATCATATGGAAATTAGAAACTACAACGAACATGACAAAAGTGCTGTACAAGTCATTTTTGCCAAATATTGGACTGACAAGGA
>Ga0209582_1001165_pt1 | contig 13420 bp, 14 predicted proteins | sample KloWWTmetKNB5Kit_FD_187176 | JGI IMG/M metagenome (GOLD analysis project Ga0209582, IMG submission 187176) | Active sludge microbial communities from Klosterneuburg, Austria, studying microevolution and ecology of nitrifiers - Klosterneuburg... | ecosystem: Engineered > WWTP > Aerobic digester >...
AAAACTCTAATTTTGGATTGACCGAAAAAAGGGGACGCTTACAGATAAAGTATTAAAAAAACAAAAAGCTGAACAGAAAACTCTAATTTTGGATTGACCGAAAAAAGGGGACGCTTACACCCGTACAACTTATTAAAGAAAAAGTTATGGACGTTCATAATAATACAGAAGGAATTAACTATTGTCAAAGTTGTAATTCTACATATACTAATTCTTATATTTCTGAAGTAATAATGCAAATGTTATTATTTGGCTCATTGCAATATTTAAGCCCTATTTTTTTGCCAAAATATAATCAAAACGGGGTTATAATAAATCCTACTGGAGATCCTTATTATTTTATTGGGCCAGATGGCAGCCCTCATTCAGCAACTCATGGAATTAATTCCAATACTACAGTTATTCCCACAAATCAATAGTTATGAAATTTATAACAATAAATTTATTCCTGCTATTGTCCTTAAGCGCATGTAAGAAAAATTCAACTCAGTTTTATTTTGTCAATAAATCAAATATTATTCCCAAAAAAATTATAATAGGTATTAACAACTATAACGAAACAATAGAATGGCCTCAAAAAAAGGCGGATAATAAAACAATCAATTGGAATAAGGTATCTTTAAACAAACATGATTGTTTCATTGGAGTTTCCATTATACTTAAAAATGGTAAGGTTATTGACGCAGGTGATTACCAGGATTTAACCGGGAGGCCACAATTTTATTCAGTTGAAATACATTTATTACCAGACAGTACAATTGTATTCAAAAACATTTTTTATTCTAAATAGTTGTTTACATCACAGTTGATTTTTGCAGGTATTGAAGCCTGAGAGAGAGTGAAAAAACATCCACTGCCTGATCTATCACCGGCATCAACAGCAAAGGCAAAAAAGAAATTGAACATTTGTAAAGCTAACTCCAGTCGCAGACTGGCAAACATAATTGGCACAAGTGACCCTGCAGAACACTTGCGCCAGTATGTGAGAGTGTGAAAAAAAATCCACTGCCTGATCTATCACCGGCATCAACAGCAAAGGCAAAAAAGAAATTGAACATTTGCAAAGTTAACTCCAGTCGCAGACTGGCAAATATAATAGGAAAATCTATTGCAGCACAATGGAAAACCAATGAAGAAATAAAATGGAAAAGCGTTGAAGAAATAAAAGGGCTTGGCATTAAAGCCACCGATGCAGAGGGTTATATATACCAGGCAGGCTCTTTTAATATTTTGCCCAAAAACTTTACCGATACAAGCCATAATATTTTTGTAACAAAAAACGATGCATTTATTGGCTGGATTGACCTTGAAGATGAAATAAGGCCCGAAGCTGCAACAGTGATTAACTGGCTAAAACAAAAGCAGCTAAAAACCATTTTGCTTAGTGGCGACAGGAAGGAAAAATCCGAAGCGCTAAATAGAAAAAATGGCGTTGTGCATAATTGCAGGATATTTTATGAAGAGCCAGTTTTAACGGCAAGTATTGATACCGGATCTGCCGGAACAAGAATAATAAAACAAATATTAAAATCTTTAAAAAAAATAAGGGGAATAGAAAAAGTAGAGGTTGATTTTTAAATATTGTATATCACTTTAGTTATTTTATGCAGGTAACTCTCATTTTCTTTGACACGACTTTGTAATGCCTCTGGTTGGAGACACATGCGGCGGCAGGCACCTTCCTATAAATACCTAAAAAAAGAACACGAAGAAAATGAAAATATTGAAAACATTTTATCCGCTTTGTAAAACTAAAAACCCTTTCAAGTGAAAGGGTTTATTAATTACTTCTGTGTATGATGAGCTTAAGCCCTGCATATCCCTGGCCCGATTCGGGCTGTATTACTTTTTGCTTATAGGGCAATATATATACATTATTTCCCTGCTTGTAAGTTACCAGGGTTTTTGTAGATACTTCATTTGAAGATGCATTATTATCATTTTCTATTAACGAACCCTTATAGGTAAGGCCGGTACGCAGATTAAAAGAAATTTTGCTGTTACCCATACTGGTTACAGGTATTTTCACCAGAATTTTGTTTTTCTTTTTACCAAGACCCCTGTCTGCAAATATGGGATTCATAAAACCTATCAGCAGGAAAAAAACCAACGATATTTTAACAGCCTTTATCATTCTTATTTAGAATATGTTACAAACTTACTAAATTTTATTTGCTTTTACAATACCATTTATCCATTTTTTCACTTGTTTTCAACGCATGTTTATAAGTTTTATATGTTAAATAAGTATGCATTAACGTAAAAACACGGTATATTAGAGCAACCTACCTCAAAAACGTATGAGTAAATACCCATCCCGACAGGACCGTGAGGAACTAAAAGCCCTGCTTAACCAATATAATAACCTTAAAGCAGGCCGTTCCCATTCTTTAATTGAAGAGGATGAATTTGAACGCATTATAGAATATTTTGATGAAAAAGAGCAATTGACTGCTGCCCTTGAAGCTGCGGAATTTGCCATAGAGCAATATCCTTTTTCCAGTAACCTTCTACTGCAAAAAGCCAGCTTTCAAATAGCGTTAAGGCTTTATCAGGATGCGCTGCATACTTTGGAAAAAGCCGAACTCTACGATGGCCGTAATGTTGACCTCTTTATTTTAAAAACCGAAGCCTTTCTTGCATTGGATATGCAGGAAAAAGCCGCAGAAATATTAGAATCGGCACTGGATGATTTTAGAGGCGAAGAAAAAACAGATTTACTTTTTGAACTGGCCGATGTATACGACGATTACGAAAATTTTGAAAAGGTTTTTGATTGCCTTATTTTGATTTTAGAACAAGATGGCAATAATGAGGAGGCGTTGTACAAAATTTGCTTTTGGACCGATTTTACCGGCCGGTACGAAGAAAGCATCCGACTGCACCAAAATATTATTCATTCATTTCCATACAATGAACTGGCATGGTTTAACCTTGGCGCTGCCTTCCAGGGATTAAAATTGCATGAAAAAGCCATTGATGCCTACCAGTACGCAATTGCCATTGACGAAAAATTTGATTATGCCTACCGCAACCTTGGTGATGCTTACCTGAGGTTGAGAAAATACAAAGAAGCCATTGAGGCATTGGAAAAAGTACTGGAGCTTTCCCGCCCGGAATATGTGATTTACGAAGCCATGGGCTATTGCTACCATAAGCTGCAAAATTTTTCGCAGGCAAGATTCCATTATCGCAAAGCCAGCCACCTTAATGCAGAAGACAGCCAGCTACACTATAAAATTGCCGGCACCTATATGAACGAAGGCGCATGGCAACCGGCTATAAAATGTTTACATACCGCATTAAGCATGCACCGTTTGCAACCCGAGTATAATATTGCACTGGGCAGATGTTATATGGAATTGGGCAAATACCCCGAAGCGATTACAGCAATTGCAAATGCCGTAAAATTGAAACCCAAAAACATTAATGGCTGGGTAGAACTATTGCAATGCATGTACAAAGGCGGTTTAATTAACGATGGTATTGAATATGCAAAACAGGCTTTTGAAAGCACAGAAAATAAACCGGTATTTTTATTTTATAAAAGCCTGTTCCTGTTTGCAGCAGGCAAATCAAAAGAAGCCCTTATATACCTCGAAAATGGCTTTGCCTTGTACCCCAAAGGGTTTAAAAAAATAATTGAAATTGAGCCTTCACTGCTACGTTACCAGCAGGTAGTGGAAATTGCTGCCCGCTTTAAAAAGAAAAGGCCTTCTTAAACCTGTTTTCATTTTGCAAATAATTGCTTTAGCGTAAAAAATACGCTTCCCTTATCTTTGCACGCAAAAGCAAAGAGCATAAATTATATGAATTTTAACCTCTCCCAAATTCCCGAAAGAAAAACCAAGCCTCGTAAAAGTGGCCTTACCATGGTAATGGATAAAGGCTTGAGCGTAGCTGAAGCCAAAAATTTTATGAGTGTTGCGGCACCGCACATTGATATGGTAAAACTCGGTTTTGGTACAGCATATGTAACCAATACCCTCAAAGAAAAACTGGAAATTTACCGTTCTTTTGATGTTCCCGTTTATTTTGGCGGCACTTTGTTTGAAGCATTCTTAATCAGGAACCAATTTGAAGATTATATTACTGTTTGCAAAGAATACGGTATTAGCTACATGGAAGTAAGCGATGGCTCAATTACCATTCCACATACGGAAAAATGCGGCTATATAGAAAAACTCACTAAGCATGGCCTGGTACTTAGCGAAGTGGGCAGCAAAGATGCCGCACATATTATTCCGCCTTATAGATGGATTGAACTAATGCGTGCCGAATTAAATGCAGGCTCATCTTATGTAATTGCCGAAGCCCGGGAAGCCGGTAACGTAGGTATTTACCGTGGTACAGGTGAAGTAAGGGAAGGCCTGGTACAGGAAATACTCACCCAAATACCCGAACAACAAATTATATGGGAAGCGCCACAAAAAGCACAGCAACTCTACTTTTTAGAACTCATTGGATGCAATGTAAACCTGGGCAATATTGCTCCATCGGAAGTAATAGCGCTGGAAGCCATGCGTATCGGGTTAAGGGGCGATACCTTTAACCTTTACCTCAATAAAGAAAATGCCTGATGAAAGTTTACGGACTTTTGGGTTTCCCTTTATCCGTTTCTTTTTCAAAAAAATATTTTACCGAAAAATTTGAAAAAGAAAAATTAACAGATTGTGAATTTGAACTTTTCCCAATAAGCTCAATTGAAAACTTTCCTGATATACTTGCACAAATTAAAAATTTAAAAGGGCTTGCAGTAACCATACCGCATAAGCAGGCCGTTATTCCTTTTCTTACACATTTAGACTTTACTGCAAAAGAAATAGGCGCTGTAAACTGTATCAAAATAAATGGAAAAAAACTAAGCGGTTATAATACCGATGCGCTGGGTTTTAAAACATCCTTTGAACCTTTGCTGCAACCGCAGCACAATAAAGCGCTGGTATTAGGTACAGGTGGCGCTTCCAGGGCAGTTCAATATGTTTTAAAGCAATTATCCATTCCGTTTTTGCTGGTATCCACATCAAAAAAAGAAAAAAACTGCATTGGCTACAATGAGGTAAATAAATCTATACTGGAAGAATATTATATCATCATCAATTGTACGCCTGTAGGCATGCTGCCCAATGAAACAAATTTTCCCGATTTGCCTTATGCATCGCTTAGCGCAAAACACTTGCTTTACGATTTAATTTACAAACCTGCAGAAACCCAGTTTTTAGCCAAAGGAAAAGCAAAAGGTTGCCTCACCAAAAATGGTTTTGAAATGCTGTTGATACAAGCTGAAGAAAACTGGAGAATTTGGAATAGCGATTAAGCCTGTGCAGGTGGCCCGCCAAAATTAAAAGGCAGCTCTACTGTTTCCATATCTTTAATTTCGCCATGGCTGGCCTCAAATTTTTGCACATTTTCAATAATAGCTTTCATAAATCTTTTTGCATGAAAAGGTGTCATAATAATTCGGCTTTTTACCTTGCTCTTGGGTGTGCCGGGCATTACATTTACATAGTCAAAAACAAATTCTGCATGGCTATGTGTAATGATGGCCAGGTTGGCATACTGCCCTTCGGATACCTCTTCGGAAATTTCAATATTTAATTGATTTTGTAGCTGTTTATTATCTGTTGCCATTACTATTTTTTTTGCAAAATTCGTTGTTTTTATTCTATTGGCCTAACTTTTATAAGTTCCATTTTATTTTAAGGAATGATGCTTAAATTCACAGTTTAAAACATAAGATTATGGCACACAATATGAACCGCAGAAAATTTATTCGCAACACCGGCCTTGCAGGCTTATCGGTAGCACTATCGCTGGAAAACATACAGGCATTATCTTTTCAAAAAAACAATAAAGTAAGAATAGGTTTAATTGGTGTGGGCCTCAGGGGCCAGGAGCATGTGCGCCTCATGGCCGCAAGGCAGGATGTGGAAATTATTGCCATGGCCGACCCTGATTTAAAAATGATGGCCGCATCGCAAAATATTATTACAAAAGCTGGCAAACCAAAACCCATTGAATTTACCAATGGCAATTACGATTATAAAAATTTATTGAAGCGTGATGATATAGATGCCGTAATAATTGCAACACCCTGGGAGTGGCATGCACCGCAAACCATAGATGCATTAAATGCCGGAAAAATACCCGGCGTGGAAGTTGCCGGAGCTCTCCATTTAAAAGATTGCTGGGACATGGTGAATGCCAGCGAAAAAACTGGCATACCGGTAATGCCTTTGGAAAACGTTTGTTACCGCAGGGATGTACTTGCTGTTTTTAATATGGTAAAGCTGGGTATGTTTGGCGAAATTTTACACTTGCAGGGCGGTTACCAGCATGATTTGCGTGCCGTAAAATTTAACGATGGCATTACGCCTTACGGCAGCGGTGTGGAGTTTGGAGAAAAAGGCATGAGCGAAGCAAAATGGCGCACCCAACATTCTATTGACCGGAACGGCGAATTATATCCAACGCATGGTTTAGGCCCTGTAGGTACCATGATTGACCTTAACCGGGGAAACAGGCTCACCAAACTATCTTCCATTGCTACCAAAACGAGGGGTTTGCACCGCTATATAGTAAACCATCCCAAGGGCGGAAAGGATCATCCCAATGCAAAAGTAAATTTTAAATTGGGCGATATTGTAACAACGCAAATTCAAACCGCCAATAACGAAACCATTGTTTTAACCCACGACACTTCTTCGCCAAGGCCATACAACCTGGGCTTTAGAGTACAGGGTACCAATGGCATTTGGCAGGATACCCATGCAGGCGAACTAAACGGCGGATTAATTTATTTTGAAGATAAAAGTAAGCCGCATAGCTGGGAAAACACCGAAAGCTACATGAAGCAATACGACCACCCGCTTTGGGTGAAATACGGTAATGATGCTGCAGGGGCCGGTCATGGCGGTATGGATTGGTTTATTGACAATGCTTTTATAGAATGTATTAAACGCAAAGCAGAATTTCCTTTGGACATTTATGATATGGCTACCTGGTATGCCATTACACCTTTGAGTGAAAAATCTATAGCACAAGGCGGCAAACTGCAAACCATACCCGATTTTACAAGAGGAAAATGGAAAACGAGAAAGCCACTGTTTTGTGTGGGGCAGGAAGATTATTAAAAGAGTTTACACTGCAAAATTGTAAAAGAATTTTAAAAGTGAATGTGGCGATCTGCTCATGACAAAATTTTTTACCTGCATCTTAATACTAAATTGCTTTTGCAGAAATAAACTTAAAGATTTACCTGAAATTCTTTTAACAATTGTACCTGGTTTTGCGCCCTCAGCAAATTATGTGTTTCATATTTTTTGCCATAATAAATATCGTTATTGAGGTAATCAGTTAAAAAGCGCAATGCCTGCATATACATTAAAAATTCGCCGGAAAACAAAAAATGATCTTGCTCAAATTGAGATAAGCATTGTTTCATTTCGGTGAAATATCCATCTTGTATTGCCTGTATAAATTCATTTCGCACAAATATTTTATCCAAATCTTTTTCTTCCTCTGATACAGGGCAAATATAAGTACGCAGCATATCGCCCACATCACTTATAAAAAAACCCGGCATTACAGTATCCAAATCAATTACACAAATCCCTTTTTCGGTTTCATCAAAAAGCACATTGGAAATTTTAGTATCATGGTGGGCAACCCTTTTCCCAGCCTCTTTATGCTCAATAAAATTTTGCCAGCGCTCCACAATATTTTTTTGGGATATTAAAAAGAGTATTTCCTCCTTTGCACCTGCTTTTCGGGCCTGGTTACCCTTGTTCAGGGCATTTTCAAATTGCTGGTAGCGCAATGCAAGGTTATGAAAATCGGGCAGTGTAATATGCAATTTGTTTGCATCAAAATTATTGAGTAATGCAGTAAATTTTCCAAACTGAGCTGCCGCTTCAAAAGCCTGGTTTGTGGTTTGCAGCACATCTACCGTATGCGAATTGTTTACAAAAGCAAAACACCTGTAGTAGCTTTTGTTAATTTCATATAACGAATTTCCGTATTTTCCCTGCAAAGGGGCGGTAAACAAATAGCCTGGAAAATGCTTGCTGAAATAGTTAGCAAGCATATTTAAATTTTCATCAATCCATCCGGGATGCTCAAAAACATGGGTATTAATTTTTTGGATGATAAGCAAATCCTGCCCGGCGCTTAGCTTCCAGGTATGGTTTATTAAGCCGGTTCCAAATACTTTTGGATTGGCAAAAGGTTTTTGGTAAAATGTGGCTAATTGTTGTAATAGTGGCTCCTCCATTGCTGAAAATTAAAACAAAAAATCAAGGATTGGTTCCAACAAATTGCATATAATAAAAAAGCCTTTGCTTTTCAACAAAGGCCATTTTAAAAATACATCAATTTTATCGTGCTATATTTACCGCTCTTTTTTCCCGTATTACCGTTACTTTAATTTGGCCCGGAAAGGTCATTTCGGTTTGTATTTTTTGGGCAATTTCAAAACTTAGTTTATCGCTATCGGCATCACTCACTTTTTCTGATTCTACAATTACCCTCAGTTCCCTGCCGGCCTGTATAGCGTATGCCTTTTCTACACCATTATAGGCAAGCGCCAGGTTTTCCAAATCTTTAATGCGTTGAATGTATTGCTGCATTATTTCTCGCCTTGCCCCAGGCCTTGCACCGCTTATGGCATCGCAGGCCTGTATGATAGGTGAAATAACATATTGCATTTCCATTTCGTCGTGGTGAGCGCCAATGGCATTTACCACGGCCGGATTTTCTCCATATTTTTCGGCAAGTTTTGCACCCAGTAAAGCATGGCTTAGTTCGGTTTCTTCATCGGGCACTTTTCCAATATCGTGCAACAAACCTGCTCTTTTTGCCAGCTTTGGGTTTAAGCCAAGTTCCGATGCCATTATTGCACAAAGATTTGCCGTTTCACGGCTGTGCATTAACAGGTTTTGGCCGTAAGAAGAACGAAAACGCATACGGCCTACCATTCTTACCAGTTCTTTATGCAGGCCATGTATGCCCAGTTCTATTACGGTTCTTTCTCCAATGTCCATCACCTGGTCATCGAGCTGGCGGCGGGTTTTTTCCACCACTTCTTCAATACGGGCAGGGTGTATACGGCCATCGGATACCAGCCTTTGCAAGGATAGGCGGGCAACTTCCCTTCGCAAAGGATCAAAGGAGGAAAGCACTATGGCTTCCGGGGTATCATCTACAATTAAGTCAACACCCGTTGCTGCTTCAATTGCCCTTATGTTGCGGCCTTCACGCCCAATGATAGAACCTTTTATTTCATCGCTTTCCAGGTTAAAAACCGTAATGGTATTTTCAATTACCTGCTCTGCTGCGGTACGCTGAATGGTTTGTATTACAATTTTACGGGCTTCTTTATTGGCTTTTTGCTTTGCATCTTCTATAATTTCCTGTTGAAGCGCCAATGCACGGGTTTGTGCTTCCTGTTTTAAACTTTCAATAAGTTGTGTTTTGGCATCTTCTGCACTTAAGCCGGCAACTTTTTCCAGGCGTCGGATATGTTCTTCCTGGTGCTTTTCCAGTTCGGTACGCTTAAGGTTTACAATTTCTGTTTGCCGGTTCAGGTTTTCTCTTATGGCATCGTTTTCTTTAAGTTGCTTTTCCAGGTTGCCTTCTTTGGCATTTAGGCTTTGCTCTTTTTGCCGGATGCGGCTTTCTCCTTCATTAATTTTCTGGTTGCGCTGCAGCACATCTTTGTCGTGTTCTGATTTTAATTGAACAAACCTTTCCTTTGCTTCCAGTTCTTTTTCTTTTTTGAAAGTTTCGGCTTTTGACCTGCCTTCTGTAATTATTTTTTGTGATTGAGCTTCGGCCTCTTCAATATTTTTTTGTGTGTTTTTGGCAAAAATTACTTTACCCAGCAAGATGCCCGCTACTATGGCCACTGCACCGATGATGATATAAATTATCGTTGAATCCATTGATTATTAGTTGTTTGAACTGATTATTATTATATTTCTTCCAATCTTTACCCATAATATTTTTAGAGTGAGATGGTTATTAGCGAAGATACCAATTTTCAGGAAGTTTGAACGGGATAGCGATAATTTATTATATTAATAAATAAATCTAACAGCAAATACAAAAATTTATTAATATGGAAGGTCTGTTTTATAAAGACTTATCTATTTGTGCTTCAAGTTTTTTAAGGCCTTCTAAAAGTTGATTGTTTTGTGCTGCAGCTGAGTGGTTTGCCGGGGTTTGTGTGGCATACCAAATAATTACCATAGCAATATAATCCTGCATATCTTTTCCGGCAAACTGTGTTTTGAACTCAATAATTTTTTCGTTGATGAGTTTTAGGGTTTGCCTCACTGCTTCTTCATCTTTAGCTTCCGTTTTAATGCGGTAAGTGCGATCGCCAATTACAATATTCAGCGGTATCATTTCTGCCATACAAAATTATTTACCCAATAATGAAATACATTTATCAATATTACGCAGGTAGCTATTTATTTTTTGAACCATTTCTTTTTTTTCCTCGGGGTTGAGTGGGGCCGCCGATGCTTTGAGCAGGAGTTCCTGCTGGCGCATTTCATCTACCCTTTGTTTTAATTCTTCCTGCTGTAGTTTTAGCTTTTCATAATTTTCCTTTAAAACGGCGTTTTCTTTTTTTAAAGAATCGTAGCGCTTTAGTACTTGCTGTACTTTGGTAGAAATGGAATTAATATAATCCTGTGTTGTCATTCTTTTAAAAAACTGTTATCTAAAAAAATTGATCCTTTATTTTTTCCTTACTTCGGCGCCGAGTTTTTGTTCGTACAAGCCAGTGATTTGATGCATCATTTCTTCCACCTCTGCATCGGTAAGGGTTTTTGTTTCGTCGCAAAAAGTAAAGTTTACCGCCATAGATTTTTTATTATTGCCCAGTTTTTCACTTTCAAACACATCAAAAAGTTTTACAGAAACCAGGCGGTTTATATTTGCTTCTGCTACCGCTTTTTCCAGTTCATGATAAGCAATATGCTTATCTACAAGCAAGGCCAGGTCTCTTTCTACGGCCGGAAATTTTGGTATAGCACGGTAAATAATTTTATTGGTTTGCAAAAGCGTCAATATTTCATCCCAATTTACGCCGGCATAAAAAACACTTTCGCTTATATGGTGCGCTTCTGCTTTTGCTGCCGATATTTTTCCGGCACTACCCAACACGGTATTTTTTTGTTTTATTAAAATATACTCATCAAAGCCAGGCGCCTCAGCGGGTTCGTAGCTAACCCGTTTTGCCCCGGTAAGCGTCATGATTTTTTCTGCAACCGCTTTTACGTAATAAAAATCCACTTTTGGGGATTTGTGCTGCCAGCCCGTTTCGGCAAGTTCGCCGCTAATGTACAAGGCCAAATGGTTGCGCTCTGTATACTTTCCCATTTCGGCGCTGCTGTAAGTTTTTCCAAATTCATAAAATTTTAACCGCTGCATTTTTCGGTTAATATTATATGCCATTACTTCAAGGCCGGTTTCGAGCATTGAGGGCCGCATGATATCTAATCCGGCGCTAAGACTGTTTTTTAATTTTACTGCGGTATCCAATTCCGCTGCGGTATAATAATGACTATTTGTTATACTATTGGTAAAAATTTCTCTGAAACCCAGGCCAGTTAAATAGTTGGCTGTTTTTTCTTTAAAAGCCATTTTTTCTGCGCCAAGTTCCGCCGAAGGTGTGATGGTAATTGCAGCGGGTATTTCAATATTATCCAGGCCGTCAATACGCATAATTTCTTCTACAAGGTCTGCAGGCAGTGTAATATCAGGTTTATGATAAGGTACTTGCACCCACAATTCATCAATGGCATCTTTAAAAACATCAAAACCCAATGCCATTAAAATATTTTTTACAGCTTCGCTATGATAATTTTTACCGCTGAGTTTTTTAAGGTAATGGTATTTTAATTGCACAATTGTATTTTCAACGGGTTGCGGATAAATATCTGTTACCGCACCAATAGTAGCGCCACTCACCTGTTTTATTAACTCTGCAGCACGCTTTAATACCAACACGGTATTACTAATGTCTACTCCTTTTTCAAATCGTGTTGCAGCATCTGTTCTTAACCCATGTACCACCGAAGTTTTTCTAATTGCTCCAGGGCTGAACCAGGCGCTTTCTAAAAAAATATTTTTGGTACTATTGCCTACGCCGCTATTTAACCCGCCATATACACCGGCAATGCATAAAGGCCCTTGTGCATCGCATATCACCAGGTCATTTGCTTTTAATTTTCTTTCGCTTCCATCAAGCGTTATAAATTTTTCGCCTTCTTTGGCGCTTTTTACAATAATAGATTTGCCGTTAATTTTATCGGCATCAAAAGCATGCAAGGGCTGTCCGGTTTCATGCAAAATAAAATTGGTAATATCCACAATATTATTAATGGATTTTACATTGATGCTTTGCAATTTTTGCTTTAGCCAATCGGGGCTTTCGCCTACGGTAATATTTTGAAGGTAAAGGCCGGCATAACGTTTACAATCTACATTATTTTCGATGCTAATGCTTATAGTTGTGGCATCACTATCCGGAGCAAATGATGGGTTATAGGGAAGTTTTGGTTTAACTTCTTTACGGTTGTGGTGCGTTAAATAAGCGCATACATCTCTTGCTACGCCCAGGTGGCTCATGGCATCCATACGGTTGGGTGTGAGGCCTATTTCAAAAATATAATCGCTGCTTAAGTGGTATAAACTTGCTGCAGGTTTTCCTACTTCGGTACCGGCTGGTAAAACAATAATCCCATCATGGCTTTCCCCAAGCCCAATTTCATCTTCGGCACAAATCATCCCTTCGCTTACAATGCCACGTATTTTTGTTTTTTTTATGACAAATGGTTCACCGGCTAAAGGATAAATGCAGGTGCCGGCAACTGCTACAATTACTTTTTGGCCGGCAGCTACATTTGCTGCGCCACAAACAATTTGCAATGCAGTTCCATTACCAGTGTTTACCGTTGTTAATTTTAATTTATCTGCGTCTGGGTGTTTTTCACAGGTTAATACCTCCCCGGTAACCAGGCCTTTTAATCCGCCTTTAATGCTTTCTTTTAGTTCAAGGCTTTCCACTTCTAAACCTATTGCCGTTAAAATTTTGCTCAATGCTTCAGGCAGGGGTTTTTCTGGTAAATAATTACAAAGCCAATTATAAGAAATAGTCATACCGTACTAATGGTTTAAGCCGCAAAGATAAAGTATTGCAAAATGTAGGAATAACGAATTTTATGCATCAAAAAGTCATTTTATTTGCATTGGTTTGCTCTTTAAATAATTTTTACTCAATCCAAAAAAAAATATTTAAAACAACAGGTGAACAAAAAGAAATTTGGTGGTTTAATTTTGTTAATAAAAAGCAGGCTTGCCCGAATTATATTGCATAGGAGATGTGAATTAACCTGTTAGTTACCCGTGA
>Ga0209582_1001167_pt1 | contig 13384 bp, 18 predicted proteins | sample KloWWTmetKNB5Kit_FD_187176 | JGI IMG/M metagenome (GOLD analysis project Ga0209582, IMG submission 187176) | Active sludge microbial communities from Klosterneuburg, Austria, studying microevolution and ecology of nitrifiers - Klosterneuburg... | ecosystem: Engineered > WWTP > Aerobic digester >...
CCATGACCGAAAAAAAACCCAAAGGCTGGCAACCCGGCACAAGCGGCAACCCCCTCGGGAAGAAGCCCGGCTGTGGGGCCCTCCAAAAACTGCGTGCCACTCTCGACCCCGATGTGCCTGCCATCCTCGAAACAGTAGTGAACGCTGCCAAGGGTGGTGACATGCAAGCTGCTCGAATCATCTTGGAGCGCGTGTTGCCGCCTATAAAGGCCACGGAGGCCACTCAACCGCTTGACCTGCCCACAGGTAGCCTGACCGACGCAGGACGCGCTGTGCTGGCTTCTGTGGCCGCTGGTGAGCTTGCACCGGGGCAAGGTGCTGCGCTGCTGGGTGCCATCGGTACGTTGGCCCGTGTCAGCGAGATTGACGAACTGGCCGCCCGTGTGGCGGCACTGGAGGGCAACCATGTCAGCCGCACTTGAACGTCGACTGCTGGCGCTGGAATCCAAGGCGGGTGAACAGATGCACCGCTTCACGTGGTTGTCGTGGCGGCCAAATCAGCAGAACCATGAAGTTGTTTCGGCCCAAACAGGTGACGACCACTTTCAGCGCCAGCAAGGTGAAACAGTCGAAGCTTTCTGCAAACGGGTAGAGCAGATAGCCCGTCACCAGCGTGGGCTGACCCTCATCTGGTGTAACCACGGGGAGGCGCAAGCATGCCAGCACTGAGCGCACGCATTGATGCACTGGAGAAGCATGCGCCCGACTTCCGACAGCAGTTCATGGGTGACCTGATGAAGCACGTGGACATCTGGCGCTTGGACAAGGCCTTGGCAGGTGGCCCTGCTGGCTTGAGGGCGCTGCTGACCGAGGTGTACTGGAAGAAAGTAGAGAAGTCAGGCAGTGAGACTGCGGATACATGGGCTTTGCGTCTGAGGGAAAACCTGCCACGCTTGAGTGGGTGACCGTGGTGATTCGTTGACGCAAATCAATTTTTTGATGATGCGCGAGGTGCATCTGCAAAAATCACCGCAATAAAATGACCCAGTATTTCAGGGAGAAAGACATGATGAAGCGAGCCTTAGTCCTTTTGGCGACTGTAGTGTTTTCCACTGCAGCAGTATCACAGCCAAAAGAAGACGGCACATACTACGACGAAAAAACAGGCTTGACTTGGTTGCGTTGCTTGATAGGGCAAACATGGGCGAATGGCACATGCATTGGGTCATACAGCAAACACACCTTTGACCAAGCGAGCGCAATTGGCGGGACGTTAACGTTTGCAGGGCATAGCGATTGGCGCACACCCAACATTCGTGAATTAACTTCAATTGTGGATTTTTCCAAAAGAGAACCTGCGGTCGATACGAGCGCTTTTCCATATTTTTCAACGCATGTAGTTTGGTCTAGCACTCCCGACTCCGATGAACCGAGCAAGGGATGGTTTCTTAGTTTTACCCTTGGCACCACTGACAGCTACCAAAGAAGCAGTCTTCTTGGCGTACGGATGGTGCGAGGTGGGCAGTCACTTGGCCTTTTAAATCCGGCAAGACCAGACTCAGACTATCAGGACCATAACGATGGCACGGTCACTCATAAGCCCACGGGATTGATGTGGAAACGTTGTTTAGAGGGACAGGAATGGAGTTCCAACCTAGGCTGCACGGGAAACGTGCGAAAAGTGTACTTTGAAACTGCCAAAAATATGAATGGCATTTTTGCCGGAAAATCAGATTGGAGACTACCAGAAATTTCTGAATTAATTACGCTAGTTGATTACACCAAACGAATTCCATCTATAAATCATAAAATATTCCCCCAATCTGCAACTAGTTTTTCCATATGGTCTATCACCCCTGTTGTTCGGTCAACTGACTATTGGTATACAACTTTCACCGATGGCTCTTCAGGCAACACTCCGTCCAATTGGACAGAACAAGGTGTTCGCTTAGTGCGAAGCGTACAAATAGCACAACCCGATTCGCCCAATGATATTGATTGCCTCCTGAATTGGGCGGAATTTCGTTTTTCCAGTTTGCTTGCTCCGGCAAACAGTCCAACTCACAAATCTGGCACCATTAGCTATCGCGCCTATTCAGGCAATATTTACTTCGGCATAGACTCCAGCAATGACGCCATCTTAATTTTAGGCAGTACATTTGGCAACAATCCGGTAAATATTGGAAAGTTAGCAGACTACCTACAAACAGCACGGGCAACAGCCTGCCACTAATAGATATCTCTCAAGAAAAGAGACATTGCTTGACAGATTCTCCAAACATTCGGTCAGTTCCATCACTGCAAGCACTGGAAGCGGCGGCAATCAAGCAGTTGACGGCAATGGTCAGCGCGGACAATGGCAAGAAGCCCAGCGAACAGGCGGTGCTGATAGCCGCCAAGGCAATGGCAGCGAAGGCGCACAGGGAACTGTCGGCGCAGCAGAAAAGCTGACAAGCTATGAACACCCCTCTCCCCCCACCCCTGACACCCGGACAAGCGCGAATCCGTGAAAAGCTGGCACACCTTTCGCCGGAAGACAAAATCAAAGCGCTTGGAGTCATCAAGCAGATTGCACAGCACCAAGAGCGTGAACGGTTGGCTCAGGCTGCATCAGCACAGGTAGCAGTGCAAGGGCATAGCGATGTTCCGTTGCCGCCACCCAAGACAGTCGTAACAGCCGAGAAGATACGGGAGAAGTTGGCCGACCTGTCTCCCAAGGAGCGGGAGCAGGCACTGGCAATCCTGAAGCAAATCGCACAGAAACAGGCGCAGGAAGCCAGTCCGAACGAACCGGCAAAACAATGACCTATATGGTTGCGGGTCTGCCATATGCAGATAACGTACTTTGAAGTAAAAAATAATGAAGGTTTTCGGCTATCTCGCACTGCTTGTAGCGCTCGGCATATTTTTTGGAGATGCAAATGGAGTATTCGGTAGCGTTACCCAATATCTAGACCCAACATTAAGGTCGAAGATAATTAATTCACTAGCAATTTTTGGGTTAGTGTGCATTGGCTTCGCCATTTGGATGTATGAAGCTAAAGACCGCCCTGCTTCTAGTGTGCCCGGGCCTATGGTGTTAGCACTATGGTTGTCGCTCTCTTACGGATTCGTAACGCTCAATTGCGAAGTATTTGCCCATTGCGACAGACCCAATCAAACAGGCGGCGCAGAGTGCACAACTGAATACGATAGACAAGGGGCTCGCAGCGAGTGCAGATAACCCGCTTGCAGCATCAATCCCAGTTCAGCACATCCTTCTGTCATCACACCTGCCGCCTTGAGAGTCTCTGAAATTGAAACAGCCGCAGGCTTTGTAGCCAACGCCGATGCCATCGTGGTGGCTGCTGGCGCAGGCATGGGGGTCGACTCCGGTCTGCCAGACTTCAGGGGCAATGAAGGCTTCTGGAAGGTATACCCAGCCCTTGCAAAGTCGCGGATGGACTTCACCCGCATCGCCAACCCTGCTGCCTTCCATCATCACCCGGAACTGGCCTGGGGCTTCTACGGTCATCGCTTGAATCTCTATAGGCAGACGGTTCCCCATGCTGGGTTTGAGTTGCTGCGCCGATGGGGTGAGCAAATGCCGCTGGGCGTTGGCGTCTTCACCAGCAACGTGGACGGCCAGTTTCAAAAGGCGGGTTTCGGCGACAGCCTCATCAACGAATGCCACGGTTCCATCCATCACCTCCAGTGCTTGGAGCCATGCTGCGATGACATCTGGCCAGCCGATGATTTCACGCCAGTCATCGACGAAGAAAACTGCATCCTGGTCAACGAACCGCCCCACTGCCCACGATGCGGAGGTATGGCTCGCCCCAACATCCTGATGTTCGGTGACTGGGGCTGGCTGAGTGACCGGTCAGCCCGTCAAGAAAAGGCACTGGACAACTGGCTATGGGAGGCAGCCAACCCGGTAGTCATCGAACTGGGGGCAGGAACGGCCATCCCTTCGGCACGTCATTTCAGCCAGCGCGTGCTGGGTCAGTTCCGAGGTAAGCTGATTCGCATCAATCCAAGGGAGTGGCAGACAGAAGGTCCGGACACCGTAGGTTTGGCTGCGGGTGCGCTGGAAGGTTTATTGGGGCTGCACGAAGTGATGGACCATTAAGGCATCCTTGACTCATTCTGAGATGACCACCGCAGCCACTTTGCGGGTGAGGCGGATGAGCGGGATGCGAATCATCACTAAGCACGAAAACAGTGTCTACCGCACAAGAACTCGACCGCATTTAAGAGAACAGGCCCGTGTCTTACGACACGGCAGAAGCATTAATCAGGTCACCGTTTGGTGCACTTAAACGTCACATAGTCGGGTGATATCTTCACTCTCTGCCCACCTTCACTCGCGTAAAAGGTCGGCAATTTCATGGTATTGATGGCTGCAGAAATCATGTCAGACGACCCCGTCTTGATGTGACAACTTTGCCCTGAGTGTGAGTCAACAGATTTGAAGACCTCGGCTGGCTCAAATAGTTTGCCATCTTGTTCGACGGCGACAACTTCTTTCGGGCCGCAGGTTTTAATCACGAAACCCGAGCATACGGTGGCAATAAGTGGCCCTGTTCTTAAATATTCCGCATGTGCAAAAAATGGCGAAGCACAGGCGAGCGCAGCAAAAAAATACTTAATCATCACTTCCCCTCCACCCAGGCCAAGCAGCCTTCAACAAACGACTGTGACTTGCCAGTGCATTGCTCTCGCTTGGTCACGCCCTTGCGTTCAGCCCATGCATAACCAGCCTTGTGACCAGAGCAATCTTGCGTGCACTGGTAGCCTTTGAAGGTACCAGCACTAGCCAGCATAGGTGCAAGCGCCAAAAGCACCACAGCGATTGAATTCATCCTGGCTATATTCAGCGCGAAGCCGTCCAACTACCAAATGAGACGTTCCGCCCAAGTGTTGAGGTCCATTGTCCGCTGCCGCTTGAACCAAGTAGGTTGCCCGTCATATAGGTTCCATCCCCAGCGATGTTTCCTGACTTAAACGAACCGTTAGATGACAACGTGCCGTCGACAGGGAATGACACAGCAAGAAATGTTGAGAAGCAAGTGCCTGTCACTCTTGCTGACGTTTGGCTTGAAGTGATTGGTACGTTTACGGTACATCGGCCACTGTCATCGCCACGAAACGTGATGGTCCAGTTGCCGACATACTTGTCGAACACATTGGAAACTTCTGGCGTGGATGGCAGTGTTGTGCCGCCCGGTGTACTTCCGGTTACAGGCGCATCGTCGCCACCACCGCAACCCGCAAGCACGGTCGCCGCAGCAAAAGCACAAAGGAACAATTTTTTCATAGTTATCTCCCTGTTTGAAAACAACCCTTTTAACTCGGAACCGCAAGGCTGCACATCCACCAAATGGGGGAGGCCCATATCTGGGCAGACGTGAGAGGTCCACTAGCGGCAAGAAATTGGGGGGTAAGTATTGGGTGTGGAGTGAGGGCAAACGCCTACGCCAGTTCTGCCAGCAGCGCATAGCTGAAGGTGAGAACGTTATTCAGGTGAGCCGCTGGCTGGCGCAAGAGCTAGAGGCCGCTCAGCTAGCACAACGCGCCGACCAATAAAACTTCTTTGTATTTGTGTGGGGCATTAACCACCCCTCCCCCAAATGGTGGATGTGCGCAACCGCACACAAGGTCAAAGGTCGGTGCCGCCCATATGGGTACCAACTAGGAAAATTAATGAGCGTTTCCATACTCACACGCAAAGTCGGCGCATCCGTTGTAGCACTTAGCGTGGCACTGGCGGGCTGTGCCACCTCATCCAAAGATGTGGCAAACGCTTACGTCTCGCCTATTCAGTTTCAGAGCTACGACTGTGACCAGCTTGCCGCCGAAGCAGCAAGATTGCAAACTCGCATCTCACAACTTGGGGGCAGACTTGACGAAGCGGCCAGCAACGACAAGGCGCTAATGGCCGTAACGCTGATTCTGTTCTGGCCTGCTGCATTTGCGCTGGGTGGAACCAAGGCTCAGGAGGCTGAATACAGCCGATTGAAAGGTGAGTACGACGCTATTCAACAAGCAGCTACTGCGAAGAAATGCACAGGCATCGTAGCGGCTCCAGCACCTCAATCAAAACCAACAGGTAATCAAGGCACTACAACAGCACAACCCACACCTATGGTTGCCCCTCCAGCCGCGACACCAGAAGCAGCCTCGGCTGCGCCTGTGCAGACGTCGAAGTAAGGTAGCCTGCACCAAACAGGTTGACCCGACCCCAGCGCCGGGTTTTTTCTTGTCAGCGCAACGGACATAGACCCCTAGGGCGGGTGCAAAGTCGCCAGCCTTTGAATGTCGCTAACCCCTATGCACCGCACGTGGACAAAATACCGCCCACAGAGAATTCAAATTCAGCAAACCAACCCGCCCAAGTGGCGGGTTTTGCTTTTCTGGTGCAGCCATGCAGGGCGAAAGAGGCCACCAGCGCCAGCGACTGATTTAGAAAATCGCCTTACATCCACCCTTACATCCAACAGAAAAGAAAAAAGTCCGCAATCATTACGATAGCGAACTTTTCTTTGTGGTATTTGGTAGGGCGTGTAGGACTTGAACCTACGACCAAAGGATTATGAGTCCTCACCAATACCCATTTGCCACCCTTGATGAACCTAGATACAATCTATGTAAATCAATGACTTAGGCAACATGCACTGCTTTTGACCTTGATGCAGATTGACGATATTTTAGGAAATCGTCTTACATCCGCCCTTACATCCTAACGATGTAAGTTTCAAAGGATTAAAGGATTTTTCATGGCAAAGGTTGCGTTCACTGCTGGCAGAGTGTCCGGGTTCCAGTGCCCACCCGACAAAAAACAGGCTTTCATTTGGGATGCCACCGTTCAAGGGCTTGGGCTGCGTGCCACACCCGCAGGCAAGCCAGCGTACATCTTTCAGGGCGTGTACCAGGGTAAAGACGTTCGCTTGACCATAGGCAGTCCTGAAGCGTGGAGCATCCCCCAAGCGCAAACAAAGGCCCGCGAGTTTCAGCGGCTCATTGATGAGGGCACAGACCCGCGCAGCCTGAAAGCCGAGAAACTGGCCGCAGCCAATGCCGAACAGCAGCGCCAGCAAGAGGCCAAGCAAGCAGCCACCGCACAAGCCCTGACTGTGAGCGAGGCTTGGGGCGAATATGTGAATGAGCGCACCCCGCACTGGGGAGAGCTACATATAAATGACCATGCAAGGCTTGCCCGTGCTGGTGGAGTGGAGTCAACCCGGGGCACCCGTGGACGTGGCGTGACTGTTGCAGGGCCATTGCACCCACTGTTGGGGCTAGCTCTGGTTGACCTGACACAGCAAGCAATCGAGGCATGGGCAGCGCAGCAGGGAAAGACCCGCCCAACCACTGCCCGCCTTGCATGGCGACTGCTGCGGGCCTTCCTGACATGGTGCAGCGAACACCCCGCCTACGGGCAACTGGTGGGTGAAAAGAACCCAGCCAAGACCCGGAAAACCCGCGAGTCATTGGGCAAGGCTGGCGTGAAAACCGATGCCCTGCTGAAAGAACAGTTGCCCGTCTGGTTCCAGCATGTGCGCCTGATTGGCAACCCCTGCGTTGCCGCTTACCTGCAAACCCTGCTGCTGACAGGCGCAAGGCCCGGTGAAGTGCTGGCGCTGAAATGGGAGGACATGAACACACGCTGGCATGGCCTGACCATCCGCGACAAGGTTGAGGGAGAGCGGGTCATTCCCCTGACCCCGTACGTTCACAGCCTGATTGCCGCCCTGCCCCGCCGCAACGAGTGGGTGTTTTCCAGTTTCACGACCAATGACACCATGAGCAAGCCACACAGCCAGCATAGCCAAGCATGTGCAGCCGCTGGCATTGACGGGCTGACCCTGCACGGGCTGCGCCGTTCATTCAAGAGCTTGACCGAGTGGCTGGAAATACCTGCTGGCGTGGTGGCACAAATCATGGGACACAAACCCAGCGCCACCGCTGAGAAACACTACACCGTGCGCCCCCTTGACCTGCTGCGCCTGCACCATGAAAAGATTGAAGCGTGGGTGCTGGAACAGGCCGGGGTGAAGTTCACACCCGCCGCTGAACCCGGCAAGCTGGCGCTGGTGGGATGAATACGGCAAGCCCTGCGCCGTTTTCCATGCAGGGCAAAGACGGAGCCAGCGAGTGCAGCAACACAAGCCAGCCCCTGACCATCAATGAAAGTGAGTTCAATCATGGCTTCGGACACTTTAAGCGAAACCCGCCCCTTGAATCCAACGCTACGCCACGCTATGGCGTTAGAAGTATTTCAACAAATCCATCCTGACGCCGTTGAGGTCGTGAGGAGCAAACCGTTTCAGAAATGGATTGACAAACAGAGCATGTCGCTTCGCAAGGTATTTGCAAACGGCACCAGCGTAGCCGAAGCCTTTTTGGTGCTTGATGCGTACAAAGCCAGTCGACTGCGCTGACAACGTTTTCGCCCCAGCTAGGCCCGCGAACCGAAAAGCGGGTTTCCCTGCCCGCCTGCTGGGGCACCATTGCAGGGTTGCACTGAGGGAGTGCCATGACGAATGAGAAACACTCAGGCATATATGCCGCTGACGGTAGACCGTTTGAATACCCACTTACGGCAGTCGATGCAAAACGCTGGCAAAGGTTATGTGAGCTATCTATAGAGGAAGCTGCTTTCGTAGTAGCGGGGTTCGAACCACCACCTATTTCAGTCATCCGGTTCATGCCTGTTCGATACCAAGAGCGGCGAGGCAAGACATGGGAACGCGCACCGCAATATGACGACTTTGTACGCGCGGCTAAAAGTGCTGTTGAGCGCCAAGTCGTTCCAATGCGCAGCAAGATTCAAGACATGCGCACGGTGCAACTTGTTGAACTTCCGGTCATCGTTGTGTGGGCAAAAGCAAATGGGTTCACAGTCGCCAGCGACTGGGAGGGGGTCACGCAAGATGTGCAGCTTGCAACAAACGCGCAAGCTGTGCCCATGGTAGACACCACCAGCACTGAAGCGACACCAGCGCCCATTGCGCAGACCGAGGCCGCGCAAGTGGTCGAGTTACCGGGCCTGTCTGCCGGGCCAATAGAAACGCCCGAAGAACGTCGCGCACGCTGGCTTGCCATGTTCGAGAAAATGGGTGGAGCCAAGAAGCGCGGAGCTTTGGCCGCACTTTCGAGTGAATTGGAAGTTGACCGCTCAAATCTTAGGAAAGACCTGAACAAGGCCATGAACCAGAGAGAACAGAAACGGCGAGAAGGCACGCTTGGGGTGGCTGCAAACCAATTGGTGCGGAACGGCAAACGCCACACCTGACATACCCCAAACCTACCCCAAAGCACACCCCATTGCAGAGGGGAAACGGCAACGAGTGACCTACCCCATTTGACGGGGTACCACACCCCAAAACGCCAATCGGTTTCACCAAGCCACTTCAAGGCTTGCAAAAGGAAACCGATGAACGCGCAAGTAACTTTCCCTCCTTTGGAACAGGTCACAAAACCACTGCTGACCACAAAGGAATATTGCCACTACCTGAATTTCCAAGAACAGACCGCTTGGATTCACGCCTGCAAACAATCCGGCCCTGTGCGCCCGGTCAAGGTGGGTCGCCTTCTGGGCTGGCCCACCAAGGCTGTCAAACAGATTTGCGGGGTGCCAGCATGAGCGCCGCAATCAATCGCCTGCTGCTTACGCTGTGGACGGCCACACCCTCACGCTGGTTTCGCAATGGGAGGGCAGCCAAATGAAAAACGCCCGCAACACCCAAAAGAGCGAAGCGAGCGTAGCTGTGCAGGCTGCACCGATTTTCGCACCTGGCGCACTGCCTGCCAAGACAAACACTGTCACCGCCGAGGTATTAACCCGCCTGCTTAACCACCAGCGACTCACGGGCCTTGAAACTGTATTTGATGCCGGAACCACCCGCCTAGCTGCCGTGGTCGAGTACCTGCAAAAGCGCTACGACTGGAGCATTTCCAGAGAAGACAAGGCGACAGGCTGCAAGGATGGCCGGGTGGCTTTTGTTGCCGAATACTGGTTGCCACCTGAAACCGTGGCCGCTGCAATGACTGGCGGGGCTGGTGAATGGTGCGGCCGGGTACGCACTGCCCGCCGCCAACTGCGCGCCAAAGCTGCATTGGCTGCACGCACCGCCGCCCGAATGAACGCCGCCCGCAACAGCACAGCGCCCAGCGCGGGACAGTTCGGATTATTCGAGGAGGCTGGGGCATGAAGCAACCGAATGAATCAAGCGCTGAAACAGCCTACCGCCGAGGCTTTGCACAGGCTGCGTTTTGGGCAGGCGAGCAAACGGGTGACCCATTGCTCAAGGCGTGGGCCAAAGAGTGCGACACATGGAGGCACGCCGCCCGGTTTGGCCCCAAAAAATATGCACCAGAAATGACCTGCCCGCCCGAGCCGTGGCAGTTTGAGAAGGGAACAAAGACATGCTGACCCCCGTTACGTCCAACATCCCCCAGGAGTTGAAAGCCTTGCCCCGCTGGATTACATGGCGGGCTGAGATATGGACACCCGGCGAAAAACCGCGCAAGGTGCCATACGACCCGCGCGCATTAAACAGCCGCGCCAGTTCCACAGACCCCGACACATGGGCCACGTTTGAACAGGCAGAGACAGCCTACACCGAGCGAGAGGGCGACACTGACGCATTCACAGGCGTGGGGCTGGTGCTGAACGGCGACGGGCTGGCAGGTATCGACATTGACGAATGCGTGACCAATGGCACACCTGACCCCGCTGCGCTGGCACTGCTGGACAGTCTGAACGCTGCCTATGTGGAAATCAGCCCGTCAGGCACTGGTCTGCGTGGATTCGGTTATGCCCCCCCGCTTGACCGTGGCGTGAATGGAATGCTGGATGGCCTGCATGTCGAGGCGTATTCGACAGCACGCTATCTGACCTTGACAGGGCATACCCTTAAGGCTGGACCATTGGCCCCGCTGAAGGGGTTTAAAGAGCTTGCAGAGCGCATCCGTGGCACTGGCAAGACTGACCCAAATACGGGCAAGCCGCTACCTGAACAGCCAGATGCAAAACATGCTGAACTGGTGCGCCGCATCCTTACGGGTGATGTGTTTCACGACAGCCTGCGCGACCTGGCCGCAAGCATGGTGGTGTGTGGCATGAAGCCTGGTGCCGTGGTCAATCACTTGCGTGGGTTGATGGATGCCAGCGCGGCACCGCATGATGCGCGGTGGCAGGCTCGCCGTGGGCAGATACCGGAACTGGTGAGCAGCGCGGAACGAAAGTGTTCCCCACCCGCAGAGCAAGGCACTGTGATTGACGCTGACACGGGCGAAATCATCGAGCCTGAGCCGATACTGAAACCCGTTTCAGTGTTTGATGTGCTGACCAGCCCATCCCCGCCACCTGCCTTTGTGTGGGACGGATACATGCCATGCGGAGTGGTGACTCTGTGGGGTGCACATGGTGGCGTGGGCAAAAGCACCTGTGCCCTGATGCTCGCCGTTGCCGTGGTCACTGGACGTCCGATGTTTGGTGTGACCACAAACGCTGCGCCTGCCGTGTTTGTGAGCCTTGAGGATGGCGAGCGCATTGTTCGCAACCGTCTGGCAGGTATCTGCCTGGCTTGGGGCATTGACCCGCACATATTGGCTGACCACCTTCACATTGTTGACGGTACTGAAAACCCAGAACTGTTTGCCGCAGACAACCGCAGCGCCGGTGAAGTAACCCCCGCATATCTGGAGCTGTCCCGTCTGGTGAAAAACACCAGCGCCGGGCTGGTGGTAGTGGACAACGCTAGCGATTCGTTCGGTGGTGACGAAATCAACCGTCGACAGGTGCGGGGTTTCATGCGGGCATTGGGCCAGGTAGCCCGGTTGACTGACTGTGCCGTGTGTTTGCTGGCGCATGTGGACAAGAACACCAGCCGCAACAAAAAGGCAGAAGGTGGCGAGGGCTATTCGGGTTCGACTGCATGGCACAACAGTGCAAGAAGCCGCCTGTTCATGACCCGTGGGGATGATGACCTGTTGACGCTGGAGCACCAGAAAAGCAACTTGGGTAAGCGCCGGGAAACCGTCACGCTGGCATGGCCTGAAAGTGGTCTGCCCATGCTGGCAAGTGCCTCTCCCAACTTTGACGGATTGAACGCCAGGGTACAAGGCCGGGCAGATGACGCAACAGCGGCGGCACTGCTCGCGCTGATTGCTGAGTTTGAAAGTCGTGGTCAGTTCTGCCATACGGGCATCACATCTCGCAGCAACCCGTTTGCCGTACTCAAAACGGAGCCAACGTTTCAAAGACTGAAGATTAGTAAGGACGTTGTGGCACGCATCGTCAACCAATGCCAGAGAGCAGGTTGGCTTGACATCGTGGAATACAGAACAAAAGACCGAAAGTCCCACGACAGATGGACGGTCACTCCCACTGGCAGAGAGTTTGCCAACCTGGCCCCTCTTTCAGTTGAGCCTGAATCGGTGGATGCGCCAACTGTGCCAACTGTGCCAACTTCAGAAGATGGCGCACCCACTGAGATGGCGCAGGGCGCTGTGCCAACTGCGCCAACTGGCGTAGGGGGTATGGGGGAATTAGCGCGCACACAAGATGGCGCAGAAGTTGGCGCAGAGACCAGCATTCAAGACATTCGGCCATCACGTTTTGCTGGACTTCCATCACCTTTCACAGCCGCCGAGCAGACATCGGCTAAGCAGGTGCGCACCCCAATTACCGAGACAAAAGCCGCTTCTACAAACGCGCAGAGCGTGAGTGCTTTTGCCGCCGAATGAAACACGACCCTCCATCTGACCCCAAGCCTGGAAACCAACATGACGAACTTCGATATTGAAACGGCCCGTGCGATGTACCGCATCACCGAGGCATATCACCCTGACCTTGAAGCAGCCGGGCTCACACGAGTGTTTGAAGGCCTCGAGGCGGCACGCACACACGCCGAATGCCTGCGCGTAGCTGAAGCCGAGACACACCCCTTGTGGCGCGAATACATGGCCCGTCTGGAACGCCAGCAAGTCACACAAGCATTTCGCGATGCTGGCGCTGCCTACGAGGCTTTGCACCGTACCGGGCAGGCTGAAACGACTGAAGGTTTCAAAGCCTTGCTGGCGATGTTCACCACCGCGCCTGAATGGCTGAGAGACGAGTTCAGTGAAATGCTGCGTGAGACAGGTCTTGTACCCGACCCCATCGGCTTCAACAGCGACGGCAAACCCCTGTACGCCATCGACGATGTGGCAGCCAAGTTGGGCATTACCGCTGATGAAGTCCGAGCACGGGCTGACGAACTGGGCTTGCCCGACGTTGGCCCGGTCATCCACACCTTGCAGTGAACGCGCTGCAAACAAATTGCTGAATCAGAAGGAAAAACCCATGACCGAAAAAAAACCCAAAGGCTGGCAACCCGGCACAAGCGGCAACCCCCTCGGGAAGAAGCCCGGCTGTGGGGCCCTCCAAAAACTGCGTGCCACTCTCGACCCCGAT
>Ga0209582_1001175_pt1 | contig 13297 bp, 15 predicted proteins | sample KloWWTmetKNB5Kit_FD_187176 | JGI IMG/M metagenome (GOLD analysis project Ga0209582, IMG submission 187176) | Active sludge microbial communities from Klosterneuburg, Austria, studying microevolution and ecology of nitrifiers - Klosterneuburg... | ecosystem: Engineered > WWTP > Aerobic digester >...
GCTGGTGAAATTCCCGGTCTGAAGCTGGGCCGCAGTTGGCTATTCGTTCGCGGCGACCTCTTGGCCTACCTTGCTGAGAAAGCTAGGGAAGAAGCCCTGCAGCGCCGGTCGAGACGACAACCCACTGCGCTGACGCCAGATATCAAGCCGCGCCGTCGCCAGCCGCCTGCTCTCCCGGTGATTGCTCGTGCATAGCCCAGATGCGTTGTGCCAGATCCGCGCCACGGAAACTGGCGTAGCGCTGGGCCATGACTGAATTGGCAGACCAGCCCATGATTCGGTTGATTTCCTCAAGACGGAAGATCCACTGCCCGTTCGCATCACGCATTTCTAGCCACCTGCAGGTGGCCTCGTGCCGAAGGTCATGCTCATGCAGACCAGGGCACCCAGCAAAATCAAACGCCGACTTGAACCTCTCCGACAGGCGCTGCGTCACCTTTTTCAGCGTCATATTTGGTTCCTCATCCATGAACGGGAACAGGTTAGTAGTTGGCTGCAAGCTCCTTGTCGATAGATAGACGGTGATGGCCTTGTGTACCTCTGGCCGCATCGGAACATCCCTGAACGCTATTTTCCCGCGCCACTGCTTTGAACTCTGGGCCCGGATCACTTTTGAATTCAGATCGACCTGGCAAAGCTTGAGCATGTAGGCCTCGCGCAAACGAAGCCCCATGTATACGATCAGGATGAACATCGTCACAAGGGCGTTGCCTCCCTGCAGGTGAAGCGCACAGCGGCGGTCGTCCGGCTTATGCCCTGACAGAACAGCGATGATCCTTTCTTCCTCGCCGGCATGAAGGCGGCGATCGCGGGTGACATCGACCCTTTTCGCGCCGCCAGCTGCCTCGGCCAGTTTCTGATCCAGCTCAGTGTACGTGCTGTAGCCCTTCGGCAATAGCCTAACCGGGTTCTGCATGACCACATCCGGATTGTGACGAAGGTATTCGTCGATCGATCTACCCAGCGCCTGGATCCGATGCCGTATTGAGTTGGGGGCAAGATTGTTTTTCACCTTCAGGCGCTGAACATAGGTCGACAGCCAGGCATAGTTTGCGTCGCCCAGCTTTACTTCTCCAACCTCAGTCATCAGCGAACCAAGGGGCGACTGCTGCGATGGCGCAGCAAGACCACTGCTCGCCCACTGGCGAACCACGTAGCCAATCGTCTTGCCAGACGTTGTCACAGGCTTGAGCATTTCGGCAGGTGGCGCGATGTTGGCCATTTTCATCAAGTGCCATTGCTCACCGTAGGTGTTAGCTTCTGCCTCGGTGTCGAATGTGAAATACTTGCGCCCACCAGGCAGGGACGGATGGCGCAAACCAATCTCCCACTTGCCAGATGGCTTTTGTCTCGCCCGTGCCATAGCCGCCCCTTCGCCTTAATCGGACGGCTATTCTATCGGTCACCTGGCGTCTTAGCCGCCAATTTGTGGCGGCCGACACCGATTTTCAGCACATACGAGGCGGTTTTTATAGTCGCACCAATACATTAACTATTTGATTATTATATTATTTATTAGACAGAAGCAATACTAGCGGACGGCTACAAGATCGAGCTGATTCAGCGCACCTAAACCAACCCACCAGGGATATCGACCATGAGCTTTCCGGAATTTTTCGCCCGCATTCCAAGCATTACCCTGCGCGACCCGCTGGCCGAACTGCTCGGTGCCGCCGAGGGCGGGCTGATCGAATACGGCTTTGCCGATGCCGTCAAACTGGCCGGGCATTCCTGCCCAACGGTGGCCGGCGCCTGGCTGATGACGGTGCGCGCGCTGCAAGCGCTTTACGGCGACGAGATTCCGGAGCGCGGCAATATTGCCGTGGCGGTGCATGAAGACCTTGATAGCGGCGTCGCCGGCGTCATGGCCAGTATTGCCACCCTGCTCACCGGAGCGACCGGTGACGGTGGTTTCAAGGGACTGGGCGGACGCTATTCGCGGCGCAATCTGCTGCAATTCGGCGTGGCGGGCATCGCCGGCATGGCATTCACCCGGCTCGACAACAATGCTGCGGTCGACTGCACTTTACGCCTCGATTTGGTCCCCGCCGATCCGCGCATGGGTGGCTTGCTGCCGGCGGTGGTGCGTGGCGAAGCTGATGCTGCGGACAAAAAACTGTTCGGCGAACTCTGGCAGGACCGGGTAAAACGCATTCTGATTGATCAGGCAAATCACCCCGAGATCGTGCATCTGCGCCGTCTGCACTAGCCCATCGCTTCGCAGGCAACCGTTTCGAAGCGCTCCACGACATTCGCCCAGTTGCGCGGCAGCATCGTGTAGCGAGCTGCCGCAGCCAGTTCGGGCAAGCGTTCCAGATTGCTCACCAACGCCAGCACCGAATTCAGATAGGCGGCTTCGTCGCCGGGCGGTACCAGCTGGCCATTGGCGCCATCGCTGATCAATTCGGCCGCCGCCGCACTGCGATAGGCGAGCACCGGCAAGCCGCTGGCCATCGCCTCAGCCACGACATTGCCGTAGGTTTCGCTCAGGCTGGGAAAGAGAAAGAGGTCGGCGCTGGCGTAATGCGCTGCCAAGTCTTCACCGAGGCGGGTCCCGGCAAAACAATGATCGGGATGTGCGGCCCGCAAGCGAGCCGCCGAGGGGCCATCGCCAACCCAGATCATCTTCGCCGTGGGCAAAACCTGCCGAATGGTGGCAAAACTTTTCTCGACCAGCGCCAGATTTTTCTCCGCCGCCAGCCGCCCGACATAGAGGCAAGCCAACGCCCCCGGCGCCACGCCCCAAGCCTGACGCAAGGCGAGCGAGTGACGATTCGGGTCGAATAGCCGCGTATCCACCCCACGCCCGACCACCCGCACGCCGAGAATGCCTTCACCGGCCAGATCGGCGGCCAGCGCGGCGGTCGGCACCATCGTGGCACGTGTCCGGCGATGCAATGTGCGCAAATAAGCCGCCACCGCCGGCCGCATCCAGCCGAAACCGTAGTGCACGCTGTAGCGATCAAAATTGGTATGAAAGCCGGAAGTCACCGGAATACCCAGGCGCCGCGCCACACTGACGGCCGACCAGCCGAGCGGCCCCTCGGTCACCACATGCACCAGATCCGGCCGTTGCTGCCGCCAGCGCCTGGCAAGATGCCCCCCCGCCGGCAAACCAAAGCGCAAGCCGGGGTAACCGGGCAACGGTAGGCCGGGCATGGCCATTTCATGTTCGCTGCCGATATCCAGCTTGCCCTGGCGCGGTCGAATCACGCTGACCCGATGGCCGCGCTCACGCATGCCGCTGACCAGGCGCCCGACCGTCATCGCCACGCCATTGACCTCGGGCGGAAAGGTTTCGGTGACAAAGGTAATTTTCAGCGACATCACGCCCCCCTGCAGCAAAACGCAAGCCCAGACCACGGCCACCATCAGCAAGGAGACGAGCACGGCCGCGCTGCCAATATCCTTGGCCCGTTTGGCGAGGCGATGGTTTTCCAGACTGACGCGGTCGACCACCGCTTCGATGGCGGAATTGAGCAGTTCGACCACCAGCACTATCAGCAAACTGGCAATCATCAAGCCCCGCCCAATCCACGGCACCGGCAACAGCAAAGCAGCCGGAATCAGCAGCACCGCCAGCCAAGCCTCCTGGCGAAAAGCGTCTTCGCACAGATAAGCCGCTTTCAAACCGGCCAGCGAATAGCCAAAAGCATTCCAGACCCGGCGCAGCCCGGTCTTGCCCTTGTAAGGCGATTCATTGGCCGGATCGAGGCCCAGATCATGCGGGGAAGGTTGCGACATGGCATCTCCGTGAAAGCACTCACGGTAATCAGGCTTTGCTAAGGCTTGATGACAATAACTGTCACGAAAACGTCAGAATCAACGCCATTTCATACGATGGATTCAGACGATCAACGCCGCCCGCCCCAATACCCTGGCCGGCGGCGTTGGTGGGCGATGGCAAGGATCGAATGGCTTCCGCCGTCACGTGGTGAATGATCAAGCACGGAAAATGACGCATTGGCAAGGTGCACAAGCGTGGGGAAACCGGGGTGCCGGTTTGTGTGAGCAGGAGAATCCGGGCAAAGAAAAGCCCGCGCTAGGCGGGCTCACAGGTTGATCTTGCGGCAGAGTTAGCGGCTCTTCGACTTGCTTCCTACGCGCTGGGTCAATGCCGATGCAGCAACGGACTTCACTGCCGCAGATGACTTCGGGTTACTCAACAGCTTTGCTGCCTTGGACGCAACGCGGGCAGAGGTCTGTTCGTTGATGGTTTTTTTCGTAGCCATGGTAAAACTCCTAACAGTTTGAAAAGGGTGCATGGGCGGGAATCAGGGGCTAGCTGATTCCCGCGGGTAAGGTCAGGCGAAAAGTTCCATCTGACCAGGGTACGAGCGCCAGTGCTGGCAAACAGACTCTCGCGCACCGAAGCGGATGCGGGAGTAAGCGCGCACAAAGAAGCACTTTCGACGGGTAAAGGCCATAGCCATTCCTCATGAACGTGGAGGGGTTTTGGCTTGCCCATGCACTGCGAACTGTTAGAATTCGCTGTCTTCGCACAAGACATTGTGTGCATAGGTGGTTTGGTAGCCCCCTAGCACCATACCAGGCCCCGAAGCGTTGGCGCGCTTCGGGGCTTTTTCTTTGGTGGCGTATGCTCGTTTTGGGTTATGCGGCTTGAGCAATACCTCCTAGCTGGTCAGCAAAAAGGTGCCGGACTTCTTCGGTCATGCCTTTCAGCAAGCGCCAGTTCTCCGTTTCGTGACGCACCCGGCCGGCAACGATCGCCTGATGAATCCTTAGCTTGTCTGCCAGATCGGCGGCGTTGGCTGCAGTTGGATTGGTGCGTACCTCTGCAGCCACCCACTCCGCAGCTGGGATCAGGGCCTCCTGCGCTCCCGCATCCGCTTCGTCTTCTTCTTTGCTGGAGCGGGTCTTGTCATCAAGGTTGTCTGCGATAAACAGATGCTCAGGGTTCAGGTGCTTTTGCACGTGGACCAGTTCGTGGAGCAGTGCAAACCAGAAGTTGTCGATCCGGTCATGGCGCAGGGTCAGCGCAACAATGGGTGTGCCGTCGTCGAGCATGGCCGCACCATCTAGGTAGGTTTTCTTGAAGTGCTCTTCAATCACCAGGATGATCCCGATATCGGCTAGGTACTCGATGGCTAGGCGGGGACCATGCTCGAAACGAGACAGCTTGGCCAGATCACGCAGCCATTCAGCAGTAATTGATCCAGTCTTGTACTGAGTTTTCAGCGCGTGTTTTTGCTTTTTCGCCTTCTTCAATACGGCAACACGCCATACCAGCAGCGCATGTTCGTCCATGACTCGGGAGCCACTTTGGTGAAGCGGAGCGCGTAGCAGGGCCGGGCGATGCGCGCCAGAAAAGACGTCGCGCATGAAATCCCGCATCAGTTCTTCGCCACGCTCTTTCGCATGACGAACCGTGTCGACAACGTCTTGCAGATAGCCGCGTTCTAGCATCTCCTGCCAGGGAAATTTGCTGTAGTCGTACTGAGGCTCTTGCCCCAGATCGATATCGTCTTCAGCATCCCCCAACAAAATCTCGGCCGGAATGCCCAGCCCTTTGTGGATTTTGCGAATCATGGACAAGCTGAGCGGCCGCTTGCGGGCGAGCACTTCCGATACCTTCGGCAAAGAGCCGAAGTAGGGGATCAAATCCTTCTTACTCAGCCCCATCTGATCCATACGGAAGAGAACGGCCTCGATCGGGTCCGGGGAAACCGGATCGATCATAGTACGCTCGTACGATTCAATCACCAGGGCGAGCAACTCCAGTTCGCCTTCCTTGTTGGAACCCGCCTTGACATCTTCATCCATCAAGGCAGACAGGCGAGCAACCGCATCGTCGTAGTCACGCTGCGTCTTAATCACTCGAATCTGTTTCATTTCCAACTCCTTTTCCCCGTGCGCCGTATTACCCATGCCGACCTAGAATTTCTTTTTGTCGTACTCGGCATGCGTTCCTACCCATTCGACCAAGACGATGCCGTTCTGATACGTCGCCTTGACCACCAAGCGGAAAGAATTACCCTTGATGTTGAAGATCACCCGGTTGTCCTCCAAAAAGCTGGCGCTCGGGTATCGATTCTTCACATCCTGAGGGCCGCTCCACCTAGCCTGCTCCACTTCCACGCGCCAGACGTCCAGCGGGCCGCGTGAATCCGCGTGCTTGCGCTTGAATTCGTCGAGCTTGAAGAGGCCGAGCAGTTGCATAGAATGTCGCTATGTTTCCCATGGTGACGATGATCATAGGTTCCCTATTTGGTAATGTCAATCAGTTCCCTGTTTTCGATTATTGGCAGGCACAAGCAATGAAAAGCCCCGTCGAGCAAGACTCGACGGGGCTCCTTTGTCTTTTCTTTTTGCAAACCGACCCGGCTGAGTGCCGGGTTTTTTTGAGCATCGCTCCCTGACAACAGATGGCGTGGATTGAAACGCAGATGAAAAGCACCTTGTCAGGGGAAGGCATCAGCTTGCGATGGCATCACCTGACAAGTAGAACTATGGCTTTGGCTTTTCCCGAGGCATGGCTTTCTCCTCCTGCTCCATCATCGGCCGCATTGCCTTGGCTTTTTTGTCAGCCGAGCTTTTGACATCACCTTTCTTCATGCCCTCCTTCGCCACGCCAGTCGGCATCGGCTCATTCATTTTCATCGTCGGCTGATGCTTTGGCAGCTCGGCAGCCGGCGACGGGTCGGCGGCCTGGGTCGCGCAGGACAAAAGGGGCGCAATGACGGCAGCGAAAAGTTTTAACAGTTGGGTGCGAGACATGTCGTTCTCCGAAAAATGGAGCCGGCGCGATGCATTGCGCCGGCGACAGACTTACTTCTTCATTTCGTCCTTGCCCATGGCGTCTTTCTTCATGTCGCCCTTCATCATTTCATCCTTGCCCATGTCGTCCTTGTGCATCGTGGATTTTTTGGCGGGCTTTTTCATTTCATCCTTGCCCATATCGGATTTTTTCATCCCGTCCTCTTTCATCATCATGCCGTCTTTCTTCATTTCGTCCTTTTTCATCTCGTCGGCGTAGGCGCCAGCCATGCTGAGGGACATGCAGGCGGCGAACATCAGGGTGAACAGTGATTTCATGATTTACTCCTTCTCGTGGGTTGAACAACAAAAAAAATTACGATCCGCTAAACCAGTTGTAGCCTTGGTCTTCCCAATAACCACCGGGATACTCGTTGGTGACGAAAATCGCCCGGATATGCTTCGGGTTCTTGAAGCCCAGCTTGGTCGGCACCCGCAGCTTCATCGGGAACCCATACTTGGCGGGCAAAATCTGGTCCGCATAGCGAAACGTCAGCAAGGTCTGTGGATGCAGCGCCGTCGCCATGTCAATGCTGGTGTGGTAGTCGTCGTCGCATTTGAAGCCGACGTACCTGGCCGTCAGATCGGCACCGATACGTTCCAGGAAAGTCCGGAACGGCGTCCCGCTCCACTTGCCGATAGCGCTCCAGCCTTCAACGCAAATGTGGCGGGTGACCTGCGAGACCTGCGGCAAGGCATAGAGCTCGGGCAAGGTCCAGGCTTTGCGCTCCCGGATGCGACCGGCCAGTTCGAGCTGATAATCTCTTGCATCGATCTCAGGTACCTCATCCACGCCATAAAAAGCATTGAATGGGAACGGGCTGGTGATCGCCGATTCAGGATATTCGGGGGCCAGCCGGGCGGGATCAAACAGCAGGGCCTGGACCCGATCGTTCCAGCCGGACATCGCCATCAGGGCCTGCTCGACGCCTTTGGCGTCTGTGATGCTGCACCCGGAGAGGAGCGACAAGGCCCCCAGCGATAGTCCCTGGCGCAGAAAAAGACGGCGCTCGATGTTGTCGACTTCGTGGCTGCGGTACTGGGCAAAGCTTTGCCCCATCGAGGTCAGTTTTTTCATGATCCGCTCCTGATCCGCCCGGTAATCATGCTGAGAAATGTCTTGGGGACGAGCGCCACCATCGCAACATGGACAACGACCACGCCTACCGTCAGCGCCATGGCGAGAAAATGCACGATCCGCGCCCCTTCGTAGCCGCCCATCAACCCGGCGAGTCCTTGTAACTGAACCGGCTTCCAGATGGCCAGCCCAGACAGCACAAGCACGATGATGGCCAGGATCAGCGTCACATAGGCCGTTCGCTGGGCGGCGTTATAGACCGCCAGGTCGCCGTGGGCCAGGCGGCCGCGGAGGGCCGCAGAGATGTCCTTGATGACTGCGCGCGGCGAGATCGGCCAAAGTTTGCGCCGGAAATGACCGGAGAAAATTCCGTAGGCAAGATAAAGCACACCATTGCCGGCGAGCAGCCACATGGCGGCAAAGTGCCATTGCAGGGCACCGCCGAGCCAACCGCCTAAAGTGATGGCGGCGGGCAGCTTGAAGGCAAAGAGCGGTGAGGCATTGTAGATACGCCAGCCACTCATCAGCATGATGACGATGGCCACGACATTTACCCAATGGGTGATACGGACGACGACGGGATGGATGCGCACCCAGTTTGCTTGCTCCGCTCGTTCCATAAGCACCTCCTAAAACCGTCTTAACGAACAACGTAAATTTTTCTGGCGATCTGGCATTTGAATATCTAAAACCATTTTCGGATGTGCCATCAGCAGCCTGCACAGGATGCCAATGCTGCTTCTCAGTAAGCAGTACAGCGGCATCTCTCTATTTCTTAGTCGAAGACGACACACAATTCATTACAGGTTTCTGAAATTATTTCTGACTTGCCCGCGCCACCGGGAACAAGAAAGCGGTGGTCAGGTCGACACAAGTTCATACCCGCTTCATTGCATCGGAAACCGCCATGCCTGCTGCCCACAAGACTGCCAGCATTGTCGAACCCCAGCGCACCATCCTGGTTTTTCAGGGCGGCGGCGCCCTCGGCGCCTATCAGGCGGGTGTTTTCGCGGCCCTCGATGCCAGCCGCCGCCAGCCCGACTGGGTCGTGGGAACATCGATTGGGGCCATTAACGCCGCCCTGATCGCGGGCAACCCACCGGCAAGACGTCTTGAGCGCCTGCATGCCTTCTGGGATCGCATGTCGCGCCCGGAGAGCGGCCTTGCCAGCGGCTGGAGCATGCCGGAACCCAGTCTTGCGATGAACGAGTTCTTTGGCAATAGCTGGCGCAACCTGCAGACGATGGCTTTCGGTTTACCCGGTTTTTTCCAGCCACGCTCAAACGCTTCCTTCGCCTTTGGCTTGGCCACAAACCCGGCCGAAGCAAGCTTCTACGACGTTACCCCGCTGCGCGAGACCTTGCTCGAACTGGTCGATTTCGATTACCTCGCCGAATCGCCAGTCCGTCTCTCGGTCGGTGCGGTTGATATCGAGAGTGCACAGATCCGCTATTTCGATTCGCACCAGTGCCGCCTCGGCCCGGAGCACATCCTGGCCAGCGGGGCGCTGCCGCCGGCCTTTCCGCCCGTGGCCATCGACGGCCGCCTCTATTGGGATGGCGGCATCTATTCCAACACGCCACTGGAATGGATCCTGCGCCAACCGCGCATCCATTCGCTGTGCATTTTCGCCACGCTCTGGCCACAGCGCGATCGGCCGCCGCAAACGCTGAGCGACGTACTACGGCGCAGCAAGGAGATCCAGTTCTCGAGCCGGGCCGATGCTTTGATCGCCATCGAGCAAGAACTGCATCAGCTGCGCCACGCCGTCAACCTGCTCAGCTACGAATTAGCCGAATTGAACGGCAAGTCGCCATTGCAGGACCTGGCCCGTTTGGGTTGCGGCAGCGTCTTTCATCTCGTCTACCTCCAGACACCACGTCTGTCGGGCGAAGACCAGAACAAAGATATCGAATTCGAGGCCGGGCGGGTGGCTGAACGGCAATCGGCCGGGCTTGCCGATATGCGTCGGGCCCTGCAGGCAAAACCTTGGAAAAAAAGGATAGTGGCGCGCACCGAAGGCATCGTGGTGCACGATTTTTCGTCGTAGTCAGCCATCGCCAGAACACTGGTTTTCGCTTGACCGACGATTGATCACGCCACGCCTGTGCCAAGCGGCGCAAGCCGCAACGATCAAATACCGGCCTCGCCCGGTGGCTGCGGATCCGGCTGGCGGCGCAGCAAAAACTCGCCACACCAGGCGTGCAGGCTGACCACCGGAAAGCGCCAGTGATGGGCTTCCCGCGGTGAGCTATCGCCGGCAAAACTCGGGGGAAAGCGGTGGCAGGTGCCGTTCATCGCGTCCATCGCCTTGAAGTAAAAGCACTGGACACAACTTGGTTCAAATTGTTCGGTCATCGGATTGGGCCTCGGCATTTATCAGGCCGCTGCGGTCAACGGCCTTTCTGGAGCAATTTTAAGGCTTGCCAGTTCGCGGTAGAGGCTGGCCAGCCGAGCCGCCATCGCCACATCGGACCATTCCCGCGCATAAACCGGCGCCTCCTCGCGCAGATGGCGCCAGGCGGTCGGCTGGTTGAGAAAATTACCCAGCGTTTCGCCAAAGGCTTTCGGGTCGGCCGGCGGTGAAATAGCGCCCCGCCCGGGCGCCAGAATGTCCGTTGTTCCCATTTCGGACAGTGCGATGACCGGCAAACCGGCGGCCATCGCCTCCAGCAGTACCAGACCCTGTGTTTCGGTACGCGAAGCGAAGACAAAGGCATCGGCGGCGGCGTAGCAATCCGGCAGGGCCTGCTGGCGGTCGAGATAGCCGATGAACTGGACAGCATCCCGCAAGCCGAGCGTCTTGACCTGCGCTTTCAGGTTGTCCATCGCCGGCCCTTCGCCAGCAACGACGAGCAAGACATCCGGCCGCAGCTGGCGGGTGTGAAGCAAGGCTTCGAGCAGGAAACCGATATTCTTTTCATGCGCCACCCGCCCGACGAAAAGGGCGATCGGCCGCGTCGACAGGATGCCGTGCCGGTAACGAAAGGCCGGGCCGTTGCCGGCGGCAAACTGGGCGAGCGGAATGCCGGTCGGCAGCACATGCAGCGGCACGCTGACGCCGTAGCTGGTGAGGCGTTGCTGCATGGCGCTCGAGGGCACGATCACCGCATCGAGCGCATTGCACTGGCGGCGCGACAAAGCTCGGGCCTGGCCCTTGAGCCAGCCGGCCGGCAAAAATGGCGCGTAGTGCTGCAGATATTCCTCGAACAGCGTGTGATAGGTGGCGACCACCGGCAGACCGAGCTGGCGGGCTGCTTTCAGGCCGGCGTAGTGGGCGATGAACGGGGTCTGGAGGTGAATCAGGTCGCAATCCTGCGCCGCTGCCAGCACGGCGCGATGCATGCCGCGCCAGCCGACCAGACGGTCTTCGCGATCGCCCGGCACCGGCCGGCCGGCGACGCGAACGATGCCGGGTTCGTCCGGCTCGTCGCCGTAACGCGGCACCACCAGCCGGACCTCGACGCCCTGCGCCGCCAGCGTTTTGCGGAAGGTTTCAATCGAGGTGGAAACGCCATTGACCCGGGGAAAATAAACGTCAGATACCATCAGAATGCGCATTCAAGCCTCCGCATGTTCGGGTTCGATAATTGGCGCGGCCAGCACGGGGCGCGTTTGGCGCAGACCCCATTCGACCAGCTCGAGGCGGCCGTCGAAGTGTTCGACGATGGCCGTACAGGAATCGACCCAGTCGCCGCAATTGACGTAACTGAGGCCGTCGATTTCGCGGATCGTCGCCCAGTGGATATGGCCGCAGATGACGCCATCCAGCCCGCGTTCGCGGGCATGGTGAATGGCTGAATCTTCAAAGTCGAAAATGAAATTGAGCGCCGTTTTGACCTTGCGCTTGGCGTAACCGGCCAGCGACCAGTAGCCCGAGATGCCGAGCTTGCGCCGCCCCCAGGACAGCCAGTGATTGAGCCGGACCAGCAGGTTGTAGGCCTGGTCGCCAAGGATGGCGACCCAGCGATGGTGGCGCGTCACCTGATCGAAAACGTCGCCATGAATCAGCAGGAAACGGCGGCCATCGGCGGTTTCGTGGACCAGCTCGCTGACCACTTCGATCTCGCCGAAAATGATGCCGCAGTAGTCGCGCAAGGCTTCGTCGTGGTTGCCGGGGATGAACACCACCTTGTCACCATGGCGTGCCCGGCGCAGCAGTTTCTGCACGACGGTGTTCTGCGCCGGCGTCCAGTAGATACTGCGGCTCATCGCCCAGAAATCGATGATGTCGCCGATCAGGTAGGTCTGCTCGGCCGGGTATTCGCGGAGGAAAGCAACCAAACGATCCGCCTGGCACGCCCGCGTGCCGAGGTGGATGTCTGAGAGAAAAACTGATCTGACCTTGGGCATGTCGCCACCATAGCCAGCCACCGTGAAAGCCTTGTAACATTACGATGACAAAGTCGTGACAGAGCAGGCATTGACTGTGCTGCGGTCGACGCCTAAATTCACTTGATTTCCCCAACTAACAGCCACAGGAGTCGAGTCGCTAATGAGCAAGCCAGCCAAGCAGCCGCCCCCTTTCGACATCATTGCCGCGATCAGGCAGACCAACGCCGGCCGTGATCCACAGCGGCTGGCGATGAAGTATCGAAAGATGGCGCAGAGTGCCTTCGTCTTTCTGCGTGGTGCCTGCCATTTGTACTACGCCGCCCTGCCCGCTTCCAATCTGACTCGAAATGCGCCCCTCGCCTGGTGCTGCGGCGACTTGCATTTCGAGAATTTCGGCAGCTACAAGGGCGATAACCGTCTGGTTTATTTCGACATCAATGACTTCGACGAGGCCGCCCTCGCCCCTGCCACCTGGGACATGCTGCGGCTATTGACCAGCCTGCAGTGCGGCGCGGCCGAGTTGCATGCTACGCAGAAAGAGATCACCGCCGTCAGCGAAAGCTGCGTCGCCGCATACCGGCAGGCGCTGATCAAGGGCAAGCCGCTGTGGGTGGAACCGGAAACCTCGAGCGGCCTGATCAACGACCTGCTCAGCAGCTTGCAAAAACGCCCGCGCGCCACTTTCCTCGACAAGCGCACCACTTGCCACGGCAAGCAGCGTCAGCTCAAAATTGATGGCGAGAAAGCGCTGCCGGTCTCGGCCGAGGAGCGGCACGGTGTCATCGAGTTCATGGCGCAATTTGCCGCGACGCAGCCTGACCCGGCGTTTTACAAAGTACTCGATGTGGCGAAACGCATCGCTGGCACCGGCAGCCTGGGCGTCCCGAGATTTGTCGTGCTGGTCGAAGGCAAAGGCTCACCCGACGGCAATTACCTGCTCGATATCAAGGAAGCCAAGCCCTCGGCCCTGCTGCCGTACCTCGACTGCCTGGGCATCCATCAACCCGCCTGGCCCGATGAAGCCAGCCGCGTCGTGAGCATTCAAAACCGCCTGCAAGCGGTCGATCACGCCTTTCTCCACGCCGTGAAACTCAAGGGCAAGCCCTA
>Ga0209582_1001176_pt1 | contig 13283 bp, 11 predicted proteins | sample KloWWTmetKNB5Kit_FD_187176 | JGI IMG/M metagenome (GOLD analysis project Ga0209582, IMG submission 187176) | Active sludge microbial communities from Klosterneuburg, Austria, studying microevolution and ecology of nitrifiers - Klosterneuburg... | ecosystem: Engineered > WWTP > Aerobic digester >...
CCTACGCTGTAACGCTCGTTGTGCGCAGCACTCTTCTTGTAGGTGTTGTTCACCGGATCCGAGAATCCATCGTTGTAGTCCGAAATAACGTGCGTGGTGCTGTCGTACTGCCGAGTGAACACCCGTGAGGTGAACGGGAATGTCTTTGAGCCGTTAACGTCTTGAAATTCAAGTTGAACAACCTCGTTCCTCAGAGTGAAGTTCGCATAGATCACCCGGTTGTCAATGACTTCAACTGCCTTTGGTGCCGTGAAGTTCACGAACTGCTGCTGCGCTTCGTCAGGTGGAACTGTACCGGTGAAGTTGTTGTCACGGGGGTATACGAATTCAACGAAGCCGAACTCTCCCGGAACCATATCCTGTCGGGCAACCACTTCTGTTTCGCCGGGGTCCGCAAGCCCTTGTCCTTCATTGAACTTGGCTACGATCAACTCCCATCCCGCGACGTCGAATTGGTTGTCTATCTGCCACTTCAAGGCTATCCCGTACTCCGATGTGATATCCGCGCCGGCCGTTTCGCCACCGGTGGTCTGTCCTCCTGGATATTGGTGCGATCCGCTGTTCGGGGAATAGTATGGAGCCTGTACGCCAGCCACTGAAATAAGTGGGGTCGGAGGCCCGAAGTTGCTTCGGTTGCCATCCCTGTCGTAGTAGCGTAGCCAGAACGCATACTGTCCGGGCTTTGCGCCTACTCCTGCTCCAATTTTCGGATTATCGGTGTGCTCGGGCCACTCCGTAGGCCCCGGAGGAACTACGCTGATCGACTGGATATTGAGTTCGGATAGATAGGTCTGAAGCCCATCAGCGTAAGCGGCTTTTATCGCCTCCACATCCCAAAATAGCGCCGGTGCGTTTCCGTCCGCAGGATATACGATAGGCCCTTGCTTCCTGTCTAGTACCCTTAACTGAAGAGGTCGGTCGTAGGTGTAGGGAATGACCCCAGAAGAGGCCATGGCAACCCCATTGATCTTGATTATCGGGTAATACCCCTGTACAGGACTTGCATGCACAGAGAACAGGTCCTTCCCCGCCATGATCATCCCGATACAGACGTAGTTGGTGTCTAGCGGCTCTTCAGACTGCGATGGTGGGTAAATAACCTCCTGACCGCCGATCTTCTCCATTGACCCAGAGTTCCCGGTCACGGAAGACAGCCTCATATCCTTTGCCCACTCGTAAGCGTTCTCGGCACGTAGTTCAGTTTCTACGTCAGGAGTCGCTCCTCCTGTGAAGAGCCTTCTGAACCACTGACCTATCTCCTCTCTTAGCATTAGTATCCACCGCCTGTTCCTGTCATTTTTACAACGAGGTCCTGCATTTGCTTTTGGTCAAGCATTGCCCATCGCATACGCGCAGTCATCCAAGATCCGCTAGAAGAGTCATGCTCCTCCTTCCTCATCTTGTACAACTCCAGATAGAAGCGCTCCTTCCCTTCGGTATTCATGCGAATCTCAAGCGCCCAAGCTGCAACTCGGTCCACCAAGGCTTGCCTTGCCCACATTGGAGCGTACAGCTTTTCGTCCTGACTGTATTCGTCGAACCCAAGTCCAGTGTATTCGATCCTGATGTTGTCCCATGAAGCAGACGCTGGGCTCAGGTCGATGCAGCCTTCGCTGATGCCCGCAACAAAGATCCGATACGGAAGCAGCCACCCAAGTTGATCCTGCGTGAACCCACCGAAGTTGCACCACTTCACATTAGAGAAAGATCCGGTAGATCCATTGTGAGCGTAGTTCTCCTTGATGAGAACCGTGACACTGCCATTGATATCGCATCCATCCCCATTGTACAGGTAGATGTTGCGAATTCCACTGATGTACTTCGGCAGTGGAACCTTCTTGTTGGCGGGTATTTGGATCTGGATGTGACGCTGATCGAACGGAACGTCCTGAGCAAGCTCCCCTAGCGCCTTTTGAAACAAGCGCATATAGGTAGGTGGCTTTACCAGCACCATAGATGGGTCGTGAATAGCCTGAGCTACATCTCCAATTATCTCAGAGGCTTCTACGTATCCGTTCAGCGTTGCCATTAGTCTTCATCAATGTTTATTGGAGCATTGATGCTCATGGTCGTTGGTGGCTGGAACGGCTGTTGGCCAACCTTGAAGTCGCGGCCATCATTTTGACGCCTTTGCTGTGGAGTCAATAAAGCGAACCGCTCCATGTCCAATACCATGCGCTTCACCAGGTATATCTGATCGTCCGGTATTGGAAGCGGATCGTCCGGGTCCGACATTGGATCAGATAGGTCTACCGATAAGTAAAGGCCGACCTCAAGGCAACTCAGCATCGGACTCACCCCAACAAGCCACACCCGGTCAGAGATAGTTCCTTGGTTCGTGCTGATCCGTGACTTGAAGTAATAAGGAACTAACGGAGAAGGCTTTTCCCATTCCATTCCATTCCTTACAGAAAGCTCATTGGGAGAGGCCATTGTGAATTGCTTGCCAATGAGGTTGTTTCCGCACCCGCTACCTGCGCAATACCTCATGTACGCAATGCCTCCGTTGACTCGTGCATCCACAATAGATGCCGGAAGATTGAAGTATGTCCGGTCGTCAACATACTGCTCTTGGAACAGCGGAACGATATACGTTGTGGCTTCGCTGATCAGGCCGTCATCCTTCCCAGACCGAAGTTCTTTGTCGATACTTCTACGGCGCAACCTGCTAGAGACAAGACCTATATTGAATAGGATACTCTCCCGCTGCCTTGCCCTGTCGTCATGGGTATAGCCAAGCGTTGTTAGGATATCGTCCGAAAGGGTGGTTGCTGTGGTCATTATGCCTGAGATACCAGCAGTGTCCTTACTTCGTTCAACGAAACATCGAACAAGGGCTTCGCTCCCTGCCGAACACTAATTTCATTCAGAGCAAGACTCTTCAGTAGCTCAAAAGCCAAATACGGATATGGAATTATATCCGACATTGACTGTATCGGGTCAACAGCACGTAAGTAGGTGACTGCCATCAACTTTGTCCCAGAGATGCTTTCTGGTGTCATAACAACCTCCATGTCCTGCCCCGATCCGCCTCGCATGTAATATCCGTAGCTTCTGCGCGGACCCGGAGCAAGGATCTCATTGCCAGAAGCGAACCGGTTACCCTGTGCAATAGCGGCTTCTTCGGCCGTCATTCTTTCGCATGGTATCCTTCCCGTGCGTAACATGGATAGATCCGTTCGAACAAGACTCACTTCAGGGGGTGACGGAATGATGTTCGCAGTTGGTCGCGTAGTTGGCTCTGGATAGATCGCAACAATGCTCCATATCGAATGCCCAAGGTCGGCTGACGTGAATTTGATGTTCCCATACTGGCTTGTCTGAAACACCTTGGTTTCGGTGATCTCAGAAAACAACTCTTCACCACCCTTATTCTCTGCGAACACGCTTCCCACAAGAGCCTTAAAGCGCCTCATCCCAGCCTGTATAGCTGGGATGTAGTGCGGAACGTCAAGATACCTCTGTGTTCCAAAGGTTCCTAGCGGGGCTGCCATAGCCTGCTTGAGTTCCGAGGCCGCAAAGCTCATGTTCTATTCAGGTCATGACCGCGCCTGCGGTTTCCATCGCAATTTTTGCTGCGTTGTCTCGCATGATCTCGATCTTCGTTACGTTACGGGCAACCAAGTCATCATCTGCCATCTTCTGAGCCAGCATGTCCCGCCACTTGTTCGGGTCGTCCTGAGCAGAAACCGGGATCTTGTACTCGTGCGCCATCTGAAGCACTGTGTGGTCGGGGCGATTCTTCATCATCGTGAAGGACTGGCGGTAGCTGTCGCTCCACTCCTTCTCGTATGATCCACGAAGCGCCTCCGTCTCACTGATGAAGAAGTCACGGCCAAAGCCGTCGCACTTCTTGAGGAATTCGACAAGTCGGTTGTTGTCCGTGGTCAGCACGTATCGCACCATTACACGACCTCCCTTCTCATCATTGACACCATAACGCCATAAGCGCTTGAATGTGATCGGGCCGTTCACGCCGTCAGGAAGGCCAATGGTCATACCTGCCTCCTTGCGACTTTGAATGTAGATACCACTCTTGTTGGCGAAGAAGGTCACTGGCTTCTCAAGGCGATCAGAAGGGTTGGTGTATCCGTCCCGGATATAGCCCTTGCCGTCCCTCTCTTGACCGACCGACCGAAGAACAGCAAGAACCTTGGGGTCTTGCATCACATCGATGCCACTTGGCATTTCCTTCTTCAGTCCTTCGATCAACGCATCCACCTTAGCGTTCAACTCATTCTTGTCACGCTTGTAGTTCTCTACTTCAAGCTCAAGTGCCTTTACGCGCTCATCACTGCCAAGGCTCTTCACATTGAGCGTCTCGATATTTGGCTCCGAATTCGTAGCTGTTTGACTTGGGCCAGAAGGGATCTCCTTCTTTGGCGCCTTCACAACAGGCTTGGTCACGATAAGCCCTTCTCCTTTCGCTTTCTGGTATGCCTCTTTTGCAACTCGCTCTTGCTCTACAAGGCCCATGCCTTCAAGGATCGGCACTGGAACACCAGCGGCCTCTAGGTCTTTTACGTAACGCGAGATCCTAGCCTTGGCTAGGTGGTCGTAATTCTTCTTTTCCATGGTTATTGGTAGTTGCTTGTTGAGGTATATCGGCCCCGGCGAAATGCCAGGGCCGATGTTATCAGATCAGGGATCAGGAGAGCACGTCTGCCAATCCACCGCTCCATGCAGCCTCCACGCGGATGCCGAAGTGAGCGCGATACTCCATGTACTCGATGTTGGCGAAGCCGGTGATAGGGTCAACGTTCTGGTTGTTCGCCAAGCGATTCTTGGTCATCATACCGAACATCGGCCATCCCTTCATGCCAGTGAGCTTCAACTGGCTCTTACGGATCAATATCACACGATTGGCAAGACCGGTTCCATAGAGCGCCATGTTCTCCATGGAATTCAGGCGGATCGGAGTTACCGTGTGGCCCCAATACCGGTACTTGGTAAGGGTCGTGTCGTAGGTGTGATCACCCACTTGATAGCGCAAGCGCTGGCTGATCTCGGCAGCGCCGATCTTATCCAAGATGCGGCCTGGGCCGATCAGCAACCAATCCTCTTCACCATCCTGAATTTGGTTGTCATGCACCGTCTGACGGATCCAATCCATCATGTCGGCAGCGGTCAGTGTGCTCACGGCAACAGCGTTGTCGATCATCTGATTCATGGCGCCCTTCGTAGCAAGGGAGAACCGGCCGTTGTTCAACTGAACGCGACCACCGCTTGAAACAAGGATGGTCTTCAGGATCGCATTGAAATACCGGTCTTGCAAACGGCGCACCTCCATCTGCTTGTACTCGACATTCTGGCTGTTGATCCAGCGCTGGCTGTCCTTCGGATCCCAACGGTTCGCGAACGGACCCATTTCTTCGTGGTTGTTGGTGAACTCGACCACCGCAGAGCGGTAGGTGTTCTGAGCCAACGCCTGTCCGTCACCGTGACGCTCACCACTGTTGCCAAGGGTATCTCCGGCAGCAAGTGCTGGGAACGCCTTGCCCTCCAGAGAGCGAACATCGATGGTGTATGAACCAGCGGTTCCGGCCTTTGCGATGACGTAACCTTCCGTCTCGGCATCTGGATAGATGAGCTTTTGGCCCAATCCCACAGTGCTGTAAGAGGCGTCATCGATAGGGATGGTCTGCGGAACCGAACCGGTAGTTGCGTTCGGCACCGCAGCGACGCCAGGTGCGCGCACCGTCACCGGGCTTTCGATGTTCGGCTCTTCGTACCAAGTGTCGGTCGCTCCGTTGCAATGGATCTTTGGCAAGCCAAGGAAGAACAGCGTGTTGGAGTATGATTGGTTGTAGCTTCGAACCAATCGAGGGTCCACCGATGGTCCCAAAAGGAGCGTGGTGCTCACTCCGGGAGTGTTGGCGGCATAGGGGCTACCGGAGTAATCCCAGTTGTAGAGGTTGTTCTCACCCTGTTGGGTGATGTCGAGGGTTTGTACTATGTCCATTGGACTACAGTTGTTTCAGTTTAAGTAAGACCCATTACGTCGGCGAGCATGCTCGTAACGTTATTGGATTTATCGTCCTTTTCTTGTTTTACGGGCGGACGTTTCCCGGATCCTTGGCCTGGCTTGTCTTGAAGGGCTGCATGCTTTCGATGCGTGGCCTCATTCTTCCCCTGAGTCAATGCTCCTTTCCGGATGGCCTCCACGATTGACTTGTGGTGTCGTGCTGCCAACAGAAGGGCGAAACTTTCAGGCTTTCGAGTGCCGTCGTCATTGTAAAGCAACTCCCTTTCAAGGTCGCCGCTGAGGAACTTGTCGATGGCTTCCTTATCAGCAAATGTGCTAAGGGCCTTTTCGTTCTTGAGGTAAGCCACCGCAGCGGCATCTGCTTGCCGCGAGGCTTCTTGTGCTTGCTTGGCTTGGGCGCCACGGTCCTGAATGGACTTCTGCTCATTGGCACGGAGCCCATCATGCTTCTCACGAGCAAGGGTCACGTATTCGTCCCACACTCCCTTCAGAGACTCGTCGCCATCGGAAATTGCCTCCATTTGCTCTGCGGAGAACTTCTTCCCGTAATAGGTATTGATCAGAGCCTCCTCGGAAATATCCTTTGCTGGATTGGAAAGGGAAACTCCCTTTGCCAGCTTTTCAAGGAATGGCTGGTATGGCTTGCCTTCTGCCAACGCATTAAGCGCCTGAGATAGCTCATAAGGCATGCTGTCAATGTTCTTCTGCATGCGCTCGGCCCGCTCAATAGCTTCACTCGCTTGCGCCACCCGCTCCTTGAGGGTGCTGTATTCTTGCTTCAGGGCCTCTGGGTCGTCGTTGCCAAAGGTGCTTTTTAGGGCTTTCTTGGCATCGTCATTCCAAGAAACAGGCTCATCTACGTCTTCTTCCTGAAGGTTCTGCAAGTACTTATCCAGTGCGGATAGTTCCTTTTTCACCGGCTTTTCAGCCTTTGTATCAGGGGCTTCTCCTGCCCCTTCTTCGCCATCAACATCAAGCCCATGATCAACAACGGGAGCCTCGCCATCAACCACTTCTACATTCTTGGAAAGCTCCTCGATAGACTCGCGAGATTCCTGCTCTGGCGCTTTCTTGTCGGTAACGCCATTGTAGTTGGTGAAGTCACCGCTCATTGCGGCACCTAGAAAGCTATTGTCGCCTCCTTGTTCTTGCTGTTGTTTCTGGTCTTCCATTGTCTGCGCTCTTTCTGTGATTGCAAATGTATGCTAATAGTCGTTTGTTGGACGGCTATTGCATTTCGGGTTTTTCAGGAAACATTTGTTTAGCCTGTCCGGACAGGGCTGGCATATCGCCCTTCATATTGGTTGAGTCGGCCTTCGTAGCAGCATCAAGAGCCTTGTTGTAGGTTTCGTTCTCCTGCTTCATAAGCTCCATCTCTCTCTCGTCCAAAGCCGCGACTGCTTGTTCGGTCTGAGCCTGTTGTGCTGCCTGCTGCTTTGCCGCCATCGCATCACGGGTAAACTGCCTAGCCATCGCATATACCTCTTCTGGGCTGCTCTTGCCAAGGCTTTCAGCCGCTTCCACAGGACCCAATAAGCCTGCTGGAAATAACTGCTGCATCACCATTTCGTCCACGGCTTGCTTAACGGCCTGTGCGTCCGGAGCCAACTCTACCGTAACGTGTACTTGTTCTGTATCAATGTCCTGCATTGACAATAGCCAGCGGAGTCCGTCCTCTCCAACAATGTCCTCAAGAAGGGATGTGTTCTTGAGCATCATTCGGCGGGCTGGGTTTGCAAGCCAGTCATATACCTGCCTCATAATACTGCTCACGGCTTCGTGAAATGGGTATTGCGCGATGCTGGTTTGCTGCCACTGAAGACGCTTTACTCCCACAAGCTCGTTTGCGGACGCCTGCGCTCCGAAGGAGTGGTCGTATAGTTGAGTAACGGACTCCTGCACCGACTTCAACTGCGTCAGGATCGCAAACTCCTTATCGATGTTCGGGTCCAGTCCTTCTCCTGCAATGCCAATGGCGTTCTGTACGCTGCCAGTGATCGCCTCGTCCACTTGTATTGGATCTCCTTCTTTTAGGTTGGATGCAGCCTGGTCCACTGTCATCTTGCCTCCGGCCAACGAACGAGCACCAAGAACGACCGATCGGCCATGAGCCTTGGAGATACGGTGTGCAAGGTCTGATGAGATGATCTGCATCACGCGCTGCGGTCCCTGTGCTGCGGTAAGTGGCGATACGATCTGTCCTTGAACGTTCATCCAGCACCCCATCTTCACAGGGAACTTCACACTATCATTCCTGTCTGGATCCACTTCGATGTCATCGCACTCTCCGCTTGCTAGAACAAGGTCTTGTGGCTTGCTCACGCCCGTCATGTTATCGGGCATCGATGGATTGTACTCACGGGGTATGAAGGCACAGTAGCGACCCTTTACCACGAACTTCTTGTCCGTCTCTCCCTTCCACTCGCGTGTCCATCGGTTTTCGGGGGGCGTGATCACATCGCTCTTTGTATACCGTGGCTTTCCTGTATCCGGGTCTACCTCGTCTATGACCACGATCTCGGGTCCGTTAGGCCCTTCTACATATCCTCGCTCAACCCAGTCTCCATCCTTGTAGTAGTTCACGAATAGGCGAGGCATTCCCTCTTTCCAGTTCATGCGATTGTCATCCTTCCCGCCAGCCTTTACAGCGGACTCTAGTCTTTTGAGGTCCTCGCGGCTTCCGTGATAAAGCTCCATCAACTCTGGAACACTCTTGAGTTTCGTCACCGTAACGAACTCACTATCCATCATATCGTACTTCCGAGCCAGTGGATCCCAGATCACTTCATCATGCGAAAGTGGATCCAGGCATAGGCGGCTTCCGTTGAAGTAGCAGTGAACCGCTCCGAGGCCACTCATGGAAAGCGACTGACCGATGTGCTTTCGAACACCCTTCAGGTCAACAACTTCAGCCCCGTGGATCATGATGTTGTTGATGGCATTGATGATAGGATCTTGGATATTATCCTCCACCATGGACCGAGCCTCCATCTCGTTCGGAGTGATACCCATTTCAGCATAAGCCTGCTTCACCATATCGCCGCCAGCTTGGGCGCCTCGCGACATTGCAACAGCCTGAGCCATTCGGCCTTCGCGTCTGCTCTTTGCCCGGTATCCAGAAGATACTGCGCGGGCATTCACCTCTACCTGAGACAATAGACCAAGGTGTCGAGCAAGCATCGCCGTGAACATATTGAAGCTCATCGGTTGACGGCCGGTTGCTCTTCCTTTGTCCATCAGGTATCCCTGAACATCGGCGTTCAGGCCCCATAGAACACCGGAGGCAAACCCCTCGTTGATGGCCGCGCATGCTCTCATGAAATCCACCTGATCGGACGAAACCCTTCCGATATAGTGTCGGGAGTTCGTCAGGTCGTAGATCTCACCCTTGTCAGGGGTTTCAAGTGGCATCCTGTCCTCCGGAGCGATAGGAACGTGGTTGTACCACCTTGGCGTAGAGAAGTTGTTGTTCACCATTAGTTCATCGCCATATAGATCGAGGCCACGTCTACTGCCTCATTGTGCATCGTGTCTCCAGCCTCAGATATCCCTAAATCGAACCCTTCGATACGTGTTCTTTGTTCAGCCATAATGGTCTGTGCGTCCTTTACCTGTGACAGGTAAGCCTTCCTTTCGTCAGGATCAGCTTTGGTGATGTCTTGTGCAATGATGTACTTAACGTTCTCTCGTGCCTGACGAAGAACCAAGTACTCTTCAACCCTAGCCGCTAGGTTGTACTTCTCCATTTTGGTGATGCCGCTCCTGAGTATGTCCGGGATGTTATTGGTGAACTCATGGGTCTTTGCTTTCCTCATTCGCTCGGGAAACGCATAGTGAACACAAGCCTTTATCCTTTCCTCATCATCATCGATCCATAAGAAAGGAGAAGAGGCGCACGAATAAGCCCAAATGAATCTCATGTCGTACTTGCCAATGCTCTTGAATGACGGATCCCTGTTAAGCTCAGGATAGTCGATCTTGTGGCCCATGCTCGTCTTCTGGGCAAACAGCACGTAGTTCTTGTCTACCAATGCCTGAATGATATCAGGCGTCATGTCTTTCAGCATCAGGCGGCGAATTGAGCGTATACGGGAACGTTCATCCAAACCTTCGTTCCATCGGCTTGCATTATGTATTGTCCAGACCGAGCAATCACTAGATCCTCATCTTCTTCCCCTAGCTTCTTTGGAACGCGACCGGCGTATTTTGCCTTCATCGCTACGTATGAAAGCAGCATGGCCATCACAAGGTCATCATTGTACTTGCGACTGTCCGAGGTTCCCCACTTAATGATCTTGCCGTCCCTTCGCTCCTCCTGCTGAAGGTTCTTCACCTGCATGAAATACTCGCGATACCATACATTCCTAGCTAGGGCAGAGTGAAATTCATTCATCTGCATGTGCATCACTGTCTTGGTGTCATCCGACATGATCAATCCATACGGAACACGGCCATTGGGTCGCGTAGAAGCAAATGCTGGACCCAACTCGGGCTGGATCATCAAGCTGCTTTCGCAGTCAATGAATGGAGACTCTACGTATTCGAGGTAGTTGTGGCCTTGGTTGTACTCCACTAGCTCCGGACATGACCGCTCGTGATGGTTCGCGTAGTACATGCCCATCAACTTGGTCTGAAGGAAGATGTCTTTGGGGTTCTGGGTTCTGCCATTGAGAATACAGACCGGTCCAGGATATCGGTATGTGCGGTCATCCTTCACCACTGTATGCGCCGCAGATGCCATGATAACGCTTGCCATCAAGGACTGACCTGTTTCGCTCTGAATGGGGTCGGTTCCCTGTATGTACTGGTCTTTCATGCGCTCAACGCGATCCATGTACATGGATATTGGAGCGGTTATGTCTGAAGGATCAGCCTCTTCGAACCGTATTGACGGACGATCGATGTAGTGAGATACGTGCATGCCCTTCGGCATCGGCCTCTTACTGTCCAGAGAGAACGCAAACCGACCCCTTTTTGGGCCTACTGCGTAGTGGGTATCGATTCTGTCAAGGTTCTTTCTGATCCAGATGTACGGAACGACCGTATTCTCCACCCGCATAAAGCAGTCATCATCCCGCATTGGATAGTGGGATGCGAACATTGCCTTCTTGTCGTCCGTGCTCCGGCCCTTTACTTCGTCTGTTTCTCCGCGCATAACGCGGGTCCATTGGTTGAAGTAAGTCTGCTTATTCATATACGGGCGGCAGAACCCATCAAAGAACAAAGCGACCCACCCTTGAGTGTTGTCGCCATTTACCATTTGCTTTTTCACGCTCTTGTACAGGCGCTCCAAAGCCCCTTTGCCGCGATCGTTGATGTTGCCCGTTCCCCAGATATAACTCTGACGAACAATGGTCAATACCCCATTCACCTCCGCAAGCTGTGTTGGCATACGCTCTTCTACCAACTCTTCCAACGAAACAACGTTCTGGGCCTCATCACAGTAGAAGTCGGTAGGGGTCATACCGTTCACCTTCTGGCTGTCCTTGGACGAGAACATAGAGAACTCGGAAGTCACCATCTTGGCGTCTGCCTTGGTATCGCCTCCGTCAAACTCGTACATCACCCGAAGGGTGGAGTTATGGGGCATCTTCTTTGGTTGGAACCAATAAGGCAAGTGCTTTCCAGTGCTCTTGAACTTGTCCTCGAAGATGTTCTTGCCGGATCCATCCAAATCTCCTGAAACAACGATCCCGCTGTACGACTTGATCACCCTTGACCGGAGGTTGGCAAGGGCCATCTCGGTAGATGTAATAGCCGCCTGCCTGCCCTTCATCAATACGTAGGAAAGGCTCAGGTTCTTCAGGTAACACAAAAGGGCCTGTGGAGCACTGGCTTTGTACTTCCTTCGGCCCCCTGGCTGGCTATCGTCCTTGATAGAAACGTATCGATCGAGCGCGTAGAGATGATTGTCGTGACTTCGAACGTACTCATTCACGCAGTAGTCAAGCCACTCTTGAGAGTACCGGGTAAAGCTCTCTGCCGATACCCCTTCAGCATTCAGGCGCCTTGCGTATTCGCAATACACATAGAACGGTTCATAAGCCTCTATCTTGTCGAACCGGTTCCATGACGACATAATGAACCGGTAGAAGCTCTTGGGCAGGTCTTCTGGTGCTCCCGGCGACCAGTCATCCTTTGTTATTTCCCTATTCGCCCACTTGTCGATCCACTCTTGTGGGATCTTGTCATAGTAGTTGGGGTCGTTGGCTATGTCTTGATTCCTTTCAGATGCTTCGGGTGTCTTGTATAGCCACAAGTGGCGCCTGCCATCATAAAATGGCCCATCCCCCATCTCCTCGGAAGTAAATGCCTCTTCCGGCCCTATTGACTCATTAAGGTCATGGATCAGCTCGTTTGGGAGCAGGGGCATATCCCTAAGTCCAAGGTCCTGTAAGTGAAGCATCTTGCGCAAATGTAATAGCCGATTGTTGTACGGATAGCTACCTTTGGGCGATGGATCAAACAACTCATCCGGAACACTGGGAAATCACCCTTGTTGCCGGGTCCTTTGTGGATGAGTATGACTCCATTGTATTTTGGCACCTAACAACCTGAGATATGCCTGTTCCAACCTGTAGTGTCACGCTCGCCGCCGACTCGATCACTGTCGCATTCCCTGCCGGGAATTCCTATGTCGCTCAACTAAGCCAGTTGACCGATGTTACAATTACGCAGGGGGATCCAATGAGCGTTCCTCGGGAAACTCTGACCAACGGCGTCTCTTCTGAGACGAAGTTCGACTTCCCGAACAAGGAGAGTGTTGAAGACTACTTCCCTCCGAACGTTCTATTCAGCGTGAACGTACATATCAACGACGGAAGGATCATCTCAATTCCGATGGGCGATATCACAAACCAGCCTACATGGGTCAATACCCTTGCAGGAGCCGTTATTGCTCAGACAGCAATCAGCACAGCTTGGAACGCTCTCTAGGCACCTAACCTTTTCGTCTTGACTATCGGGCGTATGCGCTTGTATGCCTCAGACTTCTTGAGTTCTTTCCGCAAGTTCCAGTCGTAGCTGTCGAAAGTTGTACGCATGTCTTGGTGAAGACCAATAGCTGCATTAAGGAACCTGAAGTCTCCGGTCATTTCATACTGCTTCATGTATCCGGCCAGCTTGTCAAGAATAATTCCAATGTCCTCTATGGTTCCATTATTGTTGCCAATGGGACCTCTTCCTGGTGGTATTCTGAACAGGCTCATATCTGTCCGAAAAGGAATCGTGCTGCGTCCGGGTGTTTGAAGCAGGTGTCCTCAAGCGATATCACCGGTCCCTCCGGAACCATTCCGTA
>Ga0209582_1001177_pt1 | contig 13277 bp, 9 predicted proteins | sample KloWWTmetKNB5Kit_FD_187176 | JGI IMG/M metagenome (GOLD analysis project Ga0209582, IMG submission 187176) | Active sludge microbial communities from Klosterneuburg, Austria, studying microevolution and ecology of nitrifiers - Klosterneuburg... | ecosystem: Engineered > WWTP > Aerobic digester >...
AGTCCTTTGGGGCGCGGTATCACCGGAGAGGTGATCTACGTCGATGGGGGTTATCATATCCTGGGGTCATTGGCCTCTGTCGACTAAGAGGCCTGGGGGCTGCCCGCACAGTCCTTGTCGCATGCCCTGCTTGATCGAGCCGATGTCATGACGCGGCGTAGGCTGGGTTTTTTCGGCTCGTTCTTCTTGATCCTCTTCATCCTTCTTCTCACGCTTGGCCTGGCCATACCCTCCTTCTCTGCCGATCTCTCCGATCGGGAGGAGGACGGGTTGTTGGGTGACGTCCTGTCCGTCGAAACCAGAGAGAGCCTTCTGGTGCAAACCGATCAGTATGATCCGGTCGGTCGCCTCATCGAGCGCGTTCAGAGCGGCGTGGAAACCTCTCCGGGACTATGGCCGCTTCGATTTGTCTATACTTACGACCAGGCAGGACGACGGACTGCCGAGGTCGTGCTGGATGCGCGGGGCGCCGTCGTGAAAGAGACGCGCTCGGTCTACGACGACCGCGGGAATCGCTCCGCCGAGCTGGCGGTTTGGGGCGACGGCACCTTCGAGAATGTCTCCCTGTATGAATACGACGACGCGCATCGACGAGTCAGAGGGCTTCACTTTAATGGTGTGCAAGTGATCAATCGAAATCTGTATGCCTTCGACCCTGCCGGACGGCTGGTGCGTGAGCGGTTCGAACGAAACTATCACTACAATGCAGCCGGGGCGCAGGTTGTCATGACCGATCGGTTCGATACCGGGTATGAAGTCGCCATCGTCTATGATGAGCAGGGGTATGTTCGCGAGAAAGTGGTGTCCGATCTCCTGAGCCGACCACAGGGCCGCTCGGAGTTTCGGTACGACGAACGGGGCAATCAGAATGAAGAACGCATCTTGAATGCCAAGGGACAGGTCACGGACCGCAAAGTCTACCGCTACGAATATGATGCCGTGGGGAATTGGATCAAGGAAACGCTCCAGTGGTGGGCCGTGGCTGATGGCCGCGAGACGCTCAAGCAATCTTCTGTTCGCGAGCGGAGCATCATCTACCACTAACCCCAGTCGCCAGTGTTTGTTTCAGGCGCGCTGGTGCCTCTATGCCACCGCGAGTTCTTGGCAGGTTGCTGATGGGGACAGGATGCGCGCACCATTGTTCTCGTATGCGATGACGTAGAAAGATTCCGGTGATAGGTCGGTGAGGGAAAGAGCAAGGAACATTGTGAACCGATTGCGTCTGCTGAGTTCTATCGTGGTTATGATGTTGGCCTGTGCAGTCGGTGAACGCGGAGCCTGGGCAGGGGACGATCTCGCGCCACTCCTGACGCGCGGGCCTCTGCGAGTGTCCAACGACAATCCCCGATACTTTGCGGACTCCGAGAATCGAATCGTCTACCTGACGGGATCCCACTCCTGGGAAAACTTTCAGGACATCACCGACGCCTTCGACTATCAGGCCTATCTCGATCGTCTGGCAGCATTGAATCATAACTTCATTCGATTGTGGGTCAGCGAATCCATCCAATCCGACGGAGGGTGGCTCATGCATCCTCCCGCCCGGAAAAACCCGGTCGTCCCGCTTCCTTATTTGCGCACCGGTTCTGGAGTCGCATTGGACGGGGGGCCTCGCCTGGATGTGTCCCAATTGAATCCAGCCTATTTTGAACGGCTTAGGGCCAGGGTCCAGCAAGCCGGTCAGCGTGGGGTCTACGTCTCCGTCATGCTCTTTCAGGGCTTCAGTGTGGTCGAGCGCGGCGCGTGGAAGGCGCATCCATAATAATGTGAACGGCATCGACGGGGACGCGAACGGGGATGGAGTGGGCAAAGAGGTGCATCGGTCGCCGACATCTCAGGTGTTGAATGTGCAAGAGGCTTACGTGCGGAAGGTGCTGGACACACTGCACGACCTGGACAACGTGTTATACGAAGTCGTCAACGAAGCCATTCCGGAGTCGGTGCCCTGGCAATATCATTTTATTCGCTTCATCAAACAGTATGAACGGGACCGTCAGTATGCAGCCCATCCCGTCGGGATGACCTTCTTCCAACTCGGCGAATTCGGGGGCGGCGACAACGCCACGCTGTTCGACAGCCCGGCCGACTGGATCTCTCCCGGCGGTTATACCAAGTACGCGCGCAATCCTCCCGTGGCCGACGGCCGCAAGGTGATGCTCCTCGATACGGATCACATTCACGGCATCGGCGGGGACCAGGACTTTGTCTGGGAAAGCTTCTTCCGGGGATATAATCCCATCTACATGGACCCGCTCGGCGCGTTGCATGAGTTGACCATCGGGGAGCCGGTGCTGAATGAGCCTCAACATGAGCGTGCGCGAATGGCGATGGGGGAAGCGCGCCGATGGGCCGAACGCCTGGATCTCAAACGGACGCTGCCGCACGAGGAATTGGCCTCGACCGGGTATTGTCTGGCAGATCCTGGGCAGGCATATCTGGTGTATGTGCCTGCCTCCGCGTCGTCGCATTCAACGCCGGATGTCAGCAGGCCCCTGACCGTCAATCTTACCGGGGCGGTGGGTGGGTTCGTTGGGGAATGGATCGACCTGGAGCAATCCTCGGCGATGCCCGTCTCCGAGCGGATCGAAGGCGGCGGAGAACGACTGCTCACCGTGCCGTTTCGGGGAGCAGGTTTGCTGTATGTCTATCGACAGAAAGACTAGCGCTGTCAGGAAGGGTGTGCGGCGCGAACCGCCATGCAAGCCCCCTTTTTTACGGCGTCAGCGGTCTCGTTATGGGGGCGCCCGGCTTGGCCTCGTGAGACAAGGTCGAGCCTTCTTGCGGCAGGATGCGGAAATGCGTGACGGCAAATGAGACGGCTTGTCCGACCGTAAAATTGCAGCGGCGAAACTCTTCCTTGTTCGTGCGAGAGCGCAAGATCAACCGGTCCGGCGTCTCAATCTCCAGTCGGTAGGCGACCCCGAGAAAATAGATGTGGCAGGTTCAACCGGTGATAGCAACACCCTCTGGGGTACAGTGGCTAGGGCCATTCAGCCTTGTTATCAAGGGGGCGCTAATCTTGTATGCTTCTCCCACCGGTTACGCTCTGTTACGTAGTTAAACGGCAGAGACGGTGTCAAGCCACTCGGCTGTGTCGCAACTGGAGGAGGGTGCGATGGGGCGATGTGAGCGGATGTTTCGGGCTGTAGGGGTTGTCCTCGCCCTGGCGTTTACGCTGGTAACGAGCCTTCCACTACACGCCCAGACCGTCCTCTTCGGCCCCACACAGTATACCCGCACCGCCGGGCCGCCCAATCAATTCACGGCCACGTTTGCGCTCTCCGCCGGCACGACCGCGCCCTATACCATCCACATCGTCAATGGCAACGCGGATGGGACCAAGCGGATCTCCTCCGCGACGATCAAAGTGAACGGCCTGCAGGTGGCCGGTCCCGGCGATTTCGGTCAAAACGTCGCGGTGATCGACCGGACAGTGTCCTTGCAACCGACGAATACCCTGGAGATTCGCCTGACCAGCGCGCCCGGTAGCCTGCTTACGATCAGCCTGTTGGATACCAGTGCCGGATCTCAGCCGACCTTCCTCGCGCCGAATCCACTGAATCTTCTTGCCGGGGCCAGCGGGACCGTCTCGGCGGCACTTGCTCCTACGCCCACCGCCGCCGGCACTCTGGCCGTGAGCAGTGCCAACGTTGCGGTTGCGACCGTCCCAACCTCCATTGCATTCATGGCCGGGCAATCCAGCGTGCCGATTTCGGTCACAGCGGTGGCCGCGGGCTCCACCACCATCACTGCGATGCTCAATGGCGGGAGTGCGGCTAGCCAAGTCACCGTGAGCCCCGCCGTGCCCACCATTACCGGCTTCACCCCGACCAGCGGCCAGCCGGGGACATCCGTGACGGTCACCGGCGCCAACTTCGTCAACGTGCAGACGGTGACGTTCAACGGCGTCTCGTCCACGTTTACGGTGACCAGCCCGACGACGCTGATAGCGGTCGTACCACCCACGGCCACGACCGGTTCCCTTACGGTGCAGACTCTTGCCGGCACGGCCACCAGCGCGGCCAGCTTCACGGTGATCCCGGCCCCGACCCTCACGAGCCTGCAACCGGCCACACTCTCAATTGCCCAGGGGAGCACCGGCACGCTGACTGTGACGCTCAATGCCGTTCAACCCGCCGATACGATCGTCACGATGGCGTCCAGCACTCCCACAGTGGCCACGGTGCCGGGCAGCATCACGGTTCCGGCTACCCAACTCAGTGCCCCGATTGCCGTCACCGGGGTGGCACTCGGTCAGGCCGATATCACGGCCTCGCTGAACGGTACCAGCGCGACCAGCGCCGTCACCGTGATACTCGGGTCGCCCTCGATCATAGGGAGCAATCCTGACAGTGGACCGGCTGGCACCGTTGTGACGATTGCCGGGAGCAGTTTCAACCCGACGGCCGCGAGCAACCAGATAGCCTTCAATGGGCACCCTGCCATTGTGAGTTCAGTGAATACGGCAGGCACGGCGCTTGTCACGACCGTGCCGCAGGGGGCAACGAGCGGACCAGTGACGGTCACCACACTGGTGTCACCTCCGGCCACCGGGCCGGTCTTCACCGTCACAGTGCCGGACTTTACGGTGGCCGCCTTGCCCACTTCGTTGCTCCTGCCGGTGACTGGCCAAGGAACCGTGGCCGTCACGGTGGCAGGCAGCAACAACTTTTCAGGCCTCGTCTCCCTGTCCACGCTGGGGGTCCCGACAGGCGTCTCGGCGGTCTTTGCCTCGACGACACTCGCCGCAGGCCAGTCAGGCATGCTCAACGTGACGACCACCGCGGCGACTACGGCAGGGACCTATCCCGTGACTGTGCAAGCAACCGGCCTGGTGAACGGTAGTCCTATCGACAAGACCGTCACGGTGAATCTGGAGGTGTTGAGCGGAGGCCTCACGTCGTTTGCAGGCCAAGTTCAAGATGAAGACAACCAGCCGGTCAAAGGCACACGAGTGACGATGGGGGCGGTTCATGCTATCACGGACGCCGGCGGCAACTTCCTGCTGCAGAATCCCCCGGTCGGGGTGGACCAGTTATTCCTTATCGATGGTGGGCCGGCTTCGACGCCAGGGCGCAACTTGCCGATTATTCCCTACAAGGGCACCATCGTTGCTGGGCAGGCCAATGTGCTGAGTTTTATTCCGAAGCTGCATGTTCAGAAGACCACGGGCCTGGTCGATATTGCCGACAGCAGCGTGCAGCGTGTCGTGACCGATCCGGAGTTGCCTGGCTATCAGATGACCATCCCTGCCGGCGCGACCATCACCGGATGGGATGGACAACCTAATACGCAAGTGTCCATCCGTCGCGTCCCGCTGGACCAGAATCCCCTACCGCCGATTCCGGGCGACCGCGTGGCCACAGATATCTACATGGACTATTTCGGAAAGGCAGGCGGCGGCACCGCTTCGGAACCGATTCCCATCACGTTGCCGAATGATTTGAATCTGCCTCCCGGGACATCTTCGGAACTCTGGTTTTATGACGAGGCCCCTGATGGGAGTCGGCCTAATCAGTGGGCCAAGCTGGGAACAGCCACAGTTTCGGGAGACGGTAACCAGCTCGTGCCCGATATTGATCCGGCCACAGGAAAAGCCTACGGTCAACCCCGGTTTTGTTGTGGTGGCATCTTTGCCGCTATGCTGCGAGCCGCCTTCGATCTCATCAACAATCAGGTCAACGGCCAGCCGCAAACGCCGAACGGGGCGAAAGGGGGGGAGCCAGTCGATCTCGGCACCGGCGCGTTCAATTTGGAAAAGACCGACATGGTCTTGCCGGGGCGTCTGCCGATCACGATCACCCGTCACTATCGGAGCAATGGCCCTGCCACCGGCCCCTTCGGTCCCGGCACGAGTCACGGATACCAGGTCGTGGTGCGCGCGGAAGCGAATGTCCGAACGCTCTTCATGCCGGACGGTAGCCGCATGCAATTCCGCCAGCAGCCTGACGGAACATTTCGGAATAGTTCAGAGCCGACCGTGAGGGGCGCGGTGTATTCCGAAGTGAACGGCCGGGTATTGCGGTTCAAAGATGGGACAACATGGACATTCGGCGCCGGCTCGCAGGGCTTCTTCTTTCTCACCGCCCTGGCCGATCGCAACGGCAATCAGCTGACGTTGACGCGAAGTGGGGCCACGTTAAATGTGACGGCCGTCACCGCGCAGGATGGCCGTCAACTCACGTTGGCCTACGATGCCGGGAACCGCATCACACAGATCACGGATCCTATCGGGCGGGTCGTGCAATACCAGTATGGTGGGTCCGGTCGATTAGTGAGTCTCGTTGATCCCGAAGGTGGGATCACCTGGTACGTCTATGATGCGGCGGGGCGTCTGGTGACCCTGACCGATGCGCGAGCCCTGACATTTCTGACGAACGAGTATAGTCCGGGTAGCAGCCGTGTTCTGCGACAGACCCAAGTAGATGGTGGGATTTGGAAATTCCGGTATCAGCTCAGTGGCGCGCGTGTCACAGGGCCAGGCTGTCCCGCGCCTGGTAGTCAGGATCTCTGGGTGGTGATCGAGGGAACGCCCATCTGTCCAAGGGAAGAGAGTGCTGAAAAAGTAGCCCAGGGCTACCAATTTGTCGGGGGTGTGGTCACCGCAGCAACGGTCCTCGATCCGCTGGACCACACGACCACCTACCGATTCAACGGGGCCGGACACAGTGTGAGCCAGACCGATGCATTGGGACAAACGACCATCTCTACCCGAGACGGAAACAGCAATCAGATTGTGAGTAGCATTGATCCGCTGGGGCGCACCACCCGGTTCGAGTATGACGCCGCGGGGAACGTCATCACGATCACGGATCCCAACAACCAGGCGACCCGGTTCGAGTACTATCCGACGTGGAATCGGGTGACCAAGATCACCGACGCGCTCAATCAGGTGACGGAGTTCACCTATGATCCGACCAACGGCAATCTGCTGGCCATCAAAGATCCACTGAATCATGTCACCACGATCACGTACAACGGCTTCGGACAGCCGCTCTCGGTGCAGGGACCGATCGCGACCGAGCCACCGACCACCTTTGCCTATGACCCCAACGGCAACCTCATCACGACGACCGATCCGTTGGGGAACAGCACCCAACGGGTCTATGACGCGGTGAGCCGTCTCCTCAGCCTCACCGATCCTCGCGGGCTCGTCACGCAGTTCCGGTATGACGGTCTGAACCGCGTCACCGAGATCGCCGATGCCCGGCAAGGCCTCACGCGCTTTACCTATGATCCCAATGGCAATCTGCTGAGCGTTACGGATGCGAAGAATCAAACGACGGCGTACACGTATGACACGATGGACCGGTTGAAGACGCGCACAGATGCGCTGAATCGGCAGGAACGCTATCAGTACGACGCCGTGGGGAATCTAATCCAGTTCACCGATCGGAAGAACCAGCCAGCCACGTTCATCTACGACGCGCTCAACCGCCGTACGACGGCCACCTACCAGGGCGATACGCCTCCCACCACCACGAGTTTTGTCTATGACGCCGTCGGGCGGCTGATCCATGCTGCGGACACGGCGCCTGGGGCGGGCGCGATCGACTTCAGGTACGACAGCTTGGACAGACTGATCCAAGAAATCACCGGCCAAGGCGCAGTCGCCTATCAATACGATGCGCTGGGCCGCCGCACCTCAATGTCAGCTAATGGGTTGGCTCCGGTAGGGTATCAGTATGATGCGGTGAGTCGCTTAACCCAGGTCACGCAAGGGCCGCTTGCCGTAGGTCTTGGCTACGACCAGGCGAACCGCCGGACCAGCCTCACGTATCCGAATGGCACCAGCACGAGCTACGCCTACGATATCGCCTCCCGTCTGATCGATATCACGCATAACGGTCCTTCTGGACTCATCGAAGCGCTGACGTACACCTACGATGCAGCCGGCAACCGCATCTCGTTGACCCGCGCGAATGGGACGGCGAGCCTGGTGCCGCAGGCCGTGGCCTCCGCTTCCTACGATCCCGCAAACGAGCAGATTGCCTTCGCCGGGGCTGCGCTGACCTACGATCAGAACGGGAATCTCACCAATGATGGGACCAGCACCTACACGTGGGATGCCAGGAATCGGCTGGCGACGATCACGGGCTCCGTAAACGCCATCTTCATTTATGATCCGTTAGAGAGGCGGGTGAGCAAGACCATTGGAGGCGTCACGCCTCAGTTTTTGTATGATCGGAATGATGTTGTCGCGGAGATTCAAAGTAGGTCAATGGTTGCAACCTATCTACGGTCGCTCAACATTGATGAGTTATTCGGAATTCTGCGCCAAGACGGTGTCTATTTCTCCATCTACGACGGCTTAGGGAGTACGTTCGCTCTCACGAATCACGTTGGTACCTCAGCCGTCCAGTACTCCTACGAACCCTTCGGTAAGACGCAGTCTTCTAACCCCGTTTTTATAAATCCCTTTCAGTTCACCGGCCAAGAAAATGAAGCTGGTGTCCTCTATTTTTATCGACAGCGCCACTATTCACCGAATCTGCATCGATTCATAAGTGAAGATCCCCTTGGCCTACTTGCAGGGGCAAATGTCTACTCTTATGTGGTCAACAATCCTATCTCATTTACAGATCCCCTGGGTCTCGATGTCACGATTTCTTTGTATCCAGGCGCTGGGCCATTTGGCCACATCGGAGCTGGTGTGAATACTTCGCAGACAGTTGGCCTGTACCCCGCTCCAACTGCTAATCCAATCGCCACAGCCATGGGGCTGAATGTTGACGGGTTTGTACATCCAGACTTGCGAAAACCTGTACCTGGACAAACGATCACACTTCAAACGACTCCTCAACAGGATGCGGCAATGCTGGCAGTTATCAACCAGGCTCTTGCAACTCCTCCTCAATATAACCTCCAAACATTTAACTGCGCATTCTTTGTAGAAGACATCCTACGTGCAGGCGGGATTCAAGTTCCAAGCACCAGATTTCCACGTGGTCTAATGAACTATCTCCAAAGAACCTATCGTAATGGGGGAGGGCCACAAGCGTTTTCGCGTATTCCATTTAGAGAAGTCAGCCCTGGCAGTCTGACCGGAGGTGGCTTACTCCAATGATGCGTTTTGTGCTGTGCTGGACATTAGCCGGTTTTCTTATTCCAGTAGTTATTATGATTATCACTCAAGCTGGAGTGATTTACTTATTGCCTGACTGGTTGGTTGTGGCCTTTTGGCCGAGCTCGATCATGTTGATGGGAACTATGGGCCAAGAGTTTACTCCGATGGGAATTGTAGTTTTAGTGTTATCCGTCTTAATCAATCAGATTCTTTATTCAATGGTCGGAGTGATGGTGTGGCCATTATTTCGACGCTTTGTCAATACGTGATGTGCGCACAGTTGAGATGAAGACGATACGATTCATAGCTTGGTGGTGGCTCACGCTACTGCTCGCGGCCATTCTGACGTGGCCCACGGTGGTCCAGGCCGGTATGAGTCAGGCTCCTGCTGACCCTCTAGATCACCGGCACGATCGGAATGTTTGTCTCGTGGACAATAACTCGCACGCCAGTGTCTTCCTTCATCTCAAAATCCATTGGTGGCTGGTTATGTGGACCACCAATGCTGATGTCCTTCTCAGCCAGGCCAATGCGCTCGGCCAGACGACCACCACTGTCCGCGATGCGATCAATCAGGTGGTGCAGCGCATTAATCCCCTGGGCCGCGCGACCAGCTTCGAGTATGACGCCGCGGGGAACGTCATCACGATCACGGATCCCAACAACCAGGCGACCCGGTTCGAGTACTATCCGACGTGGAATCGCGTGACGAAGATCACGGATGCGTTGAACCAGGTCACGGCGCTCGGCTACGACCTCGCGAACGGGAATCTCCTCACCGTCACGGACCCCCTCAACCACGTCACCACCATAGCCTATAATTCATTCGGCCAACCGACCAGCGTGCAGGGCCCGATCCCGTCTGAACCACCCACGACGTTTGCCTACGACACGAATGGGAACCTCATCACGACGACCGATCCGTTGGGGCACAGCACCCAGCGGGTCTATGATGCGGTGAGCCGCCTCACGGCGCTTACCGATCCCCGTGGTTTGATTACCCAGTTCCGCTACGATGGACTAAACCGCGTGACAGAAATCGCCGATGCCCGGCAAGGCCTCACGCACTTTACCTATGATCCCAACGGCAACCTGCTGACCGTCACGGATGCGAAGAACCAAACGACGGCGTACACGTACGACACGATGGACCGGCTCAAGACACGGGCGGATGGGCTGAACCGGACCGAGACCTATGCCTACGACCCGGCCGGCAATCTCGCCTCGTTCACGGACCGCAAAGGCCAACAGACCACCTTTCAATACGATGCATTGAACCGCCGCATCCAGGCGACCTATCCCGATGCTACCACGCGATTTACCTACGATGCCGTCGGGCGGCTGATCCATGCTGCGGACACGGCGCCTGGGGCGGGCGCGCTCGACTTCAGGTACGACAGCCTAGACAGACTGATCCAAGAAATCACCGGCCAAGGTGCGGTCGCCTATCAATACGATGGGCTGGGTCGTCGAACGAGTCTGGTAGCGAATGGATTGGTGCCGGTGACGTATGGCTATGATGCCGCTTCGCGGTTGACTCAAGTCGCGCAAGGTGTTCTTGCCGTAGGTCTTGGCTACGACAATGCGAACCGTCGGACCAGTCTGACGTATCCGAATGGCACGAGTACCAGCTACGCCTACGATGTAGCTTCGCGTCTGACGAATATGACGCACAATGGCCCGAGTGGCCTCATCGAGGGGTTGGCCTACACCTACGATTCAGCCGGAAACCGGACCAGTTTGGCTCGCGCCAATGCTACGGCGTCGTTGTTGCCGAATGCCGTCGCCTCGGCGACCTACGACGCGGCCAATGAACAAATCGCCTTCGCCGGCGCGACGTTAACCTATGACCAGAACGGAAATCTCACGAATGACGGTGTGAACATGTACATCTGGGATATGCGGAATCGGCTGATTGGTCTCAGCGGTGGGGCCATGGCCAGCTTTCAGTATGATCCCATCGGGCGGCGAACGAACAAGATCATTAATAGCGTCGCCACGCAGTTTTTGTACGATGGTGTCGATATCATCGCCGAAATTGGGGGAGGCGCAGTCGGGGCCAATTACTTACGATCACTAATTATCGATGAACCGCTTATTAGGCAGACTAGCGAAGGGAATGAGCAGTACCATATGGATGCCCTGGGGAGCAGTTTGGCGTTGAGCAGTTCGCAGGGCAATTCGGTAACGGCCTATGCGTATGAGGCTTTTGGAAAAACGACGGTGATTGGTTCGTCGTCGAATTCGTTTCAATTTACCGGCCGAGAAAACGACTTCCCCGGACTATCTTTTTATCGATCTCGGTATTATTCGGAAAACCGTGGTCGTTTTCTGAGTTCCGATAGGGTTGGGTTGGCCGGAGGGCTAAATGTATATGCATATGCTGCGAATAACCCTGTCCGGTTCAGTGATCCTTGGGGGCTATGGTCTGCCGAAGGACACAATAAGTTCCTCACCGATCGATTCGGCGGAGGGATGGATCCTGAGTTACTAGCACAAGTTTTGGCTGGGAGTGCGTCTGTTGATGCGCCTGCCATGCAAACACCCAGATTTGCACCAATGCATGCTATGACTTCGGATGTATTTCCAACAGAGAAAGTAGCCAGAAAAGCCATGTGCGATTTTGTTAATAATAATATGAATGCGTTTCGTAACTATCTCAACAACAATGAACCTGCCATAGCTTATCATCACCTAGGCCAGGCTTTGCATCCGGTTATGGATACGACCTCGCCTGCTCATCGTGGATTTCAGTATTGGCGCCTACCGCATTCTAAGGCTGAACTTGATGAGCATATAGCGCAAGAAACGTTGGACACGATTACTCCAGACCTTGAGAGGCAAACACTCAGTCTTATGAATGCTACGTTGAGCGGTGATTACTCTGTCTTGGGATGTGGGAAGTAAGCAAGAATCGTTATATGGAGCTGTAGGCAGGTCTGCCAGAGGTTAGCATGCATGTTCGCAAAGGCGGCGCCGACTCCATCAGTATCGACATAATTTTTGTGGGCACATTGTTTTTCTGCATGATTCCCGCTGATGCGCAGGCTAGTGGCATGGCAATATTTTATATTGCTTATTGGGTAGTTGGGTTCTCCCAACTGCTCCCACTGCTTTTGCTGTGCTCGAGAAGAATGCAAGGCCGATGTGTGCCGGCAAGTCTGGCGTATCTGGGTATAGTAGCGACGCTTTGGAATTATGTTGTGCTTGCCCTTCCACAAGATCTTGTCCTCAAATTTAGTGAGGCCGAATGGTTCTCAAGAACCATTTACAGAAAAAGAGAATATCTGTTGGAAAAGTTTGGTCCTGACTATGGCAAAACACTTTTCGACGTATTGACGTTTTATGTTCCCCTTCTTTTGCCCCCCATGTTGGCATGGGGCATTTATTTGTTGTTAAGGCGAAAGGTATCTCATACGCCTGTCCAGTAACTGCATTCATGCAGATAATTGCTGGCTTCTTTGGTGCGAGAAATAAGCTAGTGCGGGCCAGATTGCCGATGATAGCCGTAGCTGAACGAGAAACGATGAGTATCGAAGTATGCGTGGGCGCAACTGATAGCGTGACGACGATCACGGATGCGTTGAACCAGGTCACGGCGTTCGGCTACGACCTCGCGAACGGGAATCTCCTTACCGTCACGGACCCCCTCAACCACGTCACCACCATAGCCTATAACTCATTCGGGCAGCCCGTTTCGGTGCAGGGACCGATATCTCTGAACCGCCCACGACGTTTGCCTATGACCCCAATGGCAATCTCCTCACGGTGACGGATGCCAAGAACCAGATCACGACCTACACCTACGACAACATGGCCCGCCTCAAGATGCGGGCGGATGCGTTGAATCGGGGCGAGATCTATGGCTACGATTTTTCAAATGTGGCAGCTACGTTTGAACCAAAAGGATGTTAAATTGCTTCTTCCTCTGAATCGGCGGATGGTCCCACACCTGCTAATTAGTCTGGTGTTGGTGGCGGCATTGATAGTCCCGGTCTCGCTTCCTGCCGATACCGCCCAATATTTTTACGATGAGCTCGGTCGGTTGGTGGGCGTGGTCGACGGCCAGGGGAACACAGCCAGGTACGTCTACGATGAAGTCGGCAATCTCCTGTCTATTCAGCGCTTCTCGACGAGCGGGACGGGGATTGGGCTCTTTGTTGTGGCGCCGGGCAGCGCACGAGTCGGCACGACCATTATGCTGCAGGGG
>Ga0209582_1001182_pt1 | contig 13247 bp, 9 predicted proteins | sample KloWWTmetKNB5Kit_FD_187176 | JGI IMG/M metagenome (GOLD analysis project Ga0209582, IMG submission 187176) | Active sludge microbial communities from Klosterneuburg, Austria, studying microevolution and ecology of nitrifiers - Klosterneuburg... | ecosystem: Engineered > WWTP > Aerobic digester >...
GCCGCTGTACCGGTTTTTCACCATCGGATGCCGAAGGCAGCGCTCGCCCCTTGACCACGCTGATGGCGTAGCGCAAATACACCTGGTGCGTGTACTCGGCCAGATCGATGCTACCATCGTCGTTATCACTGCCACCCTGATCAGGTACGGGAGGTTCGGGCGGTGTTGGCGGCTCCACTTCCTGCGGTGTCACTTGCGCCGGTACGGAAGCATCCATCGCGTCAAATAAATCCAGGTTTTTCATTGTCTATTAAATATCCGCTTCAACTTCGTTGCCATGTATCGTGATCAACTCCTTGCGTTCGCTCGCATGAGACTTGCCCATCAGGGTATCGAAGACCCCCATAGCCTGCGCCACATCGCCCATGCCTATCTGCACCAAACGGCGCGTATCGGGGCACAGCGTGGTTTCCCAAAGCTGGACCGCGTCCATTTCTCCCAGTCCCTTGAAACGGGAAATGGTCCAGCCGCCTTCCCTGACCCCTTCCTGGCGCAAGCGCGCTTCCAGTATAGCCAATTCCATCTGATCCAAAGCATACAGCTTGCGCGGCGGCTTGTTTTTGCCTTGTGCCGGCACATCCACGCGAAACAACGGCGGTTTGGCAATATACACATGCCCGTGCTGGATGATCTTAGGAAAGTGCCGGAAGAACAGAGTCAGTAACAATGCCTGAATGTGGCTGCCGTCATCGTCGGCATCGGATAGGATGATAATCTTGCCATAACGCAAAGCGCTCATATCCACGTCACTATCCAGCTTGTGCGGGTCAATCGCCAGTGACACGGCAATATTGTGAATTTCCTGATTAGCGAGAATTTGCGATTGATCGACTTCCCAACTGTTCATGCCTTTGCCGCGCAACGGCAACACCGCTTGAATCTCTTTGTCACGCCCGGCTTTGGCCGAACCACCGGCGGAATCCCCTTCCACCAGAAACAATTCGGCATTGAGGCCCGTCAGCTCTGAATCGGTGAGTTTGCCCGGCATCACCGCCACGCCGGAGCCTTTTCTGCGTTCCACTGTTTTAGCTGTTTTACCGCGATCGATGGCATTCTTAATGGCTTGTTCGGCAATCTTCGTGGCCTCGGCCACATGCTCATTCAACCACAGATCCAGTGTATCCTTCATGGCAGCTGCAACCAGCTTAACCGCCTCTCGCGAGGATAATTTTTCCTTGGTTTGACCAGAAAAACTCGGATCCACCATCTTGAGTGCCAGCACAAAACGTAATTTGGACCACACATCTTCCGCCGCCAGCTTTACGTTACGCTGCATCAATCCATGCTGTTCCGCGAAAGTGCGCACGCTGTTGAATACCACATCACGCAACCCGGCTTCGTGCGTTCCGCCCCCCAGTGTTGGAATCAGATTGACATACGATTCGCCTCCACCCGAGCCGACAACCCACGCCAGCGCCCATTGCACACCTTCGCCATCCGAAAAGGTTTCATTTGCGAGCAGATATTTTTCACCACAAAAAGCAGGCGCGATCGGTTCATCCTCGGCGATCATCTGATCCAGATATTGCGCGATCCCCCCTTCAAAATGCCATTCCTTCACATCAAAGCCAGTGGTGGTCTCAATATTGAGCAGCACTTTAACACCCGGCAACAGCATCGCCTTGGCGCGCAACAAGTGTTCCAATTCGGCACGATGCAGCGCTGGCGAATCGAAATACTTGGCATTGGGCCAAATACGCAGTGCCGTGCCGGTATTGCGCATGCCGCATGTGCCGATCACGCTTAGCGGTTCGATGACGTCACCGTCGGCAAAAACGATGCGATGCTGCTTGCCTTCACGCTTCACTTCCACTTCCAGGCGAGTGGAAAGTGCATTGGTCACTGAAACACCCACACCATGCAGGCCACCGGTAAATTTATAGCTGCTGTCAGCCTCGCCTTTGGCAAACTTACCACCGGAATGAATGACTTGGAAAACCACCTGTATCGTTGGCACATTCTCTTCAGGATGCAATCCGACCGGAATGCCTCGCCCATCATCCGCCACACCGACCGAACCATCACGATAAAGCGTTACTTCGATATTTCTGGCATGACCTGCCATCGCTTCATCGACCGCATTGTCGATGGCTTCCACCACCATATGCGTTGGATCCGTAGTGCGGGTATACATGCCCGGCCGCAACTGGATTGGCTCCAACTTGCGCAGGACTCGGATGGATGATTCGTCGTAAGTTTGTTTTACCATAATGAGTCAATTGATTTGATCGCGAAATAATCCCTAATACTTCGATCCAGAACCCCCACCCAGTGAATACACCACACGGAAATGTGCCCGGTGTATCCAGCAAGATTGCTTAGCAACTGGATCAAAGATGGATGGGCAGCCAATGGCCTGTGTATTGTGACGCTTGACTGCAGAAAACCAACAAGCGCCGGTTTTCCGCACCTTGCCTACCGCTCGTCGGTTGGATTATAAAACACTTCGATAAAGTCAAAGCGAGGCTTTTCGCTGTTCCCGCACAACAATCAGCAACAAGCTATCCTTTAATCAGCACATAAACCTGATTCCGTGATTGTCAATAGTAGGTAGAAAGCGGCCAATCCCGGATTTTCCAAACTATGCGAAATTTCTTGCCCATCAATTCCAAATTCAGCGTCTTGTACTATGGAGTATTAAATACCCAAGAATATTACGCAATCAAATCAGCATGTAGAGCCAAAGCATTACGCTGCTCCCACTCGACTGAATTGCTCACGCAATTTGTTGATAGTTTCAGCCTCACCACGCACCCGGAAAAATGCGCCTTCGTCATCCGCGCGCTCTTCCAGCACCTGACAATTTGCATAGATTCCTCCACGCAGTTGCTGTGCCGTCCAAGGCAGGAAAAGCTCGGTTTCTACCAGATCCTGCTGAAAAAATGTAACGATCTGTTGACGTAACTGCGCGACATCTTCCGGTCGGATTGCACTCATCACTACACAATCCGGGTATTGTGCCCGTAAGGCCGCCTCATGCTCTGCTTGCATCGCGGCGTCGCCGACGTGATCGATTTTGTTAAAAACGCGAATGCGCGGCACTTCATCCGCTCCAATCTCCGCCAGCACTTGATTGGTGACTTCAAGCTGACGCTCGAACCCAGGATCGCTGGCATCGATAACGTGGAGCAACAAGGAAGCATCCAACGCCTCATCCAGCGTTGACTTGAACGAGGCAACCAGTCCGTGCGGCAAATTCTTAATAAAACCCACCGTGTCACTGACCAATACGCGCGGCACACTCTCCGGGTAAAGGGTCCGCACGGTGGTGTCCAACGTAGCAAACAGTTTATTTGCGACCAGAACTTCACTGCCTGTCAGTGCGCGCATCAAAGTGGATTTTCCGGCATTCGTATAACCGACTAGGGCTACCGTTGCCAGTCCTTGGCGTTCTTGTCGGCGCGCGCGCTGCGTTTTACGCTCAGCTTCCATCGCGACGATCTCTTGCTGAAGCTCTGCAATACGATCACGAATTTTGCGCCGATCCAATTCCGTATGCGATTCACCGCCACCGCGCCCACCCACCCCACTACGCTGCCGCCCCTGCGGTCCTGCAAGCTTGGCCGCCTCACGCAAGCGCGGTGCCATGTAACCAAGGCGTGCAATCTCGACTTGCGCGCGCGCCGCACGGGAACGGGCATTGCGGTGAAAAATTTCAAGAATCACCATGGTGCGATCCATTACTTCGCAGCCTATTTCATTTTCAAGATTACGCGCCTGGGATGGTGAGATCTCGTGATCGACCAAAATCACATCGATTTCCCGATTATCTGCATTAACAACACTCTCTGCGTATTCGGTATATTCAGAATCATTATGTACGAAACCACGTATCTCCTGCCGCTTACCAACACCCAGGTAGGCCGTCGCGTCAAAACTGGAGCGCTTCTGCACGAACGTACTGACGACTTTATACCCCAGTGTTTTTGCAAGCTCACGTAATTCTGTCAGCGATGCTTGAAATTCAACATCATTCACGCTCGGCAATTGAACAGCGGCCACGATGGCATACTTGGGTTTTTCTTTAACTTCTATTGGCATTAGGTAGTGAAATCTCTTAAATGGATGACATCGGATAGTACCTGAAAATGGTTTTGAGGCATTGATTATTGGATCAATAAAGAAACACAGGTATTTTTATGGGCTTATTTTAAAATGAACCCTCATTAATTGATGGCTAATATGACATCATTTTCATTGCTCATTTGAGAAATGAAAATAATCTTACAAGATTATTATAATTAATAAACAGATATTTAGGTTAACAATTACAATCTATGCTGGCATTGATAACATTTAACAACAAACACCAGTCTGTACAATATTTTTAACATAACTGAACATCGTCTAATGGTTTCCCTTAGAAGAAAACAATAGTTTCCCCAATATACTCAGGGATATTGATTGAGATAGGATAATCCCATACCATTTTAGAGGTTATTACTATCATGAAAACAATATTAGGAAAGTACGTTCCATTTTTGCCAATTCTTGCTCTGCTTTATTTCTTTATGCAAATGGGATCTGCTGAAGCACAGAATACCGATGGCAATAAAACCATGCAGAATGTCGCAACCCATAAAAATGCAGTCAATTAAATAAATTCCATAGTAATTTAATTCAAATGGTGGTTAACAACTAAAAAATCTTACGTCAGAAATGTAATTGATGTCATCATGGGAGACAAAATTACAAATCCACATCGTAACTTTTGGTCAATATTCGCCAGCAACAAGACTCAGAAACATTAGACCAATCAGCAGCATACTATTCAAACTTGATTTGATAGTGACTAAAGTTTTTAGGTAGCTATCAGATCAAGTTTTCAACCAAGCTTCTACAGTTTCCTCGAATTTCTCCCCTACTTTCATGTAGTGATCAATTGTTTTGTCAGTGCAAAAGATGAGCGAAACAGATCCAGTGGATTCATGCAGGGCGCTTATCAATTGTCACCACCCCTTTATTTCTGGATTACGATCCACTCTGCGACAATTTCATAATTAACCAGATTCTAGCGCGACCAGTTAAAGTCTCTAGCTTTTGCAACTCTATTGGCAATAGCAAATGCAAAACAGAAATAGAGAGTACTACCCGAGAGATTCTCTCATTCGATCGGATTCAATTTTTCTTGAATAAATTTCCAAGTGCAGTGGATAGATGATCAAATTTGAATTCGAAGCCATATTCCCGGACTAATTTTGTAGGCGCGATGTGATAACTATTAAGTGCCAACGCAGCAGCCTCTCCTAGCACCAGTTTCAACACAAAAGCCGGCGTAGTAAAAAAAGCAGGTCGATGGAGTGCTTTGCCAAGCGCGACAGCGAAATCCCGATACTGCACCGGGTTAGGTGCAACAGCATTCACCGGACCACGATAACGAGCATCCGCAACCGCTGTTTCAAATACTGAAACCAAATCATGAATATGGATCCATGGAAGCCATTGATTCCCATCGCCAACAGATCCACCTAGTCCTAGTTTGAATATTGGTAGGAGCTTTACCAACATGCCGCCATCGCCCAGCACAACACCTGTGCGGATGCTAACCCGGCGCACTCCTCTACTTTCAATGCATGCAGCTTCTTTCTCCCAATCATGGCAAATGGTTTGCATAAAATTTCTATGCTCAGGCACTACGTAGGATTCATCATAAATATCATCGCCTTCGCCTGGATAAATACCGATAGCAGAGCCACAGACGAAACACTCCAGACTGGCAGGTGCTGCCGCCACTAGTTTGCGAGTACTCAAGATGCGAGAATCATAAATTTCTCGTTTGCGCTGCTCTGTCCAGCGACCATTTCCCAAATTTTCACCCATCAAGTGAATAATCACTTGAATATTTTCCATTGCTTCGGCGGGCACTGCTTCTTTTGTATAATCCCAATCATAGGCAGCCACACCATGCTGTTGACCGGCACGCAGACCATCCCGGCTCAGCACTTTGATCGCATGATGATTTCGTTTCAGTTGCCGCACCAGGTGTCGACCAACGAAACCCGTTGCGCCTGTAATAAGTATATTCATTATTTTTATTGGTATTACAACCCGTTATTTTGAATTAAATATCTGACTAAATCAGCAGCGAAATCTTTCAAGCATTTTTATTTAGATTTACCTTGTTGCTTTTTCCACTTGTCATAGCAATCAAGACCACAGTAATACAAAATATAATCCGTGGCCTTTACACTTGATGCTTCGGATATCGGGATTTCTTTTAGGCATACTTCACATGAAACTTTTTCAGGTCCAAACAATTTTTTCTGTTCAATCATTTAAGCACCTCTGCTGGAGTTAAATCAACTTGGTTTATTTTGCTTAAAGAAATGAGAGTGGTTGACCGATAAAATAGTTGCATCATTGATGATGCTTCCTCTTCCCCCCGACAAGTATTGCTATTCACTGATCGGGGTTTTTATTTTGAAGTGCTCCCTGAGTTGTCCACAAAAAGTGTTAATACACGAAATGGCTCAATCATCATCCAAACCTCACGCTACCAAACCGGAGAAGGATGCTGACCAATTAAACAGATTATGTATCAATGCTTCTAAGAAGCAGCTTTCAGTATGAATGATATTCTCTTCTTTAATAAAGAGAAATTAAATTACCCACATTTTCTGTGGATAACTTTGTGGAAAACATTAATATTGATCATTTAACATATCGAGAAGTAAGGATAATTTTTGAACTGATTAATAATTTAACAATTTTATTATTAATTATTAATCATGCAGTTATTCTAATAATTATTTTTTATATCTGCATAACTAAAGAAATACTTATATTTTTTATAGTTTGTGGATTAAATCGAAAGTCAAGAAAATTATCGCGCATATTTTGTAGGATAACATTACCGACAATACGGTAATCAACATGAATTTCATGTCTGATAGAATATTCTCTAGACAACCAATTCAATACCTACCGGCACAAACTTAATTCAGTCATTTACACAAAATACTCGAATCAATCGCTTGATTAAAGCTGCTTAATAATGCGTTTAATCGAGGCATCTTCTTCGCTAATCAGCACATCAAATCCAAGTCTGCGCACCAATTCCAACATGGAACGGTTATTAACCAATACCTCGCCTTCCATCACTTTGAGGCCCTTGGCACGGGCTATCTCAAACAAGCAATTCATTAGCTTGTTGCCAATGCCTCTTTTCTGCCAGGCATCAGCCACTACCAGTGCAAATTCACAGGATTGACCATCGACATTGGCAATATAGCGGCATACGCCCACTTCCTGCTCCTGATTGCCTTCTTTCAGCACCGCTATCAAAGCCATTTCGCGGTCATAATCGATTTGTGTAAAACGCACCAGCATATTTTGAGAGAGCTCCTGCAGAGAATCCATGAAGCGGAAATACTTGGATTCTTCTGATAATCCGCGCACAAATGCTTGTTCCAGCTCCGCATCTTCCGGACGAATAGGCCGGATCGTGAGATCGATGCCTTCCGGCAATTGCCAATGCGTAACACAGTGATTGGGATAAGGATGGATTGCCATATGCGCGTAACGATCCGCAGCGGGCGACAGAAAATCCACCACGATGCGTGCATCCACCGCGCAGGCCCCATTTTCATCCACAATCAGAGGATTGATATCCATTTCCTTGATCCAGGGCAATTCGCATACCATTTCTGATACCCGCAACAACACGCTCTCCAGCGCGGCCATATCGATAGGCGGCATATGACGAAATGCCGCTAGCAGCTTGGAGATACGCGTTCTATTGATCATATTCCTGGCTAGAAAACTATTCAGCGGCGGTAACGCCACCACGCGATCGCCCAATACCTCAACCATGATTCCCCCTGCGCCAAAAGTAATCACCGGGCCAAAAATGGCATCACTGGTAACCCCCACCATTAATTCCCTGCCATTGGTTTTAATGATCATAGGCTCGACCACGACACCGTCAATTCTTGCGCTGGGAACATGTTTTCTCACCGATTCGATAATTTCGTGATAAGCCGCCCGAACGGCTTGAGCGTTGCCAAGACTGAGGCGAATGCCGCCACAATCGGATTTATGCGAAATATCCGGGGAATTGATTTTCATGGCGACTGGCAAGCCCAACTCCTCTGCCAGCAGCAATGCCTCATTCGGCGAGCGCGCCACCATGGTTTTGGCAATCGGAATATGGAAAGCCGCCAGGATGGCTTTGGATTCCATTTCATTCAGTACTTTACGGTGTTCCGCCAATGCGCCTTCGATTAGTAAACGCGCACCTTCCACGTCCGGCACGCTGTGTTGCGCTATCGGGCCGGGTGTTTGCATGAGCAACTTCTGGTTCTGATAGTAGGCGGCAATATAAGAAAACACCTCAACGGCTGGTTCCGGGGTACGAAAGCACGGTATTTTTGCTTTGATAAAGGCCAATCTGCTTTCAGTGACTTGTAATTCGCCCATCCAGCAGGCGATTAATGGTTTATTAAATTTCTGCGCGGTTTCAATCACAGCCAGGGCCACTTCCAGCGGCTGCGTCATGGCTTGCGGTGTCAGAATGACCAGCACGCCATCCACGTCTGTGTCTTGCAGACAATGCGTGACCGCATGTCGATAGCGTTCAGCCGTTGCGTCACCGATAATATCCAGCGGATTGCCATGCGACCAGGTTTCCGGCAGACCGGCATTCAATTGAGCCAGCGTATCCTCAGCAAGTGTGGCGATGACCACGCCCAGATCGACCGCCCGATCGCTCGCCATGACGCCTGGACCACCGCCGTTGGTGACAATCGCCAATCGCTTGCCGGCCGGGTGAAAATGAGTGGACAGTGCCTGCGCCGCAGAAAACAACTGCACAATGGTATTCACGCGCACCACGCCAGCGCGTTGTAAAACGGCATCAAACACATCATCCGCACCAACCAATGCGCCGGTATGAGAAAAAGCTGCCTTGGAACCCGCTTCATGGCGCCCTGCCTTGACGACGAAAATCGGCTTAATTCTTGCGGCCGCACGCAATGCGCTCATAAAGCCGCGCGCACGATGTATTCCTTCAATGTAGAGCAGGATGCTGTCCGTATGCGGGTCAGAGGCAAGGTAGTCGAGAATCTCGCCAAAATCCACGCCAGCGGCAGCGCCCATGGAAATGATGCTAGAAAAGCCGACGTCATTCGGTCGCGCCCAATCCAGAATCGCCGTGCAAAAAGCCCCGGATTGAGAAATCAAGGCCAGATTTCCGGCCATTGCACCGCCTTTGCTGAACGTGGCATTCAAACCCACTGCAGGGCACAGAATACCCAGGCAATTCGGACCGACCAGACGCATTCCATAGCGTTTGGCGTTTTCCACGACCGCACGCTCCAGTGCTGCTCCCTGTGATCCGATCTCGCTGAATCCCGCGGATAGAACCAAAGCCACTCGTGTGCCCTGCTTGCCGCATAATTCGATAATATCCGGCACCGTAGCCGCCTTGGTGACGATGACAGCCAGATCAATCGGCTCGCCAATCTGCTTGATGTCGGCATAGGCTCGTTGGCCTTGTATTTCAGCGTGATTGGGATTGACCGGATACAGCTTGCCTTGATAACCACCTTCCAACATATTTTTGAATACCACCCACCCAACCGAATCTACGCGATCACTAGCACCGATAACGGCCACAGAACGAGGAGAGAAAAGCGGGCTGAGATAATGTTTATTCATGCGTTAATCCACTGGAGGTAACCCACTGAGGGTATAGAAAATTGAACCAGGTGTGCAAATCCTCAGTTCATTTTACTTAACTACCACGGAAAAAACATGCAGTAATGGCCAGTAAACTGTTTTGATACTTTATCGGAAAATATTTGGAACCGAATCGGGATTAGATTCTGAATGCGTTATGAACCTGTGACAATGCATGGAGTACCGTGGCAGTAGTAAACAGTCGGTGAGTTTCTGCGTACAATGGCCCCGCATCGGTTGCTATCCAAGGTGCATAGCAATCCCGCCGGGTGATGCGCAAAATAGGGGCCGTGTTCCAGCTACCATCGGGCTGTTGCTGCTTAATGAGCTGATCCACAAGATCATTGATCAACACAGGAAAATCATCGCATTGCACCGATAACAGACTGGAAATCAACAGAGCCGATTCAAATGCGTTGGCAGGTTTGATTTGAGTGAGCGCAATACAGGAGGTCATCTTGAAGCCCATGGTTTGCATCAAGGACAGATTAGCAGCGGTCGCATACAAACACGAATCCCACCAAAAGGAATTCCACAATCCACCTAAACTTCTTTGCCCCAAGACAAATTCGATACCGCGCTGTAGCGCAGCTTGATCCGGCGTGGAATGAGTCAGCATGGCCTGCAATACGATCGGCGTGACATCCGGATGTGAAATATTCCAGGCATGCGGCTCACCCATCGGTAAATAAGTGGTCATTCCGCCATCCGCACATTGCCAATCAGCCAGTGCGGCATAGGCCGTGTCCGGTACGGATTGATCCACCGATGTCAGGAATAAAATCGCGTAAGCGGTGGAATCTGCATCCGAACCTACCCACTCGTTATACCCCCATGCACAATCCGGCAATGCATGGCCAGTTAACCAATGCACAGCCTTTTCAATGCGGCGAGCGGCAATTGCTGCCGGCTTTAGCGGGAGATTTCGCAACATATAACCGACATAGGCTGTCGTCCATGTCGAAGAGCTACCAGGCGGTAACGTCCACTCCGTCCATGCTCCCTCTTCTGCCTGTCTGGACAAAATATAGTTTAGGCCGGCAGCGATGGAGGTATTCAATGCCTGATATTTTTCTGTCATGGCAGAATAAAACGGGGTTTGAGGTAAATAGTCGCATACAGCACTTCATGCCGCAGTCCTATTCCCGCATAACAATGCAAATCTAACGACTGATCACTCAAATAACCATCTGACAGAACATCCAAGGCATTGTAATAATCAGTTGCGTCCAGGCCCGTGGTTTCAAACCAGCGTCGCAAACGTTGCGTAGCCTCAATATCACTGGAAAACAAACAGTGCGCACATAGTTCAAACTTAAAATCCAATTGTTGATTTTCGCCAAAACCAAACGAACATACCGCAGTTTGTGTTGGATAAGCATAATCATCACCCAGCATGCATACAGCCAATGTACTCATTTGTTGCATGAACGGTTGACCGCCATATTTAAGTGCCAAATCCTCATAAAAAGGCATGGACTTACCATAGGCACTCAGATAAATACGCCCACTGGGTGGTTGCTTTCCATTTAAAGTAATGGCCATACCGAGCGGCTGCAACTCGGATGCCAACATACTCAAAATATCTCGCCATTTGATGGATTTATTAAAGTAATTCGCAAACTGACTCAAGCGTGTCCATCGGTCCTGCTCTTTTCCCCAGCGCGTATTGATGTAGATTCTCAGGCGCGATTCTTGCGATGCCGAAAAAGCCGCACCCACCCAATACGCCCCACCGGAGTCAGCCAACAAGTCGATATCTGATTTGGGCGCCAGTGTAGCCAGTAAATGATTGGCCGATGCCAGCATTTCATCTGCGTGAAGTCGTCGCGCAATAGTGGCAATGCATTCTCTGTTTTTCTTCATCCGCTCAGCACCAGTGATGCCGGGGCTGCCGGCCGTGCTGAGAAATTGCAAGGTATGCTGGGAAGAACCCAACGTCACCGCATACTGGATTGGCGTACCGTCATGATTGATACGTGCATCCCAGCGTGGGCGGATATTGCGTGAAAAGGCCAATGAATCCCCACAAATATCCTCGTAGGTTTGCATGATCTGCACACGCGATGCCTGCAGACCAAATCGCTCAATGAGTGCCGCGATCTGGCAGCCAACATAGTCATACCAGATCGCGGTGTGCTTCATACGAATTGAATCCTGATAAGGCATTCGCTGTACTCAAAGCTTTATTTCCGGCAGTGCATGCTTGGACCATCCGCGCGGCGGAGTTTTCCGGTCATGGGTAGGGCCGTCGTCCGGTTTGATCAGATCAATGACAATGCGCGCGGATACTTTGACATCAAACACCAATCCTTGCCCCGGCTTCAATTCCACACGCGCTGGCTCAAAACCTTTGCTACTGACTTGTATACGCTCTGGCGCAGGTGGACGGTAGGCGACTTTGTCAATCTCAGGATAGGTAACGGTGAGTTCGGCTTTTGCGCGTTCCAGTTGATTGACAACCGAGTACAGGCCCGGTCGGATGATGACTGCCGAGAAAATATCGCCCGCCTCTAACTGTTGACTGTTAAACACCCTTTCTTTCTGGTCTTCAACAGCGCGGCGCACATGTACGTCGAATCCGCCACTGCCGCGGGAGACATGAAACACTACGTACCCCTTGGGATTCACTGTAAAATGATTATCCGCTCGCTTGTCGCAGCAATGCTGATCGCCTGTCCCTGCGTATTCCCGCAATGCAGCCAAGTCGATATTCACCTGGGCTGCCGAGCTATTCTTATCTACAGAGATATAAAAAACCGCCTGCCCGCCGCCGACTTTATGAACCGAGCCCCGATATTCGCCGGGCTCATGAAAGCTATGAACGATTGATCCTAGTAGCGTCAGAGAACCGCTATCCAAGCCGGATTGGGAAAATAAATGCTGATCGAAAGTTAAATGCATGATGCTCTCCTTTTAGCCGACATCCGCGAGGACGATCATTTCGTTGGTATTGACAGTGGCAGTCAGATTGCGCAGTGGAATCTTCACCGGAATCAACAAACCATCCTGTGGGAGGATCGGGTATGGGTCTTCAAACTGATAGATAGGATATTTGCTGGCCAGATAATCCGCCACCGCCGTTTCGATAAAACCAAGGATATCGAATTGATTGCCCAGCAAATCCTGAAGAAAATCCTCAAAACTATCCAAGAAACCGAGCACTCCCTTCAACACGCCAAGCAATGGCCCCAGGAAAGCCCATATCAGATCCTTGGCCCAGCCCGGCAACCAACCTGGAAACAGATTGTTAATTGCATTCCTCAATGCATTCTCGACCATATTGCCTACGCTTGCCGGAATATCAATCGGATCCACGCTCACCCAATCAGGATCTATGTATATTTGCCACTGGTTGGGCTTGCCGGCAAATTCGGCATCCAAGTCAGACCAAGTCGGCAGACGACCAGGATCGACAAAATATTTGGGATTGAGGCGTGCTTTTATATCATTAATCTCTGAAACCAAACCACTTAAATCAAGCGGAAGGCATACGGGACCCCCGATGCAGAAACCGGGAAAACCCACCAGACAACCATTCCACGGATCGGGAATAATACAAAAACTGG
>Ga0209582_1001186_pt1 | contig 13194 bp, 15 predicted proteins | sample KloWWTmetKNB5Kit_FD_187176 | JGI IMG/M metagenome (GOLD analysis project Ga0209582, IMG submission 187176) | Active sludge microbial communities from Klosterneuburg, Austria, studying microevolution and ecology of nitrifiers - Klosterneuburg... | ecosystem: Engineered > WWTP > Aerobic digester >...
ATCAGGCGAAACATCCGGCGGACGGTAACACCCGATTTCTGCAAAGTCAACGCGAAGGCCGGTGGAGATTGTGCGCGGATGATACGCGCGATGCTTGACCCGTTGCCGGGGTTTCGATTAGCGTAGCGAACCGAACAGGAAGAAATCTCCCGGTTGTGTGCCGGAGAAGGGGCGCGATGAAAGTTGTCGGACTCATGTCCGGGACATCGGCGGATGGTGTGGACGCGGCGCTGGTCAGCATCGTCCGGCGCGGCGGAACGCCGCGGATCACCCCCCTGGCATTTGCCTCCCTGCCGTACCCGCGCTCGCTCCAGCAACGAATTGTTGAACTCTCGCTCCATGGCCGCGTGGACGACATCTGCCACCTGAACACGTATCTCGGGGAACTGTTCGCCAAGGCGGCTCTGCGGGTCATTCAGCAATCGAAATGCCGCCCGGCCGATATTGATTTGATCGGATCGCACGGCCAAACGATTCACCATTTGCCGAAGGGGCGACGTGAGCCTGGTGTCGGGTTGGTCCGGTCCACCCTGCAGATCGGTGAGCCGGCTGTGATCGCGGAACGCACAGGCATCACCACCGTCGCGAATTTCAGGCCGCGCGATATGGCGGCGGGGGGCGAGGGCGCTCCGCTGGTCCCCTATGCCCATGCGGTGGCCTTTGGCCATGCGCGTCGGGGTCGTCTGGTGGTGAATATCGGCGGGATCAGTAACGTGACCTATCTGCCGCCGGGCGGTGATGTCGCCGACCTCCGCGCGTTCGACACCGGCCCCGGGAATATGGTGCTGGATGCGATTGTGCACGAAACGTCGAAGGGGCAGAGTGCCTACGACGCCGGCGGGCGGCGCGCACGTAAGGGGACAGTGAACCGGCCTCTGCTCACCGAGTTGATGGCCCATCCGTTCCTGACGCGGCGTCCGCCCAAGTCGACGGGTCGGGAAGAGTTCGGTGCGCCCTTTGTTCGAAGTGTTCTCGTGAAACAACGTCAGGCGCGTCTGTCCGTCGAGGATCTGCTGGCGACCTGTGCGGCCTGGACGGCGGAGGCCATCGGTTCGTCCCGACGGTGGGTCACCGGCGAGATCCATGATGTGATCGTCGGAGGGGGCGGTGTGTACAATCGCGCCATTATGGCCTCTCTCCGGCAGGTATTTGCGCCGACATCTGTGTTGACGTTTGACGAATGTGGATGGAGCAGCAAGGCCTTTGAAGCGACGGCGTTTGCCCTGCTGGCTCACGACACCTATCACGGACAATGCACCAACGTGCCGCAGGTGACGGGTGCCCATCACCCCGTGCTCCTTGGCGCTGTGGTTCCGGGATCCCCTCACATGCTGACGAAATGGGCGCGTCTCGCCCGCTGATCCGATTGGCTTGTCATGGAATTGCTGTATCCTATCCTTGGTATCGGGGCGCTGGTGTTTCTGGGAAGCCTGGCCTGGGAGAGTTTCGGGCGGCGCCGTTCACCTGGCGCGTCCACGGCAGAGGCTCCTGCCGGTATGAGTTTTAAGGCCAAGCCGTTGCTGACCGACCAGGAAGTGCAGCTCTACAATCTGCTGCGCCTCGCCGTGGAAGACCGGTACCTGCTGTTCACGCAGATTCCTCTTTGGAGCTTGTTGGATTTGCGTCTTCCCTCGGGAACGCCGCCTGCCGAGATGTTGCGGGAACTGGCGCTCAAACGCGCCACCTTCGTGCTGGTGCATCCGGGCAGCCGTTTGGTCGAGAAGGTGGTACAAGTCGAGCGGCCGGTGCCGGATGATGCCCCGGACGGGTCGCACGATTCACTCTTTGAGTCGGCGCTTCGTGCGGCAGGGGTGCAACTCGTGCGGCTGAGCCCGCTGCATGCCTATACGGTTCCCGGTCTCGTTACCGTGTTGGATCTTGCCGATCCGGACTAACGCCGGTTCGACTGTCAACGGGCCTGTGCCGAAAGGGCGCGCAATCCGGATCAGCTTGGCTCGGCAGCGACCGGTTCACCCTTTGCGGCAGCGGCCTCCAAGGCTTTGCGAGCCACCTCGGCCTCTGTGCTATCGGGGTACTGGTCCGTCACCCGCTCGAACATCATCTGCGCTTTTTCGCGGTCGCCTTGCTTCGTGTAGATCTGCCCGATCTTGAGCGTCGAGGCGGCGAGCTTCTGGCTCATCGGGTAATCGGAGATGAGGTTGTAGAACGAGTCCAGCGCGTCTTTGTAGCGCCCCATACGGTACTGGCACTCGCCTTTCCAGTATTGAGCGTTGGCGGACAGGGACGATTGCCCGTGGAGTTCGAGGAAGAAGCGAAACCCGGCGAGGGCTGCGGCATAGTCCTTGTGGCGGAACTCTTCCATCACGCGATCGTAGAGGCGGTGTGCGTCATCCGGCGGTTGAGGTGAAGCTGCGAACAGAACTGGAACGGTCGTGAGGTTGCCGATCAACGCCAAGATGAGACAGATGCCTCGCACGGGACCGAGCTTGGTATGAGTCCTGGTCATGAGTGCCCCTCTTTCTTCCCTGTTGGACGAGTCTGGGTTCACACGGTCGTTGTGCCTTCCGATATGAAAGAACCGCACCAGCGAGGCTCGACAAGTGAACCCGTTGTGAAATTGTATAGTTCGCGTGGAATTGAAGGCGGAGTGGCCTAGATGTGCCGGAACAACAGGGGCGGAAAGCAGACAGTATTGTACGGAAAGCGCCAGCCATGAGGCGCTGCTCTGGCCGGTTGACAGATCGCATGTTTTCACTTGTTGTCGGTTAGCAGGCAGCCGGCCATGGCGGCGGGTGTGCTGATTCCGAGTCTGTAGAGGATCGAGAAAGTCGGTATGGAAAGACCACAGGAGTCAGGCGCGGTCGGTGGCCGAAGGGAGCCGCTCAGCGAGCCACCTCCCAATCCGAAGGGGGGCCGGACGTTGATTGTCGACGCCCGCGATCCCCACGCCTACATCAGGCCGAGCGCGGCACTGAAAGAGGCCGGTGAGACTGATCAGGTCTTCATTCGACCGGGAGTGTATGAAGACAAAGTCTTTGTCGCGGACCGTCCTGTGCTCCTCATCGGCGCCGGGCGTGATCACGTGCAGATTTACAGCCGTCGCGGAGGGCCGCTCTATCTCCAGCGGGTCCCCTCGGGCATGATCAGCGGGATTACCTTCCGCTATGTGGGCAGTGATCAACATTCCGCGATCAACGTCCTGGACTCAGTCTGCACGATTACGCAATGCCGGGCGACGGAAGGCGTGTTGTCAGGAGTGGTGATTTATGGTCCTGAGGCCCGTGCGACGTTTGTCGAGAATGAGGTCTGTTACAACCGCGAGTCAGGCATTTTTGTTTTTGCGGGCGCACAACCGCGTGTGGCGCAAAACCAGTGTTATGGGAATCATCATTTCGGCTTGGCCGTGCGAGATCCCGGCAGCCATCCGGAATGTGTGCGCAACGTCTGTCACAGCAACATGCTCAGCGGGATCCTCCTGTTCCACCATGCGGAGGCGCTCCTGCTCGACAACACCTGTCGGGACAACCAGCACTGGGGTTTGGTCATGACCCCGGATACGCATCCGACTCCGCCTCGCGAGGACTTGGTCACCTCTAATGTGTTGCTGCCGAATCCCCGAGGGTCGTTGGTCGTGACAGAGCAGCCGCTCGCCGATATCGGTCGCTAAGCAGACATGCCGTGCGGAGGGGGTGCTTGTCGCGGCGGTCGATCTTTGAAGAAAGAACGGCTCCCGAAGCGGCTTCTCGCTACTGTACCGGGGCGGGGGTACCGGAGGGAGGTTGTCCGGTCGTAGAATGAAAGTGAAATCGGCTCCCGCCTTGCTGCTTGGCGGCATACATGGCCTTATCGGCATGTCTGAGAAGTTCGTCGATATCCTCATCGTCTAACGGGTAGAGCGTGATGCCGATGCTCACGCCGATCGAGATCCGGTGCGGTCCGATCTCGAACGGGGTGCTGATCGACTCCACGATTCTTTTGGCCACCACGAGTACATCGGCGACGCCGGAAATACCTTCCAGGATGGCGGTGAACTCATCGCCGCCCATGCGCGCGACGGTATCCACTTCACGAACGCACTCCAGCAGTCGGGTCGCCACGAGTTTCAGCAACTGATCGCCGACATCGTGCCCCAGCGTATCATTGACGGCTTTGAATCGATCCAGGTCGAGCAGCATGATCGCCAGGGGGTGATCTTTCCGTTTGCTGCGCGCCATGGCATGGATTAAGCGGTCGCGGAAGAGGGCGCGGTTGATCAGGCCGGTAAGCTGATCGTGCTGGGCAAGATAGGTCAGGCGTTCCTGTGCCCGCTTGCGTTCGATGGCATAGAGAATCGAGCGTGCAAGAAAGTCGGTTCCGCCTTCTCCCTTCACCAGATAATCCTGCGCCCCGTGTTGCAGCGCTTTGAGGGCCAGCGGGTGATCGTCGTGCCCGCTCAGCACCACCACCGGCACGCCTGGACTGGTCGCTAAGACCTGGGTCACGGTACTCAAGCCATGGGTGTCGGGAAGGGAGAGATCGAGGAGTACCACATCAAACCGGTCCCGGCTTAATCTGGTCAAGCCGTCCGCCAGAATGGGGGCATGGGTGATCTCGAACTGGTCGAGCGGCCATTCGGCCAGGAGGTCTCGGGTGAGCTGGGCATCGACGGGATTGTCTTCGACCAACAGCAGTTTGATCATCGGTGCGTGCTCGCGTCCGTAAGACAATCTGGCGAGGCGATGTGCTGCGCACAAGCGGATGGCTGACAGATCACCGTGATGCTGCGCGCCGGAACTATCGAGTGTGGAATTTTCATCTCAAATGGTGGTGACGGCCGAGGGGCGTATTCAGTGCGGGAATCTCCCTGTGGCTGCAGGCAGTGCGTGATTGAGGGACCAGCCCGAAATCGATTCTAGCACGTCACTCTGAAGCTTCAAACAAGAGCGCACTTCTTCACGATGATCGTGCGTGATCTGCCGGCATGCCCTGCGTCCTGGTGTCGACCGACAATGCCTCATGTGAAGAAACCTCCTCAGTTCGGGTCTACAGATGCATGCCCTGCCCGTAAATCTGCGATGGCGCGTCATGTTGGTAACGAACAGCAACGAAACAAAGAACAAAATCCGGCCAAATGGTGGCACAAAACGGTTCGGTTCCTCTCCCCGCTCACCAGGGGAGAGACTCCTTGTGAACGCCCTAACCGTACGAAGTTATTGGAGCTGCCCGTTTTTGTACACGTCAGGACGGATGGCATGAAAGCTGCGCTTTAGCCTGGGGTTCGCGACGCTGTGGATTCCCCGGCTATGGGTTGCTGCGGGAACAAGAGGAGGAAGAGATGGATCACGAAAAAGCTGTCCGGCAGGAGTTGCGAGTAGTGAGCCATAACCTTGGCGGCCAGAGTGACGATGGCGGGCGTGTGACTGCCACGTGGGCGCTTCCTCTGGCGCTTGCGGGGGTGCTGGTGGCCGGGGAGCCCGCCTCTGCAGACAGCGAGATTTATGGCTATGTGGGGCCGAACGGGGTGTTCGAAATGACGAATGTTCCGACCGACCAACGGTTTCGCTCGGCGGAATCGCAGGTGCGCCGCCTGTCGCATCGCGCCTCGGCGGAGGAAGTGGAGGAAGCCGTCAAGCGCTACGCCTTCCAGTTTCAACTTCATCCGGCCTTACTGCTGGCGGTGATCAAGGCGGAGTCGGACTTTAATCCCACCGTCATTTCACGATCCGGGGCGGTTGGACTGATGCAGCTGATACCCGAAACCGCCATCAGGCACGGGGTGCTCAATCTCTATGACACCGACGACAACATTCGAGGCGGCGCGCGGCACCTGCGGTACTTACTGGATCGATTTAACGGGAACGTGCGGTTGGCGGTCGCTGCGTATAATGCAGGTGAACGGCGCGTGGAGCGGTATCGCGCAATTCCGCCCTATCCGGAAACTCGCGACTATGTCAGGAAGGTGATGATCTATTACAAGAGCTTCCGTGGTGACTACCAGGCGAGCCCCGGGAAGGCCGTGTTGCTCGCTATGTATCACAAGCCGCTGCAACTTGAGCCACTGCCTGTCTCTACTGATGTGCGAAACTCACCACCTGCGGTCAGGAAATAGGGGGGCCGAGTATCTCATCTTCTCTAACGTTCCCAGACGAGGCGGACAAATAACCAGGCCGACCATTCGGTCGGCCGATACATCACATCCTCAAGATAGGGTTACGAGGCGTAGCGCACATTTAGCAGACCGAATGCGTGGCGTTGGTCAACAGCCACCAGTGCTGGGTGGCCACGACCAGCGTGGCTCTCTTGCCTGTTCAATCTTCAACACTCCCGGCCTTCTTTGCCGTGCAAGCTTGGGTGGTTTCATCAGGGTAATAGGGCGCCCTTCATTCGGCAAATGCTGCGCGCTCGGTCACGCTCAACCGTAACCATGTGCGACCGCATCATCGCACAAGTCCGTCATCACATGGGCCATGAAGTAATGAACTGGTTCGGCTATGATGCGTCACATGTGGTGACGGTTTTGATAGGGCAAACGAGGGGCAAGGGAGAGCTTTGCTGAAGTCGCACATCGCCGAAATAAACGACGGTTTGTGCTCGATAGCAATGCAAATCGCGGCGGACGAGACTGAATAGGGGCACGGTGATCTAGCCATAGCACTTCGCGACATGATTGATGCCGTGAAGGCGAGAATTGTGCGGCGGGGTCACGTTATTACCGACTGACACTGTAATTTCCAGCCGCCGCGGCTCATCCGATCCTCAGTATGTCCTTGAATAGGGGCCTTACTATGATCTCAGTATTCGGTTCATGCGTAGGACAAGAGGAAATTGACGAGATACGCACCAGCTTTGAAAAGCAATGGCTCGGAATCGGTCTGAAAACAAGATCATTTGAATCTCTCTTCGCTCACAGGTTGGGGCTCAAGGATTTCGTGTTTCTGGACAACGGTTCCAATAGTTTATACATGGCTGTAAAACTATTAAACCTATCCCCTGGATCGGAAGTCATACTGCCCTCTTTTACATGGGTCGCATGCGCCCACGCTATCATCCTCGCTGGAGGTATTCCCGTATTTTGCGATGTAGACGTGAATACTCAAAACGTGACTGCTGACACAATTGCCCCGCATATTTCCTCAAAGACCAGGGCTATTATGGTTGTACATTATGCAGGCAAACCGGTCCGTATGGAGCCAGTGTTATCGTTTGGACAACCAGTGATAGAAGATGCGGCTCAAGCCGTAGATTCCAAACTAGGCAATAAATATTGCGGCTCTATTGGAACAATAGGCGTCTATAGTTTTGATCCTGTCAAAAATATAACAACAGGTGAGGGAGGAGGAATTACAACCAGAGATTCCGAATTAATGACTCGGGCCCGACAGTTGCGGTATTGCGGTATTGGACGCGCAGGATTTGAGGCTGCGGCAATGAAAGAGCGCTGGTGGGAATATGACATCGTAGATGTTTTTCCTAAACTTCTTCCCAATGACATTGCGGCTTCAATCGGACTGGCGCAGCTACGCAAGATAGATAAATTTCAAACGATCCGTAAGAAAATTTGGAATATATATCAAGCTCAATTAGCTGATTTCGACTGGCTGATAAGACCTCAAGACCCTGCTTCAGATGAACAGCATTCCTATTTCACTTACTCCATTCGGGTTGCCAAAGGAAAGCGCGATCAATTGGCTAAATACCTCTATTCCCGCGGTATCTATACAACTGTTCGATTCCATCCATTGCATCTGAATCCTATTTATAAATCATCTTACAGGCTTCCCATTTGTGAGCAGCTTAACGATGAAATACTTAGTCTTCCACTTCACCCAAACCTTTCTGATAGCGACATTGATGCGATTTTATTAAGTTTGCAAAAATTTAATGAACAGTACATGTGAATACAGCGTCCGATGTGATCACTGTATCCACGGAATAATTGCGTTCTTCAAAGGCACTGGTAGGTAATCGTGGTTATTGCTGAAGGTCACATTTGCGATAAAAGATGTGTCGGCGCATAAGCAGCTGTGTGACCCAAAGAGGCCGTCAGCCGAGAGGATCGTGCGCCGTATTCGCAGGCCATTCCCGGACATGTTGAGGGCAGTGAGCACAAGGCAGTTATTCTTGTGACAAAGCACTCCAGGGGACAATTGCAACGTTCGCGGGGATCAGAGTAGTTCTTCCCTGATCTGCGCATCGTGCGTTGCAGAGCATTGTTCAGGGAACGCCCGCATGCCACGTGTATCCGTCATCATCCCCGCCTATAATTCTATGCAGTGGGTCTCTGCTGCCATCGACAGCGTCCTGAACCAGGGTTATCGGGACTACGAAGTGGTTGTGATTGACGATGGGTCAACCGATCAGACGGCAGACGTTCTTGAGTCCTACGGCAGAAAAATACGATGTATTTATCAAGCCAATGCTGGTGTATCCAACGCTAGAAACCGCGGCCTGAGCGTATCGACCGGCGAATTTATCGCGTATCTGGACGCCGATGATATGTGGTATTCGCAGAAGCTCGAATGTCAAATCGCGTTCTTGGATGCCCATCCCCAATGCGGCCTTGTGCACAGCGATGTAACCGTTATTGATGAACAGGAGAAGGTCATCCGTGCGCGCTTTAATGTGGAAACCGCTAGGCCCGTTCCCTCAGGCTATTGTCTGCAAGACCTTCTGCGACGCTGTCACATCCAGGTTCCATCGGTCATTGAACGACGGGAGTGTATCGAAGAGGTTGGTGGGTTTGATGAGCAATTTATGGCAACAGAAGATTATTTGCATTGGATTATGGTGTCACTGAAGGGATGGGAATTTGGATACATCAATGAGCCGTTAGCGAAGTATCGTTGGCGAGGCGGAAGCGTTTCGTCCAACAAGCGACTCTTCCTGGAGGAGTATGGGAAGATGTTTGGTGTACTACTGCCCGCTTTATACGAGAATCGTCCCCAAGCACCGGATTTGGCCATCATACGCAAGAGATTTCTGCAGGTTGAACGCGAATTGGCATATATGGATTGCATAGAAGGGCATCTGAGTAGCGCGAGGCAGCGACTTATGAGACTGATACAGCGAGCACCGTTCCGATATAACCTCTATTGGGACCTGGCAAAGACCTACTTGCGCTAGTACGACCGAAACAAAGCTACTTCTATTTGGATCACATTCGGGCACACACTGAAGCCGTTGGAGGCATATCGGGACAGTCCTTGCTGGTAAGCGGGCAAGCCATTCCAGGTAAACCTCGCACCCCTTCCTGCTGGTTCAACATGATTCCTGGCTGATGTCAGCGCTCAAAGTCCCTTTAGACTGACGTCGAGTTCCCTGCGAGCGTCGTACGGCGTGGGCCGCTCCACTGCCACCTGCCGAAAGGTACTGCAAATTCCCCCGCGCGTTTCTTCACCATCCGTCTGGTGCTAAGTGCGCCAATCCGTTGCGTCTCACTCTAGGGGAGCAGTCCATGGCTGCTCGTGCGAGTGCCGATGTCTGGACTGAAACTGCTGTATGTGGTTGAAAGAGAGGAGAGAAGGTTGGTTGCGGGGGCCGGATTTGAACCGACGACCTTTGGGTTATGAGATGCTTAACGGGTAATGTACTAAGGCTCTGATCTTTTGTTTGGTTTCTCGCTTTATAAAAGAAAATCAGGGTCTTGCACAATTCTATGCGTTCCAGTTGTTTCGATTGATTCTGGTCTGTTTCGGCGCGGTTTAGCACAAATTTAGCACAATGAATTGGGGTGAACCCCTTCACTGAGACAGTGCGTGAGGAACAGCGACACCCCAGCTCGTGTGGCAGGGTGAGGGACGATCTTTCGACAAGTGGTGAGATTTGAGTCCGGTTTGAGTAGAATGGGAGCAGCTAGCCGACTCATTCAGATGGGCGAGTGCGGAGGAGGGCTCGACGATGCGACAAACAATCAAAGCCCGCTACCATGACGGAGTGCTACAGCCGTTGGAACCTCTTTCCCTGGCCGATGACGCGGAAGTGCAGGTCACAGTCGATACCGACCTTGCGCTCGGTACGGACGAAATTCTGCGTCGTGCAGCGCAGGTCTATCAAGGGCTGAGTGCCGACGAGATCACGCAGGTCGAGTCCATCGCATTGGATCGGCAGCACTTCTTCCGTGAGCCGGCTGCCTAATGCCGCAACCGGCTGTCCTCCTCGATACCGATATTCTCTCTGAACTGCTCAAGCAACATCCTCTCGTCGTGCAGCGTGTGCGGAGCTATCTGACGGAGCACCAGCGGCTGGCCTTCTCAATCATTACGCGCTATGAGCTCCTGCGGGGACTGAAGGCGAAACAGGCACGGACTCAAGAGGCAGCCTTCACGTTGCTCTGCCAGGCCAGTCTCATTCTCCCGATCACCGACCAAGTCGTCGAGCGTGCGGCGACGTTATACGGCGATCTCCATCGACAGGGGGCTTTGCTGCCCGATGCAGACCTGCTCATTGCCGCTACTGCCTTGGACGCGCAACGTCCGTTGATTACGAACAACCTCGCGCACTTCCAGCGCATTCCTGGCCTCATCGTCGAAAGCTGGAAACGGTCAGTCTAATGAAGCGATCCTGCTTCCTTACGATGTGCCCATCGATCAAATCCGTAGCCTTGCAGCCGGCAAATTTGTGTGACCTGCCCGGCAATTGGATTCACCAGATAGATCCCAATCCCGCTGCCGGGAGGCGTGAGGCGATAGAGAGGAGATTGCCTACCGAGTCGTAATTATAAAGTGCGAGGGCGCCGGTGCTATCGGCTACGCTTGTGAGGTGCCCTCGGTCATCGTAAAGATACTGGGCTTGGTCAGCATATGCGAAACACGCGATGAAGAATCCAAGCCACAATTGAATACAGAGTCTGTAGAGCACTCCATCAAAAGCTAGTCTCAATATCAAGGCTTGTCCCTCACTACCATGAGTAACTTCCTAAAAATTTTAGTATTTGATGGCTGCCCAGGAATTCCTATGGCTAAGCGTCAGACTGGCAATATCAAGGAAGGCCACCTTTGGGTATGATGAACGTTCCGCCTTTTCCCTGTTTACACGTAAGATGTAGATTTTTGGATTTGCACGCCCACCTTATCCGCACACCATATCGGCGGATATCTTCCACGATTGTGGGGAATAACCCGTCCAGCACAATGTCTCCTTCTATCGACTCACCCGCCCCAATACGATATTCAGTGCCGTTGTAATCTGCGAATGGCCCACCGCGACGCATCTTGCTATTGGTGGCGTCAAGCCGATTTCCTTCTGGGACTAGCATGAATTCATTTGGTGCGAGCCATGGCAGTTGATAATCAATGACGGAAGCAGCCGAGGTATGGCTGTTAGTCAATTTCACACGAACAATATATTTCCCATGCGGCTCTTTCTGAAGAGAGACACGCATATCAAGGCGAACTTCTTCGTCCGAACCTCTTGGACTCTTGAGCACTGACACGCTGTCCGCTTCTACACCGCCAGCAGGTATCACGCACAGGAACGCGACAACTCCAATAGTCAGACTGAGCTGTCGGATTCTCATCAGTGACCTCACCGAATTGCCAACTTGCCTTACAGTTCTGAGGTTGTCCTATTCATACGGCTTTTGACACTGTACACAATAGTCTGGAACTGACGCATAGTATGGCCCCATTGATTTGTACACCGGGAACCCACAATGCAGACATTTAATTCCAAGATTGTATCGTATGAGAAAAGTTTGGATAAGGACGAAGGAGATCAGGTACCACCAACTGATTTGGCTTGAAATTGCAACTCCAATCCCAATCAAAAACACCGCTACAATAATCACACTTGATACTTGCACTTTGACCGCAGTAATAGTCATATTCTTTTGCTTATTGATCTCAACCGACCGCTAACGATTTCCCATAAATATCGGCTTTAAGGTATGCCTGGGGGGGATACCTGGTGTAGATCGTCGGCTGATTCTTGGCATCCGTGATCGGAAACAGGTTTCATCGTCATCATAGAAGAACCACCAAGCTGTCCTGGGGACATGCGGCTTTGGTGAAACGAACGCGGCCATTCATCGAACTGCACCTGCGTACCTAGACAAGCGCTCCCAACCAAATCCACACAGCAAACCAGCAAAGCTGTAGAGCAAAACATTCAGAAAAATAGAGATGCTAAGCCATATCAACGAGGCTATTGTGATCTCCTCTCCTTCGCCCAGCAAAAGGACCCACGACGGCCATAGGTACATCCCGTAGCTGGCCGCTAATGGGATGCGATTTATGTTCACGTACAGTTCAAGCCAAACGAACAGAAGCAGAAGGACGGGAATTGCGCCTCCAGCCATTGCAAACCACCTTACAGCCTTGATCATTGCTCCCTCAGGCTAGGGGTGTTTGATGTGTGACTCGTATCTCTATTGCGCGGCAGCTCAGGTGAGTAGCTTGATCCCGAGTTCGCCCTAAGTCTCTAACAAGGAATTACCTTTGTGGCTTCTGCTCTTCTCGCTCTAACGCCCTCAGCAGTTCGGCGCTGCCTTTCCTTAAAGCCTGCAAATCAATGTTGCCCTCGCCTCGCATGTACCGTCTAAAGCGTTCCCACCAATTGAATTTTGGAAGTCTTTCAGCTGCGTACATATCGAAGTAATTCCAGAAATACTTTGACAAAATCTTCCGTTCGACCGCCGTCACTTCCTCCCACAGGCCTAGATTATTCCATTCTCCCAATGTCCCGCAGAACTCATTGACGCTGATCTCATTGCCTAAGAACTTGCGGAGAAGGCTTATCACAGTAAACTTAACATGACCTAGACTTTTTGGTTGTGGTGCGTAATGGTCCTTGTTCGTGGCGCTGTTCCAGCTGGCCAGTTCATTCGCCGCATCGTAGGCAATGTTGACAGCGGCCACGGCTGCAGGAAGGTTGGAGGCCACCGCATTCTGCCGTAACTGTGTGATCCGGTTTCCGCCCTTGTCGTAGGTATAGGTGAGCGCTTCGAACGTCGTCGGCGTCAGGGTTTCACGTCACTCTGATCCTATCCCAGAACGCCGGGATTGCCTTCCAAACTTTTTTTTCGCGCACAGTCAAAAAACCGGTCGATTTTTGGTTGCTGCATGTTCCGGCTCTGAACGGTGCTCACAATTGCCGCTCTGAGCGCACGAACGCGCACATACGCCTCCTTCTGCTCACTTCCCTTCTTGCCTCGTCCTCCCGATAATTTGTCCTCGATTTGTCCCCTCGTGACCCCTCCTGTCCTCTAGAGGGTTCTTTACTGTGTGGTGGCGTTTGCATAAGGTCTACGCATGCACC
>Ga0209582_1001188_pt1 | contig 13185 bp, 16 predicted proteins | sample KloWWTmetKNB5Kit_FD_187176 | JGI IMG/M metagenome (GOLD analysis project Ga0209582, IMG submission 187176) | Active sludge microbial communities from Klosterneuburg, Austria, studying microevolution and ecology of nitrifiers - Klosterneuburg... | ecosystem: Engineered > WWTP > Aerobic digester >...
GCGTCCGTTTTCTATCCAGAACTCGAGTTCTGCACTGACAACGGAGCCATGATTGCGTTTGCCGGCGCCATGCGATTGCAAACCACACCCCCCCAAACCCGACAGCCTGCCAGCAGCTTCACTGTTAGAGCACGCTGGAATTTAGAAACGCTGGAAGCAATCGACATATAATCAACACATCACAAGTTAGTAGAACTCTTCTCACCAATACGCCCTTCTTTACCTTCCAGCAAGTTAACAATATTGGATTGATGGCGCCACACCAGCACAAGTGACATCAAAAGAACAGCCAAAGTCTTCTCCTCGAAGCCAAGCATAATAACTGCATAAATCGGTGCAAGTATGGCCGCCACCAAAGCTGACAGAGAAGATATCCGCCAAATCATAGCCACCAACAACCAAGTCGTTAAAGCCATCAGGCCAATCCATGGATTCAGGCCTAGCAACACACCCACAGCAGTTGCAACACCCTTTCCTCCCTGGAAACGCAAAAATATTGGAAAAACATGCCCAAGAAATACTGCCAACGCAGCCACTGCAACCCCTTCATCACCCAAATTCCAGAGCGGCGCATAGTATTGCGCAAAAATCACCGCAAGCCAGCCTTTGCCGGCATCACCCAATAAAGTCAGAATAGCCGCGACTTTCTTTCCACTTCGCAAAACGTTGGTCGCTCCAGGGTTCTTGGAACCATAGGTGCGCGGATCAGGCAATTTAAAAATCCAACTCGCCACCACTGCAAAGGAAACAGAGCCCAACAAATAAGCTAACAAAGCAAATAACATTATTGTCATGAGTTAGCACCACCTTAACAAAATAGAATAGAATCTCGCCAGCTTCACATCCACAATTTCCCAGCCACTTAATGACGAACCCAAAAATAACCGATTCATTTTATCGCTATAATCACTCATGGATATTATTTTTATACACGATTTCAAAGCAAAAACTTTAATTGGAATTTATCCATGGGAGCGCAAAGTCCGTCAGACCATTCAGCTAGACCTGGAAATCGCATTACCCACCAGCCGCGCATGTCAATCAGATAGCATTGAAGATGCATTGGATTATTCTATGATTATCAGAAGAATCAATGAAATTCTGACAGACAAGCACTTTTCGTTATTGGAAGCACTGGCTGAATATATTGCACAAACCATTCTCCAAGAATTCCAGTCACCTTGGATCAGGGTTAGCGTTGCAAAGCTTGGCATTATACGTGGAGTAAAAAAATTGGGCGTATGTATTGAGCGCACATCAAAAACTGCAACACCATCAGCCAAACATCACTAGCACACTGTAATTAAAAGCAACTTTTATTTGAACAACACTTATTCTACCGCTCAGTTCTGATAAAATCAGCACGATAGTTTATTGCTATTCGGTGAACAGAAATTTACTCATTACGAGTAAAAAATGATCACGTAAAAATTCTAGGCTCATCGAAATAGCCATATAATATAAATACATTCTTCATCACAAACCTGGAGGTGTTCAATGAGTCAGATTCATCTCAATCCTATGTTTATCAGTGCTTTATTGTTGTATATCATACATAACAATGCGTGGGCCGGACAGGACATCAGTGAAATTCAGAGACAATTCAATGCAGAAACAGTTACCAAACCTTTCAGCGTTCCTGATGATGCTTCGTTAACAGCAGCGCTAAAAGAGGCTACGCAAAGAGGAACACCAACCAAAACACGAGGCTATACGCCTGGATGTATCGGCCTAGGGTGTGTTGTAGGGCAAAATTTTGGTTATGGCAGTTATTTTGGAGGCTACTCACGTCCGTATTATGGGGGATTTTATGGCGTGAATGCCTATAATCCTTATTATTATGGCTGGTAATTATTCAAAGAAACTTGATTGAAGAATCTATCAAAACATAATTAGTTTTCAATAATTCAATCGGTTATTTTGATTGTTTAATACTTTTTACTTACCCACTAATACATTTAAAAGGGAGATGAAATGGGGTATCTCATTAACAAGAACACCTGGATTCTTACAGGAATGATGATATTTTCTTTGGTTTTAAGCGGATGTGCGGCGGTTCATACATCTATCGCTAAAAAAGATCTGGATGTTCAGACTAAAATGAGTGATTCCATATTTCTGGATCCTGTTGAGCCCAATCAAAAGACTATTTATCTGAATATTCGCAATACCTCTGACAAAACCAATTTTGACATCACGGGGACCGTGGCCAGAGCACTCGAAGGAAGAGGTTACCGTATTACCAACAATCCCAAGGAAGCACATTATTGGCTGCAGGTCAATATTCTAAGCGTCGATAAAGCCAGCCCCACTGCCGCAGAAGCAGCGCTGAGATCCGGTTACGGCGGCGTTGCGCTCGGTGCCGCCGTCGGAACAGCTACTGGTGCGGCAATAGACGGCTGGAGTGGTGCAGGGATTGGTGGATTGGCTGGCGCAGCAGCCTTCGGCATTGCTGATACCATCGCCAGTGCTGCTGTCAAGGATGTGACATTTATGGCCATTACCGATGTTGAAATAGCAGAACGGGCCGAAGACGGCGTAATTGTTCGTGAAGACAGGCAGCAAGATGCCAAACAAGGCGTAGGGGGAGCAAGAAGACAATCTTCCACTAAAGTCAGTGAAATGAATAAATATCGTACTCGTGTTGTTAGCACCGCCAACAAAGTCAATTTGCAATATGAAGAAGCTGCCATTGAATTAACCAATGGATTAGCACGCTCTATTTCAGGTTTGTTCTAAACAAAAGCGTAAATGGAGCTGAAATTCAGCAGCAACAAATACATGTGATGCGCTTCACAACACAGCTTCGGTTAAGATGCCATCAAACCGGAGCTGTTTAAGAAATTATCCGGTTGTATTAGAAATATGGAAATTTTGTTAGGTAACGCAACATTTTAGAAACTAAAGACAGAGGTTCTCATGCAAAAGCAATTCATTAGCGCAATATTGATTCTGGCTCTTCTTCTATTTCCCCTGAGTGTTCTGGCACAAAAACAAAACGCCGCCCCTGCGGACAATAAAGATGTCCTCAATCGCATGAGTAAAGAGTTAGGGCTCAATGACGCACAAAAATCCAAAGTTGAAGCCATTTTCAATACTGAAAGAAAAAAAGTGGAAGCTGTATTTGATGAAGAAAGAAAAAAATTACAACTGATTCAGGAACAAACTCGCACCAGCTTGCAAACAGTGCTAACACCTGAGCAAATGGATAAGCTGGATAAAAAAATGCGCGAGAAAAACAGTAAAAATAATACTCAAAAGAAATAAAATTCTTTAAACAGCTTACTGGTTAAAGGTTTAATCGTTATTTCTCATCATACTCTCCAGGCAAGGGAGATAGATAAGGCGTAGGATCGATTACACCAGCCGCAGCAAATCCAGCGCGTCGGATACGACAAGAATCACATATACCACAAGCCTGTCCCGCCTCATTAGCTTGATAACAGGAAACAGTGAGGCGGTAATCAATACCTAATTTAAGTCCTTCCTGGATAATTTCTTGCTTGGATAGATTCATGAGCGGCGCATGAATGGACAGTTTTCTGCCTTTGATAGCCGCTTTGGTTGCCAAGTTTGCCATATTTTCGAATGCTTGAATAAATTCCGGACGACAATCCGGGTAGCCGGAATAATCCACCGCATTGACACCGATAAAAATATCCTGGCAATCCAGTGTTTCAGCCCACGCCAGAGCCAATGACAACATGATGGTATTTCTGGCGGGCACATAAGTCACCGGAATCTCGACACTCTCTCCTGAAACCGGAATATTAATTGACCGATCGGTTAGTGCCGACCCCCCAAATTCGGTAAGATCTAGCCTGATAATGTGATGGATCAGGGAATTCAGCGATCGCGCAACATTCTTTGCAGCTTGCAATTCGGATAGATGCCGCTGCCCATAATCCACGCTTAATGCATAACACTCAAACTGCCTGTCACGCGCAATTGCTAATACGGTGGCGGAATCCAAGCCACCAGACAACAATACAACCGCCTTCTTCATTTGCTCATTAACCGAGTCATGGTTCGGTATTTTCTATGCTTCAACGCCCCGGTCCCTCCCCCCACAGTAATTTATGCATTTGGATCTGCATTCTTACCGGCAACTTGTCACGCAATATCCAAGCAGCCAATGTAGCAGGTTCTAAGCTAGCATACACCGGTGAAAATAAGATTGGACAGAGTGCGTTTAATTGCTTGGCTTGCATGATTTCACACGCCCACTGATAATCGGCCTCATCGGTCAGCACAAACTTAATCTCATCTTGTCGTGTCAGATAGTTCAAGTTAGACCAGAGATTCTTATCCACCTCACCTGAACCAGGTGTTTTGATATCCATGACTTTACACACACGCGAATCCACTTTGAATAGATCCAGTGCGCCACTGGTTTCAAGCGATACTGAGTAACCTGCATCACAAAGTGCTTTCAGTAGAACCAAACAGGATTTCTGTGCCAATGGTTCACCGCCTGTCACTGTGACATAACTGGCTTGATGTTGCGCCACCTGCTCCAGAATCATGGTTATGGATATAGACTCTCCTCCGGTAAAAGCATAAGCCGTATCACAGTAACCGCAACGTAGTGGGCAACCCGTCAGACGCACAAACACGGTTGGCAATCCAACGCGACTTGTTTCACCTTGTAAAGAAAAGAAAATTTCACTGACACGCAAGGTTGTCGTTTCTAACGCTTGCACAATATTTGATCACCTAGAGGAAAGAGATTTAACCACATTACTTTTTGGTTAATGCAACAAATAACTGGCTGCTATTTGTTTAGTCAGAATTTATTTGATATTGGCTAAACGTTGCTTGGCCTTTTTAGCAGCCTCACTGTGCGGATATTTTGCCACCAGATTTTCTAAAGTTTGTTTGCTTGCCTTACTATCACCCATTTCATACTGGCTGCTGGCGATATTCAGAAATGCATCTGGTGCTTTCTGACTATTCGGATATTTATTAATCAGTCTTTTCTGTGCATCGATTGCCAACTGATAATCTCGCAGTGCGTAACGTGCATTTCCAATCCAATAAGCAGCACCCGGCGCCAGGTTAGACTGCGGATAGTTTTCTAGAAAACTTTCAAACTGCCCTATGGCACTAGCATAATCACCATTTTTGAACAAAGCATAAGCTTCCTGGTAAGCATTATTTTCTACTGGACCCGCTGGCGTCAATTCAATAGCAGATGATGCCCCGGGATCAGATTGCACTGAAGCCGCCGTTTCCCCAGCTGATACAGGCTCAGAAGCCGTATCAGCCGAAGGAGCGATAATCGTTTGTTTGGATTGCGGTGTTGCCAAGCCGCTAGAAGATTTTTTCGGTTCCACTGAAGAAGAAGGCGCTTGTTTATCAGGCTGTTCAAGCAGGCGCAACCTGTTATCCAGGTCAATATAGAAATCCTTTTGCCGCTTTTGTAACAAAGTATTTTCGTTACCCAGCATTTCTATTTGCCCATTCAATTTTCCCAGATCAAGCCCAAGCGTTTCAACTTTGGTATACAGTTCGAGTAATGCCTGATTATTAAGTGCCTCTTCCATCTTGGCAATACGCGCTTCCATTTCACTCACTTGCTTACGTAATGCGTTAATCTGTTCGCGAGCTTCCTCATCGCCAAACAATGCTGCATAGCTAACACTACTGCTCATTAACAACACTAGACAGAAAGCGCGTAGCAGCATATTTATTCACCTCGATAAATAATATCTGTGCGACGATTCTGACTCCATGTTGACTCACCTTGTCCCAAGGCACGAGGTTTTTCTTCACCCAAGCTAACAGACTCAATTTGACCATCCCTAGCACCGGACAAAGTCATCATATTTCTTACACTATCTGCGCGACGCTGACCCAAAGCAAGATTGTATTCACGACTACCGCGATCATCGGTATTTCCTTGTAGAATTACACTGGCATCTGCATGGTCACGCAAGAATTTGGCATGAGACAGCACCAGCTCTCTGTATTCGCTTGTTACAGTATAACTATCATAGTCATAAAAAACGCTACGCTGAGACAGAATACTATTGGGATCCTGCAATTGACTGAAATAGCCGGGCCTGCCAGAACCGGAACCCATCAAATCACTTCCCCCTAAACCACTACCTGTGCCCGCACCGCCCGCCAGATCTTCAACTTCGGGTTGCGTGGTTTGGCTGGCGCAAGCTGATAACAGAACGATCAACGAAACACCTAGTAACTTTCTCATCTATTCACTCCTCTTATTTAAAAATCTAAAGCATTACTTCCATTTAGGCAAAGGACCCCACGCCGGCTCTCTGATATCGCCTGTCTGCACAGAAAGATGCTGTCTGGTTTGTCCATCCCGGGAAACAGCAGATAATATACCATGCCCATTCACCTCAGTTGCGTATAAGATCATCTTACCGTTAGGTGCAAAGCTAGGGGATTCATCAAATTTTGAGTTGGTCAATATCTGCATCTGCCGTGAACCAATCTCCTGTACCGCCACATTAAACTGACTATTATTGCGATGGATAAAAGTAAAGCTTTTACCATCTTGGCTAAAGTCCGGGCTAACGTTGTAACTGCCTTCAAAAGTCAGGCGCTCAGCATTACTGCTTTCGGAACTGGTAATGGGCATACGATAAATTTGAGGACTGCCTCCACGATCGGAAGTAAATATAATGGATCGCCCATCGGGAGAAAAGTTAGGTTCGGTATCAATGCCGGAACTTTTACTCAACCTTTGCAAGCCACTCCCATCCGCATTGATCAGGAATATTTGCGAACCGCCTTGTCCAGTCAATACAACAGCCAGCTTTTTACCATCAGGAGACCAGGCCGGCGCACTGTTGCTGCCTTTGAAGCTGGCTACCGCCCTGCGTTCACGCGTGGATAATGTCTGTACATAAACAATCGGTTTTTTATTTTCAAATGAAACGTAAGCCAATTGATTACCATCCGGTGACCAAGCGGGAGAAATGATTGGTTCGGTATATTCAATAATCGACTGCGCGTTATACCCGTCGGCATCAGCAACTTGCAATGCGTACTTATTTCCTCGTTTGATCACATAAGCAATGCGCGTGCTGAATACGCCGACATCCCCCGTCAATGCTTCATAGATAACATCAGCGATTCGATGTGCTGCAGCGCGTAATTGAGTAACAGGCACAGTAATGGCTAAGCCTGTTAGTTGCGATTTTTTTGCCACATCCATCAAGCGAAATTGAATTTCCACTTGATTGCCCGGCAAACTGACGATACGCCCAATTACCAATGCATTAGCCCCGCGATTCATCCAGTCAGAATAAACCACTTCCACAGGCGCATGCGGCGACAGCCCGGCAGGATCGACCAATTTAAATAAACCGGTTCTCTGCAGATCAGCGCCAATGACTGGGGTAATGCTTTGCTGCAACTTATTTTCTTCGGCAAATGGAACAATCGCTATCGGAATACGCGATGCTCCGCCGCCAAAAATTTCGATATTCAGTTGGGCATGAGCACACACGCTCATCAATCCCAAGAAAACAATCAGTGCACTACGAATATAGGGATACCAATGAATTGACATAAGTTTAAATGTTAGAAACCAAAAAATTCACGCTGATTATAGCAATCATTCACGATAATGCACTTTAATATTCAAGTTACGAAATTCGCCAAACAAAGCAGGATCGGGAGGCAACGGCAACGGCTTGGATAAAAATATGGCACGCTCGACAGCACTATCAAATGCTGCGTGACCACTACTCTTACTCAACCTGACATCTAAAATATCGCCTCCTGGAAGTAACGTTACATTAAACTCAGCAACGGGATTACCTGGCAAATCTGGCGGCATCACGATACGACTTCTTATTTTAGCCAGAATCAACGCTTTGTATTTCGACACTTCATTGGTCACAAGATTCCTGGCCGCAGCCTGCTGTGCAGCGCGCTGAGCTTCAGCTTCTCGTTGAGCCTTGGCTTCTTGTTCTCGTTGTCGTTGAATGGCCTGTTCTTTTTCCTTCTGTTTTTGCAATTCTTTTTGTTTTTCCAGTTCCTTCTGCTTATCTAATTCCTTTTGTTTCTCCAATTCCTTTTGTTTCTCAAGCGCCTTCTTTTTTTCAAGCTCTTTTTGCTTTTCTAATTCCTTCTTTTTCTCCAACTCTTTCTGTTTTTCCAGTTCCTTTAATTTTTCTTGTTCCTTGACCTTCTCTTGTTCTTTTTTCTTTTGTTCTTGCAGGTCCGGCTTCTCTTCTTTAATTGGCTCAGGCTTCTGCTTCAGCGCAATATCAGGTTTTTTGACAGGGGGCGTCGTCACCGCTTTTTGAGGCGCAGGCTTGGGAGGCTCAGATTTGACCGGCTCAGGCGGTAATTCCGATTTGGGTGGCTCTGGCTTGGGCGGTTCCGTTTTAGGTTTAACCGGCTCCTGCACAGGTTTAGGTTCTTGTTTTGGGGGTACAGTTTTTACAGGCTCCCGCGTTGGCTGAGGAAGCTCGGTCCATATATCCACCACCATGCCTTCAGGAGGATGATCTTTCCAGTTCAAACCAAAAATCAACATAGCAACGAAAATAAGGTGCACCAGCACTGCCAGCACGCCTGCCAATAATGATCTGGGCTCAGAATGGGAAGAATTGCGCGATACGCTCACATTCATTACAAATCGTTCATTTTTGTTGGGCCAACAAGCCAACTTTCTGCACTTGGTTCTGCTGCAGAATATCCATTACTTTAATGACCTCTTCATAACGCACATTTTTGTCGGCGGCAATGACAACAGGCTGGTCGGCATTTTGTGCCTGCTTTTGTTTAATGGCATCGATCAATTGCTTGCGATCCACTTTTTGTTCGGTATTTGATTTAGCGCGATCACGCAATGTAAGACCGCCATCCGCTTTGATAATCACTTCCAAGGGCGCGGTTGGTGTCGCCAAAGATTTGCCGATTTGCGGCAACTCAATCTGCCCATGGTTAATCATGGGCGCTGTAATCATAAAAATGATCAGCAATACCAACATGACATCAATATAGGGAACCACATTGATTTCATTCATTAGTTTGCGCTTTGCACGGCGAGCCATAAAATCCCCTCAATTCTGTTTATTCAGCTGCACGCCGTTGCAGCACATTAGATAATTCTTCCATGAAGCTTTCAAAGCGCGTGGCTAATTGATCCGTATCGCTGGCATAGCGGTTATAGGCCACTACCGCGGGAATTGCCGCAAACAAACCCATTGCGGTTGCAATCAAAGCTTCTGCAATTCCTGGCGCAACGTGCGCAATGGTTGCTTGCGTCATGCTGGATAAGCTGCGAAAAGAATTCATAATCCCCCATACCGTTCCCAATAAACCGACATAGGGACTGACCGATCCAACCGTAGCTAAAAATGACAAATGAGATTCCAGATAATCCATTTCACGCTGATAGGTAGCCCGCATGGCTCTGCGCGTACTTTCCATCACCGCATCGAGATCGGTACCTGATGGATGCTTATTGAATTCACTAAAGCCGGCCGCGAAGATACGTTCTAGACTGCCTGACGCATACCGTGAACTGGTTGTACGCTGATATAGCGCATTCAAATCGACGCCACGCCAAAAAACATCCTCAAATTCATCGGTTTTCTTTATTTCATTACGGATGACAAATAATTTGCGAAAAATAAACCACCAGGATAAAAGTGAAATCATGACCAAAATCAACATCACCAGTTGCACCAACAAACTGGCGCTACTGATCAAATGCAGAAATGACATATCTTGTGTTACTGTTGTACTCATGCGGGCTTCCCAATTTTCTCACGTAATGGCACAGGAATACTGACTGGCTTGAGTCTTTCTGTACCGACACACACCACATGGATTGTGGCATTCACTAATTTGATCTGATTGCGCAAAATTTCCTGCGATAACGTGATGCGACTCCTGCCCATATCCGTTACCGCCACCGTCACCTGCAACAAATCATCCAGTACTGCTGGTTTAAAATATTCAATCTCAAGTGAGCGTACCATGAATAATACTTGGTGAATTTCAATCAATGCATTGGCATTGAATCCCAATTCCCGCAGCCATTCATAGCGTGCTCGTTCCATGAAATTAAGATAGGTTGAATGATATACCACTCCGCCAGCGTCTGTATCCTGATAATAGACACGCACTGGCAGTGAATAAAAATTTCTAATCATGCGGATTGAACACCTGAATTGTGATTGATTGTTTTGCTTTTAATTCGCAGATAATTGAAGCTGTTGAATCATTTCTCACCAGAACCAGGAACCAGGCAGTCCCGGCTCCTTAAGCCGGGAAAACACCGGTAGACAAATAACGATCACCCCGATCGCACACAATAAATACAATCACCGCATTTTCAACTTGACTGGATATTTTCAACGCAGCCGCCAGAGCGCCGCCTGACGAAATGCCGGCAAAAATACCTTCCTCCTTTGCCAATCGCCGTGTCAGATCTTCAGCTTCGTGCTGAGAAACATACAGCAACTCATCCACCCGCTTGGTATCGTAGATTTTAGGCAGATACGCCGGAGACCATTTGCGAATACCGGGAATTTGCGCTCCCTCTTCGGGTTGAACGCCAACGATTCTAATCGTTGGCTGTTGTTCTTTAAAAAATCTTGAGCACCCCATAATTGTTCCAGTGGTTCCCATGCTACTGATGAAATGGGTAATTTTTCCATCGGTATCACGCCATATTTCTGGCGCTGTACTTTCATAATGGGCCAAAGGATTATCCGGATTGGCAAACTGATTCAAGATGAAACCCTGCCCTTCTTCACGCATCTTCTCCGCCAGATCTCGTGCTTGCTCCATTCCCCCCGCTTTCGGTGTCAGAATAATTTTTGCACCGTATGCAGTCATGGATTGGCGTCGTTCTATGCTGAGATTCTCCGGCATGATCAGTATCATGTGATAACCCATTATGGCTGCGGCCATTGCCAACGCAATACCCGTATTACCACTGGTTGCTTCAATGAGCGTATCACCCGGCTTAATTTCCCCACGCTGTTGCGCATGTGAAATCATGGATAATGCAGGTCGATCTTTCACTGACCCGGCCGGATTGTTTCCCTCAAGCTTAGCCAGTACCACATTGGATGTTTTTCCAGGAAGATGCTTGAGTCTTACGAGAGGTGTATTACCTACAAAATTTTCTATCGTCTTAAACATAAATACGGGCTTCATAGCAAACAATTTGACATTATCACACATGCTATCCGTATTGAAGTCCTGTAATCATTCAAATAGAGCCCCTTTGAATTATTCTCTCAAAAGGAACTCTATTTAAAAAATTATTCTAATAGTACATTACTTCGATTTGGTGGGCGCTTCCACACTCTTTTCGGCTTCAACAGTAATCACATCTCGAAGTTGTTCGATAGTTGCAGAACCAATACCATTCACTTTCCCCAAATCCTCAACAGACAAAAAGGACCCAACAGTTTCACGATATTCAATGATCGCTTTTGCTTTGGCAGGCCCGATACCTTGGAGAGATTCAAGTTCAGCTTGCGAAGCCGTATTAATATTAACTGCTGCAAATGCAGCGCTAGTCAACACGAATAATAGAATCATAGTTAACAATACTTTTTTCATATAACCTCCTATAAAGAAGACAAACATCGATATTAAAAACAACAACCGCATCCTGAGAGCAGCTCAGGGATACAGTTAAATCTCATATCGGATGCTGAAAAAGTTAATTTAATTGACTCATTTGCTTACAAACCATCACACAACAAACAACCAGGAAATCGGATAATAATTTTGTAGTTAAGCATTCCGAAAACGTGAATACTTGACCAATAGAATGGTAATCAATGGCAACACAAAGCCAATAATCGTGACGGTAATCAGCAATTGCCCCAACTCGCTGTAATCGGCTGGAACAGTCACCTGTCCGGAAGCAACATCTTTGACTTCGCGCTTAACTTCATAAATCTGATTGAGATATTTCGTTCCCAGTTGGGACGCAGACAAAGCCAAATTGGTAAACGATGCCATCACCGCAAAAAAAGTGGCTTTGAGCTTTTCAGGTGCAGAATTTGCAATCCAGGCCAGCATCGGAATCATGGCAATTTGACCCAGCGGTGATTCCAGCGCCGTATCAATCAATACGATAAAGCGGGCATCGACGACACCACCGGTTAGCGATGCCGTCCATTCATGCAAGCCAAAATACATGCCAATAATAGGCATCGACAAGAAGCTGCCGACGATGGTCAGAAAGCCAATGATGTAAGCGATCGAACGTTCTGCCATGAAACGGCGAAAAATAAACATGCCGAATAACGTTAGAATAGCGCCGATCATGGATAGTACAGCGAGAAATTGCTGATCAAATGCCAATTCATCTATCATCCACCAGGTAGAACCCGCACCTGGCCCGGGAATCGCACGAAACACGAATATCAGGATGGCCGTTCCCACCAATGTGTTACGCGCATCAGGCTCCAATTCCGCAGTTAATCGCCACATCAGAAATACGACAATCGCCATGGAAATTACAAATACGATTTCCTCTCCACCTGGCACACGACTCAAACCGACACCTAATGACAATAAGGTAAAAATCAATCCACCACCCAGAATCCACCAATTGATTGAAGGTGGTTCTGTATGAATGCCGAGTAGCATGCCTGCCTCCTGCCGGCTGTGGCCTTGTGCCAGCAAATGTTTCATTTCGCGCCGCCGAAGCCAGGAGGCAAATACCACGCCAAAAATGGACACCACCGGAATGATTAAAGCTAGTTCATAAACCAGCAAATATACCGCTTCTTTTTCAGCCTCCGGCAGCACTCCTGCATCGCGCAACAAAAATACATTGGCTACCGATACCAGTACTCCGCCACCGATAATAGCCACACGTCCCAAGGTTTGCATGGTCACATGCATTAACTTTCGCTTCTCGGGATCCAGTTTTGCACCATTCTCATCCACGCGCGGCACTGCTTCGACGGTCATGGCATCCGCCACCACATCCTGCAGCACATAGCCAATCGGCGCCAGTAAAGCAGACAACACATACCAGGTCTCAACTGAGGCCACGGCGGCCATCGCTTCGGTATGCCCCAATAATCCAATCATAATGAGCAAGCTCACCATAATCAGACTTGCTCCCAAATAAACCAACAGCCCCTTCCAGCGCCATACCAGATCGACCAAATGCCCCAGCGGCATTTTTAGCGCCCATGGTAACATCATCCAAAA
>Ga0209582_1001195_pt1 | contig 13133 bp, 10 predicted proteins | sample KloWWTmetKNB5Kit_FD_187176 | JGI IMG/M metagenome (GOLD analysis project Ga0209582, IMG submission 187176) | Active sludge microbial communities from Klosterneuburg, Austria, studying microevolution and ecology of nitrifiers - Klosterneuburg... | ecosystem: Engineered > WWTP > Aerobic digester >...
GATGCCAAGCAATCCACCAATGTGAGCTACGTACCGCGTGCATTAGATGCCGGTGCGTTCCTGTTCACTGGCTTCAAGGCAACGGAGTTGATTAAACAAGGGCAACGCATTGAAGGGGTAAAAGCGGAAGGTCGCACAAGTGATGGCAAGGTGCGTCGGCTGACAGTTCGTGCACGCGCCACTATCGTGTCCATGGGCAGCTTTTTAAGCCCCGTTTTCCTGATGCGCAACGGCATTAAGTTGCCGCAACTAGGACGCCAACTGTCCATTCATCCCTGCGGAGTGGCATTAGGTTACTTCCCGAATCGCACCTTCGATCATGCGCGCCGTATTCCTCAAGGCTTTGGTGTCGCCGATCTTGCCCGCGAAGGACTGATGTTTGAGGGCGGCACTATCCCATTATTGGCACACGGCATGATGAGCTCGCTGGCTGGCAGCGCCTACACCCGCTTTGTGGAAAATTATCCGCACACGGCCTATTTTGGCTTCATGATTCGCGACACGTCGCGCGGGAGGGTTCGCCCTGGCCCCCACCCCGATTTTCCATTGATTACTTACTGGATGAACAACACCGACCTGAGCCTGTTCAAGCGCGGTATTCGTGAACTGTCACGTATGTATCTGGCGGCTGGCGCAGAGGAAGTGATGATCCCCGGTTTGCGCCATATGGCAGTTGCTCGCAATGAAAATGAAGTCGATAAATACTTGGCCAAAGCACGCTCACCGCGAGATTTCACTATTTCCGCTTATCACCCGCTGGGTACATGCCAGATGGGTGTAAACGAGAAATTTGGCGTGACCGATGCATCACTTCAAGTATTTGGTACAGAGGGGTTGTATGTGATGGATGGCTCCAGCGTACCGGGGCCGCTGGGTGTAAATCCACAGGTGACCATCATGGCACTGGCCACCCGTGGCGCACGACAACTGGGCAAAAAATTAGCGTAATGCCTTATGGGGCTTAGGCGATTGCCGCCAATCCCCGCTCACAATCCTTCTGCAAGTCGCCAATGTCTTCCAGTCCTACGGCCAAACGAATCAGGCCTTCGGTAATGCCTGCATCGGCCTTGGCTTCTGCACTCAATCGACCATGCGTGGTGGTGGCCGGATGGGTGATGGTGGACTTTGCATCGCCCAGATTAGCTGTAATGGACATCAGTCGGGTGCCGTCAATGAAGCGCCACGCCGCATCACGCCCACCCTTCAGTTCAAACGTAACAATACCGCCAAACTTGGATTGCTGACGCTTGGCCAGTTCGTGCTGAGGATGCGAGGGCAGGCCTGCATAATAGACATGCGCCACTTCCGGACGCGACTCCAGCCATGTCGCCAGCGTCAACGCATTGTCAGCATGAGCGTTCATACGCAGACGTAACGTTTCAAGACCTTTCAGAAATACCCAGGCATTAAAAGCACTCATGGTTGGGCCACAGGTGCGTACTACACCAAAGACCTCTTCCATTTCTTTTTGACGCCCCACCACTGCTCCACCCAAGCAACGGCCCTGACCATCAATGTATTTGGTGGCCGAATGAATCACGATGTCGGCACCAAGCTCCAGCGGCTTTTGCAGCGCAGGTGTACAAAAACAGTTATCAACTACCAGCAATACATTATGTGCATGCGCCACATCGGCCAACGCGCGAATATCACCAATTTCGCACATGGGATTACTGGGTGTTTCCATAAAAAACAAACGGGTTTTTGGCGTTACCGCCGCTTCCCAAGCGCTAATATCTGTCAGCGGCACAAAGGTAGTCTGCACGCCAAACTTCTTCATGTACTTTTCAAACAGTGTATTGGTGGTACCAAATACACTGCGTGAACACAGCACATGATCGCCTGACTGCAACAATGCCATGCAGGTTGCCATGATCGCGGCCATACCAGAGCTAGTAGCCACTGCACGCTCGCCGCCTTCCAGCGCCGCTAAACGCTGCTCAAATGTGCGAACAGTGGGATTGGTGAAGCGCGAATAAATATTGCCTTTTTCAGCACCACCAAAACGCGCAGCAGCCTGTGCGGCGCTGTCAAACACAAACGAGGATGTCAGGAATATCGGCTCGCTGTTCTCGCCTTCGGACGTTCGTTGGTGTCCCGCACGAACTGCCAAACTATCAAACGACAAACCCGCTAGAAATTCCTCATCAAGACTCATGACTACCCTGCTCTTTAATTTCCGTTGGAAAGATCAACAATAGTGGACATAGCGGGACCCTCACCATTCTGTTGCTTTTTGGCAGCATCATTACGTGTTGCTTCGAGAGCAACCAAATAAGGCTCATCAATATCACCCGTGACGTACTGACCATTAAAAACAGAGCAGTCAAAGCCATCAATATGCGGATTGCCTTCTTGAGCTGCCGCAATCAGATCATCCAGATTCTGAAAAATTAACCGATCAGCCCCAATCAGCGTACAGACTTCTTCATCAGTACGGCCATGGGCAATCAATTCGTCCTTAGATGGCATGTCGATGCCATAGACATTCGGAAATTTCACGGCAGGTGCTGCGGACGCGAAATACACCTTGTTAGCGCCGGCATCACGTGCCATCTGAATAATTTCTTTGCAAGTAGTGCCGCGCACAATGGAATCATCCACTAGCAATACGTTCTTGCCCTGAAATTCCAACTCAATTGGGTTGAGTTTTTGGCGTACAGACTTCTTGCGTTGACTCTGCCCCGGCATGATAAACGTGCGGCCGATGTAACGGTTCTTCATGAAGCCTTCGCGGTACTTCACGTTAAGGTGATTAGCCAGCTCCAACGCCGAAGTACGACTGGTATCCGGAATAGGAATCACCACATCAATGTCATGATCCGGCCAGTCATTGCGAATCTTGTTTGCCAACCTTTCGCCCATGCGCAGGCGTGCTTTGTAAACAGAGACATTATCGATAATAGAATCAGGCCGAGCAAAATAGACAAACTCAAAAATGCAGGGCGTTAACGATGGCTTTTCAGCGCATTGCCGTGTGAACAGTTCACCCTTTGAGTTAATGAATACCGCCTCCCCCGGCGCCAGATCACGCACGATGCGATAGCCCAGTGAAGTAATAGCCACAGACTCAGAAGCGATGATGTATTCCTTACCATCGGCTGTATCGCGCTCGCCAAACATGATCGGACGAATACCATTAGGATCACGAAAGCCAATAAGGCCGTGACCGGTAATCATGGCCACAACCGCATAAGCGCCCTTGCAGCGACGATGCACTGCCTTTACGGCGGAGAACAAATCATCTTCTGTGGGGCTCAACTTACCCAGTGCCTGCAGTTCATGTGCAAACACATTCAGCAGCACTTCAGAGTCAGAGTCAGTATTGATGTGGCGAAGATCGTCACGAAACAGGTCTCGGGCAATCTCGTTAGCGTTGGTCAGATTGCCGTTATGTGCCAGCGTAATACCGTAAGGAGAGTTAACATAGAATGGCTGTGCCTCTGCCGAACTGGACGACCCTGCCGTGGGGTAGCGCACATGACCGATACCAAAATTACCGATCAACCGCATCATGTGACGCATGTGAAACACATCGCGTACCATGCCGTTTTCTTTGCGAAGATAGAGTCGCCCGTTGTGGCTAGTGACAATCCCTGCTGCGTCCTGACCTCGATGCTGTAACACCGTCAGGGCATCATAAAGCGCCTGATTGACAGATGACTTACCTGCAATACCTACAATACCGCACATAGCAAACCCCAGATCATTTGTCGTTGCCTGCCGCCGCAGGCCCATCATCTGTCTCTTTCTTGCCGACCTGCTTGGCCGCTTGCACTACCTTGTCCTTCATCTCGCGGCCTACGGACTCAAAGCGCAAAAACTCCTTGGGGAGCTTGGCGTTGACCCACCACGAATCACCACTGGCAAAGGGGGATACCATCACCAATGCCGCCAGCACGAGCAGCAGGCCACGGACAACCCCGAAGCCCGCACCAAGAAAACGATCTACGCTACGCAGCCCGGCACTCTCTATTACGCTAAGCACGAGATAGCTGATCAGTGAGGCCATCACCAGCGTCGTGACAAACAATCCGCCCCAAGCAACCGCTAACCGCAGCGATGGCGTGCTAATACTATCGACCAGCAGATTTTCCAGAGAAGTATGAAACAGTCTAGCGACCACGTAGGCCGCTATCCAGCCCGTCAAAGAGAACGCTTCGCGCACCAAGCCCCTGAAGAAACCAAGGCCCAGAGAAACCGCGATAACGCCTAGAATGATCCAGTCTGCGGGATGAAGTGCAGCCATTAACTTATCCCTGAGCGGTGGCAAGTGGACGAAATAAAGAGCGGCAGTTAGTCTGCCGCTCGGTGCGAAATTCTAGCATATCCGTTTAGCGGGAGTGCACTCAGGGTTTCCAGGCTTGCACCCACCCAGAGAGCTTCAGTTCAGGATCCGTCGCGAGACGCTGCTTGATCGACTCCGCGACTTCTTTGCGTAACTCCGGGCCCACCAGCACCTTCCAGTTGCCAGACTGATGCACCACCGTTGCACGAAATCCCTTGGCGCGAAGTCGGGTCACCAGTTCATCCGCCTTGTCTCTTGCGGACAGGCTGGCCACCTGCACTACCCAAGCCTCTGGCAAATTGGCCGCTGGCTTTGCGGCCGCTTGCAGTTGAGCGACTTTCTGTTTTGCCTCTTGGGCCTTTTTCCCAGCCTCTAGGCGCTCTTTCTCGATCTTCTCGCGAGCCAGGCGGTCAGCCTCCGCTTTCTTTGCAGCAGCGCGATCCGCTTCTGCTGCGGCAGCCTTGTCGGTCGCTAAACGGGCCTGCGCCTGCTTGTCCGCAACCGATGGTGCTATCACTGCCGTTGCAGTCGCTGTAGCCGCTGTAGCCGCTTGCGCGGGAGCCTGCGCCAGTGCATACGCATCATCTGGTGACACATCTTCGACAGCAGATGCCGTGGCCGCTGGCACCACCTCATGAAATACGGGGCCTGCCTGCGCTGCATCCACCGATGCCGACGCTGCGGCTATCTCACTCTCTAAGTGAGGCTGAATATCCTCTACATTGGCTACCTTGGGCGGCTGGGGCATAGGAGGCACCACCAAATCTGAACCGGAACCGTCCAGCACCATAGGCAGGAACAAGGCAGCACCTGCGATCAGCACCAAACCGCCGACCAGGCGCTGCTTAATTGCTTTTTCCATCATGATAATGCGTACTCTGAGTGCAGTGCCTGCTGTGCAGCAGCCACAGTGTAAAACGATCCGAAGACAATAATTCTATCGACTGGGCGGGCCTGTTGACGAGCCACAACCATCGCATCCGCTACTGAGTCATATTGCCCCGCCACATGACAACCCTGCGCCTGTAAGGCACTTGCCAATCGACCCTTCAATGCTCCTCTTGGAACATTCAGGCTGGCGGCAAACCAGGCATCGACTCGTCCAAGGCAAGCTGCCACCACACCATCAATATCTTTGTCGGCCAGCATGCCCAGAACGGCAAGAGTACGCTGGCCGGGGGCGGCAGGAGGCAACTGCTCCATGAAAAAGCTGGCACCATGCGGATTATGCGCCACATCCAGCAAGATCAGTGGCTCAGTGGCCATTACTTGCATGCGCCCAGCTAATGCGGCATTCAACAGCCCTTCGCGTAGAGCTTGCTCTGGGACAAGCAATTGAGTTGCCTGTAAAGCGGCCAGAGCAGTGGCCGCATTGGCCAAGGCCACACGAGGACGGGGCAGCCCGGTCAGCACACGCTGGGCATCATGCCACGCCCAACCACCCTCTTCCTCAGACCGAAAGCCAAAGTCACGACCGCGGCAAATCAGCGTAGCGCCAGTTAATGCCGCCGCCTCAAGCAAGGTATCAGGGGGATTATCATCACCACAGATTGCCGTACGCCCTGCACGAAAAATCCCGGCTTTTTCGACTGCAATTTTTTCTCGTGTATCACCCAGATATTCGATGTGATCAATACCGATACTGGTTACCACTGCCACATCGGCATCCACTAGATTCACGGCATCCAAACGTCCGCCCAAGCCAACCTCTAGAACCGCCACATCCAGACCTGCCTCACGAAATATGAGGAATGCCGCCAGCGTAGTGAACTCGAAATACGTCAGCGACACATCACCTTGTACCGCTCGAATTTTTTCGAAGGCACGAACCAGCGTGACATCGTCTACCGGCGTGTCATTGATACATATGCGTTCGTTAAAATGCAGGATATGCGGTGAGGTATAGCTGCCCACACGCAAACCTGCAGCGCGACAGATACTGACCAGTGTCGCTACCGTGGAGCCTTTGCCATTTGTGCCGCCCACTGTAATGACCTTGCAGCCTAATGTGCGAAGCCCTAAGCGGTCAGCCACCTGCCCTGCGCGCTCCAGCCCAAGATCAATTGTTTTCGGATGCTGCTGTTCAAGCCAGGACAACCAGTCATCAAGGGTCATGAAAAAACCTGTTATTCAAAAAGCAGAAATCGGCCAACGGGCCGACTTCTGTTAACTGCAAAAATCAGATGGGATAATGCGTAAGCTTGGCTAGCAGGCGGAATACCGTATCGCGCATTTCATGACGATGAATAATCATGTCAATAGCGCCATGCTCTACCAGAAACTCCGAGCGCTGAAATCCTTCAGGAAGTTTTTGGCGCACCGTCTGTTCGATGACACGCGGACCGGCAAAGCCAATCAACGCATAAGGCTCGGCTACATTAATGTCACCAAGCATGGCCAGACTTGCCGAGACACCGCCATAAACGGGATCGGTTAACACCGATATGAAAGGAATACCGGCTAGCTTCATTTGCTCCAGTGCTGCCGCTGTCTTGGCCATTTGCATCAGCGAGAACAGAGCCTCCTGCATACGGGCGCCACCTGATGCGGCAAAGCACACCAGTGGAATCTTGTGTTCCAAACAGAACTCAGCGGCGCGCACAAAGCGGGCACCAACCACCGAGCCCATCGAGCCGCCCATAAAGTTAAACTCAAACGCCACAGCAACAAGTGGCAAACCATTAAGGTGGCCTCTCATCGCTATTAATGCATCTTTTTCGCCCGTTGCTTTCTGTGCCGCCAGTAAACGGTCTTTGTATTTTTTGCTGTCTTTGAACTTGTACTTGTCGGTAGGAACCAACTCTGCGGCTAACTCTTCACGGCCTTCTGCATCCAGAAAAAGATCCAGACGCTCACGCGCATTGATGCGCATGTGGTGATCGCACTTCGAGCAAACATTAAGGCTGCGGTCCAATTCCGGCTTGTAAAGAACCGCATCACACTTGGGACACTTTCGCCACAGTCCCTCAGGAACAGAAGCACGGCGATCCTCGGCATTACTGCCGACATTTGGCAAAATCTTTTCGAGCCAGCTTGAGCTCATGAGCATCATCCTTTCATTGGTCGACCGGCAGGTACCCGGTCATCCTGTCAACTCATCCTCCGTCGCGATGACACAGAATCAGCGACGGTCCATGGCATGACGCATGCCTTGCAGGATCACGGCAATGGCAGCGGGAATCGCGGCCGGATCATTCTGCAGTTCGCCAATACGGCTAACTAGCGCCGAGCCTACCACTACGCCGTCCGCATAGGCGGAAACGGCAGCAGCAGTCTCTGCGTCCTTGATACCAAAACCCACTCCAATCGGCAAATCACTGATGGAACGGATTGTTTCAAGCCGGCTGGCTACTTCTGGAATATCCAGTGTCGCCGCCCCAGTCACGCCCTTTAGAGAGACGTAATAAACATAGCCACTGGCCGCATCGGTGATCAGACGGATACGTTCCGGGGTAGTCGTCGGTGCCAGCAAGTAGATTGGGTCGATACCAACGGCCTGCAACTCCCGGGTCAAGTCATCCGCCTCTTCTGGCGGCAGATCAACCGTCAGAACACCGTCCAATCCAGCCTCAGCAGCGGCTAGGGCAAAGGTATTATAGCCCATGACCTCGACCGGATTCAGGTAGCCCATCAATACCACTGGAGTCGTTGTGTTGCTCTGACGAAACTCAGCGACCATGCCCAACACATCACGAAGGCTAACATTGTGCTTGAGCGCACGCTCATGGGCCTTGGCAATAACCGGGCCATCCGCCATTGGATCTGAAAACGGCACCCCGAGCTCAATAATGTCAGCTCCTGCTCCTACCATGGCATGCATCAACGGCACGATCACGGACGGTGCAGGGTCGCCAGCCGTTACATAGGGAATCAAGGCCTTACGGCCTTGTTGTTTTAGGAGGGCAAAGTGCCCGGCAATTCGACTCATATTCGCTTCCTGTTAGCTGGGCCTAAGCGGCCCCACCACTACAAAATCAGACTGTGATACCGTCGAGTTTGGCCACGGTCAGTAGATCCTTATCACCCCGACCAGAAAGATTGATGATAATAATCTTATCCTTGGCCATCGTGGGCGCCAGCTTCTGTGCATAGGCAATGGCATGGCTCGATTCGAGTGCTGGAATGATGCCTTCTATTTGGGTCAGCAAACGGAAACCGGCAAGCGCTTCCTGATCATCAATACCAACATAATTCACACGACCAATATCCTTGAGCCAGCTGTGCTCAGGGCCAACACCCGGGTAATCAAGCCCTGCGGACACTGAATGTGTCTCGATGATCTGACCGTTGTCGTCTTCCATAAGATACGTGCGGTTACCGTGCAGCACACCGGGGCGTCCACCATTCAGCGGGGCAGCATGGCTACCTGAGTCCAATCCATGACCTGCCGCTTCCACACCATACATGGCCACGCTGTCGTCATTCAGGAAAGGATGGAACAGGCCAATGGCATTGGAGCCACCACCAACACAGGCGACCAGCGCATCCGGCAAGCGGCCGGTTTGCTTCAAGCACTGCTCACGGGCTTCGCGTCCAATAATACTCTGGAAGTCACGTACCAGCATGGGATAGGGATGCGGGCCCGCAACGGTGCCGATGATGTAGAAAGTATTATCAACGTTGGTGACCCAGTCACGCATGGCTTCGTTCATCGCATCTTTCAGTGTCTTTGAGCCAGACGAAACCGGCACCACCGTGGCGCCCAGCAACTTCATACGATACACATTCATGGACTGACGCTTGACGTCTTCTTCGCCCATGAACACAACACACTCCATGCCCAATCGTGCCGCAATAGTTGCCGTGGCCACGCCATGCTGACCGGCGCCGGTTTCGGCAATCACGCGGGTCTTACCGGAATGCTTGGCCAACAACGCCTGACCAATAGTGTTGTTTACCTTATGAGCGCCGGTGTGATTGAGATCTTCCCGCTTAAGGTAGATTTGCGCACCGCCAAGCTCACGACTCCAGCGCTCAGCGTGATACAGCGGAGACGGCCGCCCGACATAGTGGGCCAAGTCATAATCAAACTCAGCACGAAACTGTGGATCATCTTTGAGGCGCAGGTACATGGCCTCAAGCTCAGTTAACGCTGCCATCAGCGTCTCAGATACAAAGCGACCGCCATGTATGCCGAAATGGCCGCGGGCATCCGGGAATTGCGAATAATTAATAGGCTTGTTCATTCAGCCGGTACTCCTGCCATTTGTACGTTGGCCTTTCTCACTTCGGCAAGAAAGGCCGTCATCAGTTGAGCATCTTTGATGCCCTTAGCCAATTCCACACCACCACTAACATCAACGGCATAAGGGCGTGTCTGCAAAATAGCCGAGCTGACATTATCAGGGGTCAGCCCTCCCGCCAGAATCAGCGGCTTGTCGACGTGTGCCGGATAACGCTGCCAATCAAAGTGGTGGCCAGTGCCACCGCGTAAATCAGGATGCCACGCATCCAGCAAGATGCCGGATGCATCCGGAAACATCGCTATCGTTGCTATGATGTCCTGCCCCGGCTTCATGGCCAGTGCCTTAATCCACGGACGGTCAAAACAGCAACAAAATGCATTGTCTTCGTCGCCGTGAAACTGCAGCAAAGACAGCGGAGCCACGTCCAGTACTGCCCTCACCTCCTCCTCGGTTGCATTCACAAAGAGCCCCACCGTGGTCACAAAGGGTGGCAGCGTGCGAATAATATCTGCCGCTTGTGACGGCGTGACATACCGAGGACTGGGCGCATAGAAAACAAAGCCAAGCGCGTCTGCTCCCGAGGTAACTGCAGCAGCAGCATCCTCAGGACGGGTTATCCCACAGATCTTGGTTCGAACTCGATTGGACAAGAATGCGATACCTTTGGCAAAGGCGGGATTCTAGGTGATGGCTGGGGTCTTTGGCCATGGGCAATACCGTATTGCCCCCTGCGCTTAATGCATTGCTTAGAGTAGCCGCCCAGATAATACCGTTCAGAACACGCCATTCAAAAATACTGGCCCCAGCGGCTCTCGGGGTAGCACAAACTCCTCAGGGTAATGTACATCGACAAAGTACAGTCCATCTGATGGAGCCGTCACGCCTCCCAATGTGCGATCCCTGGCTTCAAGGACTTCCTGCGCCCAGAGTGGCTCTGCCTTACCCTGGCCTATCGCCATCAGTACACCGGCAATATTGCGCACCATGTGATGCAAGAAACCATTGCCCTGGATATCCAGCACGATCAGCGGGCCGCGCTGGGTGAGCTCAATAAAATGCACATGACGGCGTGGATGCGGCGCCTGACAAGCCATGGCCCGGAACGAGGTAAAGTCATGCTCTCCAACGAGATAACGGGCAGCCGCCTGCATACGCTCGAGATCAAGAGGATAGTGATGCCACGTCACCATGCCCGAGAGCAGGCTGGAACGAATCGGGTGATTGTAAATGACGTAACGGTAGCGCCGGGCAACCGCTTTGAAACGGGCATGGAACTCGTCACTGACAGGGCAAACCCAGCGCAGCGCAATATCATCCGGTAGATGCGTATTCACACCACGCACCCAACTGCGGTTAGGACGCACTGATGTGGTATCAAAATGGGCAATCATGCCTGCACCGTGAACGCCCGCATCCGTACGCCCTGCTCCGTGCAGGGTGACTGGATGGTTAGCCACGCTGGCAATGGCCTGCTCCAAGGATTCCTGGACCGTTCTCATCCCATCCTGCTGAATTTGCCAGCCACGGAAGTTACGTCCGTTGAAATCAACCCCAATAGCAATGCGCATGAAAAATCGCCGTCACTGAAAAGAAAAAGGGCCGCCTTTTTACGGCGGCCCTTCGGTAGCGTCAAGTCAAACTGGCTTAGCCAACCTGAGTCAACAGTCCCTTAGCTTCATCTTTCTGATTGGAATTGCCTTCATTCAGCACTTCCTGAAGGATGTCTCGTGCCCCTTCCATGTCACCCATATCGATGTAAGCACGGGCCAAATCCAGCTTGGTCGCGTTTTCATCGGTATCGGCAAGGAAGCCAAACTCGTCATCCATGCCCAGAGACATATCCGTGGATACATCAACTGCCTCTGCAGCAATCGGTGCAGCAACAGCAGACATGTCATCAAGGCTAAACGATTCATCAAAGTCAGCTACAGCATTACCCGTACCGGAGTCAGCTTGTACTGTTTCATCGAAAGCAAGTTCGGTGGCCGGCGCATCGAGACTGAAATCACCGTCTAGGTCATCTAGGCTAAAGCTCAAGTCATCTTCAAGCGAATCAGCAGTAGCTGCAGCAGAGTCATTGGTAGCCACTGGGCTAGCATCAAACTCTGACAGATCAATCTCACCCAGACCGCCACCAGCGCTTGATGTTTCAAACGTAGGCTCATCCAGAGCTACGTTATCTAGCGAGACATCATCCAGCGAGAAGTTCATGTCCGCATCAAGATCGAAGCCATGATCTTCTTTAGCACTTGCCGCTGTTGATGCAGGCTTGCTGTCAAAGCTGAAATCCAGATCTTCATCAAGGCTCAGGCCACTATCAGCGGCATGATCTGCTGGCACATCTAGGCTGAAATCGTCTTCCAAACCAAGATCCGCATCAGATACAGCCTGCAGCGCTGCACTGCTGGCTGAAACAGAGGCGTTAAAGTCCATCTCGAGATCTTCGAGAGAGTCGAAATCATCATCCTGTGCGACTGCAGCAGCAGGCGTTACGGCCGGCATAGACGGTTCGTAATTGACGCTACCGCGATCATGACTCGGTGCAACCGGCACAGGAGACATTGAAAGCTTCAAGTCCTCTGTACGGGCTAAGGCATCCAGATCGCCCTGCTCTTCAAACCAGCTTTCCTGCTCAGCAAAACCAGCATGATCATCAAGACGAGCATAAACTTCTGTCAGCTTCAGACGAAGGTCGGCACGGTCTGGATTAGCGGCAATTGCCTTAACGAGGAAGCCGACTGCCTGCGGATACCGCTCAAAAGCCAGATACTGTTCAACTTCTTCCAGCGGATCAGCCAGAACGCGGTCTTGAGCAATTGACGGCGCTGGATCGAGACCTGCAAATGAGGCAGAAAAATCGTCATCTGCATGGCTATCTTTATTAAGACCGGCAAACGAAAAATCGTCTGCCGAATCAATTCCACCCATTTCATCGTGGCGATCTGCCGCTTCCAGCTCAGCAAACGCTGCATCTTCTTCCGCTTTTTCACGGCGACGCTTATTCCAGATAAAGCCAGCAGCACCACCTAGCAGTGCCAGCAAACCACCACCAATGAGCAATGGGTTGAAGCCAGATACCTCTTCCTTAACAGGTTCAACTGCAACAGGAGCAGGTGCTGGCAGTGGTTTTACTTCAACTGCTGGAGCTACTTCTGTACCTGCGGTAGCGACTGGCTTAATTGCATCAGGAGAGGTAAGTGTATCCAGCTCTTCCGGTGTGGCTGTCGGTGGAACTGCACCCGGTACAGCAGGAGGAACAACCTTGGCAGCATCGACTTTTGCAGAGGCCAACTTTGCTGCAGCTAATTTGGCGGCTTCTACTTTTGCCGCTTCTGCGTTGGCCTGCTGATCCTTGAGCTTGGCTTGCAGGTCTGCCAACTTGGCATTCTGCACGGCAAGTTTCTGGTCATTCGCATTAACCTTGGCATCAAGTGTTCCCACTTTAGCTGCCAGTTTTTCTTTTTCTAGCTTGGCGGCATCTGCCTTGACTCGATTTTCATCAAGCTTCTTGGCATCTGCGGCCTTAACGGCGCCCTGCTCTTTACCAGCGGCTGACGTACCCGCCTTACCAGTCTGAGCAAGCAGCTTCATTTCAGGCTTGGCAACAGAGGCAACCGCCTTAGGTGCTGCCTGTGGTGCTGTTGCATCAACCTGCTGTG